>TARA_R110002049_G_scaffold24302_9_pt1 | contig 14408 bp, 11 predicted proteins | sample TARA_R110002049 | Tara Oceans TARA_R110002049 (sample SAMEA4396941) | marine metagenome | biome: Polar Biome; feature: [SRF] surface water layer (ENVO:00010504); material: water (ENVO:00002006), including particulate matter (ENVO:01000060) such as... | depth 5 m | reverse complement strand
CGGACGGGTCGCCATACTCACCGAGGATCTGCCGGGTCGCAGTGCCTGTCATTACTGCGGGCCCTGTGCGCGCGGTTGCTCCACAGGGAGCTACTTCAGCTCCCAGAGCTCGACACTCCCCGCGGCAAAGGCAACAGGTAACCTGACGCTGCGCGCCAACTCCGTAGTCGAGCGCCTCGAATACGATAAGGATTCCGGCAAGATATCCCGCGTGCATGTGATTGACGCGGAGACGAAGGAGCGCATGAGCTTCAGTGCAAGGATATTCTTCCTCTGCGCATCCACCGTGGGCAGCACACAGATTCTATTGAACTCCGCCAGTGAAGAGTTCCCCAATGGACTGGCCAACAGCAGCGGCACGCTGGGCCACTACATGATGGATCACACACTGGGCCTGAGCGGGATCGGGATATTCCTCGACAATATGGACAGCTACTACCACGGCAACCGACCTACCGGGCTCTATATCCCAAGATTCAGGAACCTCAACGGCCAGGATGAGGATGCCGATTTTGTGCGCGGTTACGGTTATCAGACAGCCACCCTGCGAGTGGACTGGCAGACCGGCATGAACAGCAAGGGCTTCGGCGCATCGTTAAAAGAATCCCTGCGCAAACCCGGTCCATGGATTTTTGCACTCGCCGGATTCACCGAATGCCTGCCCAACGAAAAGAACCGCATGTATCTCAGCAAGGATAAAGTCGATCGCTACGGCATTCCTCAGGTGGTATTTGATTTTGAGTGGGGAGAGAACGAAGTCAGGTTGCGTCGCGATGCCAAGCGGCAGGCCGATCGCCTGCTGAAGGCCGCAGGTGCGGTCTTCTCGCTGCCGGGCAATGACGACATGTCCATGCCCGGTGAGGGTATTCACGAGATGGGGACAGCCCGCATGGGCGCCGATCCGACAGAATCCGTATTGAATGCGCACAACCAGTCGCACGATGTGCCCAATCTGTTTATCACGGATGGCTCTTTCATGACCTCGGCATCCTGTGTCAACCCATCGCTTACCTATATGGCATTCACCGCGCGCGCCTGCGATTACGCCGCGAGACAGTTCGCACAGGGCGTGTTGTAAGAGAGCCGCCCTCTGGTTCAAAGTCATAGACTCCCTCAGCACTACAGAGGCTGCACAGGGCGTAGCGCTTGCTTCACAACAAAGCCTTTGCTATCACTGTCGCAGCCAATGTAACCCCACCGAATAAGAGAGAGCTTATGTCGACCAGCGATGCCGAAAAGAGAGTGCTTGATGGAACCACCTGGGATGAGTTTTGTGATGCGCTGAAAGAGGCGGGGAGTATCATCCGCAGCCCGGCCGCGCCACAGGATGCCTTTAACCAGGCCGAGGGATACCGCTACCTTGCGCGACTGCTGCGCGGTGGCCTGGAAAGCTTCCTTGAATTTCGCGACCCGCTGTTTCCACAGCTGCGCTGCGGCGCACACGAGACCATCAAACTCGGTGCGGACAACCCTGACAATCGCTACGAGAGCGCACCACTGAGTCCCAAACACGACTATCGCATTACCGGCAATCGCGGCACCGTCGACTACCTGGGCTTCAGTACCATTATCAATAAGTATGCCTCCGGCGGCACGATGGAAGTGACCGGCCATATCGATACACGGGAAATGGAAATCGGTCCGAACGGCGAGTTGGAACTTATCATCAGTCAAAATGAACACCCCGGCAACTGGTTGCCCATGGGGCCAGAAACCAACTCTATCAACGTGCGCCAGACCTTCCAGGATCGCGTGAATGAAAAGGCCGCCGACTTGAAAATCGAGCGCATCGGCGCCGATGAGGACCGCCCCGAAGCATTCTCTGCGACCAAACTCGAACGCGGTCTGCAGGGTGCTGTTGGCTTTGTGAAAGGTTCGGCAACGCTGTTTGAAAACTGGTCCGAGAGTTTTCTTCCCACGTTGAACGCGTTGCCACCGGCGGACCAGGCCTACTGCCAGTTGATCGGCGGCGACCCGAATATCTTTTATTTCCACAGCGCCTGGCAACTCGCCGATGACGAAGTCTTTATCATTGATGCGCCCGAGATTCCCGAGTGCCAGACCTGGAACTTCCAGTTGGATAACTGGTGGATGGAATCGCTGGACTATCGGCATCACACGATCCATGTCAACAAACACACAGCACACTACAACAGCGACGGCAGTGTCCGGGTGGTGGTATCGCACACTGACCCCGGCGTCCCCAACTGGATCGAAACGGCCGGTCACACTATGGGTACGATGTGCTGGCGCTGGATTGGCGCGAAGCACCACCCCGAGCTCAAGACACGGGTCGCAAAGCTGGCGGACCTGAAATGACCGACGAGAAGGTGAGCTACGACGCCGATGAATTGATTGCCGAAGCCAAAAGCCAGACCGGATTCGATGATTTTGGTGAGCTGCCCTTTCGCGAGGGCCTTGACGTACTGCTGGAAACCTACAATCGCAATGTAAAGGATCCCGAGGGCCGCAAGCGCTGCCGTGACAGGGTGGTAATGCAACTGGCGACCCGGCTGAAGTGTGAAAATGCCTTCAAGACCATCCCGGAGATTGCCGAACAGGAGATCGTGGCGCCGATATTCGTAACGGGCTTACCCCGTTCCGGCACCTCGGCCCTGCTGAATCTGTTGGTCGCGGCACCGGACAACCGCGGGCTGCTGCAGTGGGAAGTGCAGTTTCCCGACCCCTGGCCGGATAGCGAACCGGGTCAGGAAGATCCGCGCTACCCCTATCTGGTGAAAGCGCTGGAACAAACCCGCAACTCGGAATTCGCCAAGATTCACTACATCGACGCTGACACCCCCGAGGAGTGTGTACTGTTACACGCCTACGCGTTCGACGGGGTGCAATTGGGTTTTGAAATCATGCTGGAGCCTTACCGGAGCTGGTTACTGCAGCGCGATCTGGAGCCGATGTACGCCTACCAGAAACGACAGATGCAAATGCTGAACTGGCGCAATCCAGGGAAACAGTGGATGCTGAAAGCGCCGGCGCATATGTGGGGCATCGACGCGATTCGCAAGGTTTTCCCGGATGCGCGTTTTATCTGGTGCCACCGCGACCCCCAGCGCGTCGTACCCAGCATCAACAGTATGAACAAGGTGGTAATGGGCATGTATATGGGTGACATCAGTCACCTCGACGCAGCACAGACGGGCAGGGCGGTCATGGAGTGGTACGCGATGTCGCTGGAGAAGGGCCTGGCGCAGCGCGCGCAATTGCCCTCGGAACTGTTTGTAGACTGCTCTCAGCGCGAGTTTGTGGATCAACCCATGACTATGGTGGAGAAAGTGTACCGGGCCTTCGACCTGCCGTTGAGCGATGCATCCCGTGCGGCGATGCAGGCGCACATCGATGCCAACCCGAAGGGCAAGCACGGCAAACACGAATACGATCTCGCGGAGTACGGCCTGACGCAGGACATCATCGAGGAGCGGTTTGCGTTCTACACAGAAGACGAGCGCTGGCCCATTTCTGACTGAGGGTTAGGTCAGAGCCAGCGTATCTTCTTGAACAGCACCACCATCGCCACGGCGACCGCAAGGATAATACCCAACACAAAGAAATAGCCGTATTCGTAGTGTAACTCTGGCATATTGTCGAAATTCATCCCATACAGCCCCGCGATGAAGGTTATCGGGACAAATATCGCCGTGATAATCGTCAGTATCTTCATGGTATTGTTGAGCTGGTGTGAGCTGAGCGAAATATAACCGTCCACGAGGTCTCCACAGAGCTCATAGTAAAGCGTACACAGGCTCGACAGGCGTTCGCAGCGATCATAGAGATCGCGCCTCTCGTGGTAGGCGGTGTCCTCGCCAATTCCCAACGATGGACAGCCATCGTTCAGGATGGTTTCTGCAATACGCTGATGGTAGTTGAATATCCGCCGCAATTTTCGCAGGCGGGTGCGGTAGGCAACCAGTTCTTTCAGTGCATCATTAGAGCGCTCTCCCAGCAGTTGGTCTTCCAGATCACCGATGCGTTCCTCCGCCGCCATCAATTTTGCCAGATAGCGACCAGCGGCGTAATGGAGAAGCCCCAGTACCAGTTCAGCCGGTGACTGCAACAGGTTGTCGGCGATGGCCTGTCCGAGCAGATGCTCGACACGCACGGAGTGGCCGCGATGCACAGTGATGAGGTAATCCTTTCCCACCCATATCGCCAACTGCTGTGGGACATGCGTAAGCGCATCGTCGAGCTCACTGATACCGCGGAACAGGATAAAGCTGTTGTCGTCAAAATTCTCGATCTTTGGCGGGTGACGCGTTCGCGCAGCATCGTTGATGGCCAACTCATTGCATTCGAACGTCTGCAGAAGTTGGCGAATATCGGGGGCGATCTCGCCCTGTATGTCGAGCCACAGGGTGCCGCCGGGTTGCTCCCGCCACGATGTCAGTAGCTGCCCGTCACCTTCACAGTAGTTACCGTCTGCAGATAGTAATAGCGCCCTTATCATGTGGTATATTCTCCAAAGAACTATGGTCGGTAACAGCGTTTTTATTTATTCAGCGGTTCCCTGCCAAGCCTAGTTACTTGGCAGGTGACACGCAAGAGAATAGTCCAGGCGTACGCCGGCAGGTGCCGGGGCAACATTATGTGATACTTTTTCACGTACTCAGCAGCGAAACGGGCGCGGACGCCCAGGCAATAGGTAGCACGAGGTAAGGGCAGGACATGTCGGTAATTCTGGATTTAACACGTATCGTACAGGCCGCCGCCGACGCCGAATCACCCTCGGCGCAGGTTTCCGTGATTGTCGATTCTATCCAGCAATACCTGGGCCTGGACGTTTGCAGCCTGTACCTTGCCGATGAACGCGGGGATATGGCCTTGTTGGCCAGCCACGGGCTCAATCTGGGCTCGGTCGGCGGCATCCGCATACCGGCGGGAAAGGGGTTGGTGGGTCTGGTTGCACAGTCCCGACACCCGATCAATATTGCCGACGCCGCCCAGCACCCGGCCTTTTACAGTATCAGGGAGACCAGAGAGGAACGCTACAGCAGCTTCTTTGGTGTGCCGATCGTCAGGGGGGGGGTCGTTATCGGGGTGCTGGTAGCGCAGAGCAAGGAAGCGCGCGAGCTTTCCGCTGAAGAATCAGCCGTACTGGTGACGCTGGGCAGTCAGCTGGCGCTGGTGGTCTCGACGGAGTCAATCTGGCAGGAAATCAACCACAGTACAGCGCCTGTGCTGTCCGGCATCAAGGGTGCTCCGGGCATAGGCATCGGACAGGTCAGGCTGTGCGACGAAGTTGACTTGTATTCCGTTCCCGATGGGCATTGCGAGGACATCAACGCCACACTCGAGGAGTGGCAGGAGTTGGTCAAAACAGTACTCGCAGATGTAAAACGCGAGCAGGCGGGCTTGAGCGAGATTCTGTCACAGGAAGTTGCCGCTGTGTTTGACGCCTACTGCCTGCTACTGTCCGACCCGTCGCTGGTCAATGGCGTGGCCCAACTGATCGGGCAGGGCATCCATCTTCCCGGCGCCCTGAAAAAAGTGATTCACCAGCACGCCGATGTGTTTCTTGCGATGGATGATCCGTATCTGCGCGCGCGACATGAAGACATTCGGCATCTGGGGAATAAACTCTACAGTGCCTGGCGAGGACTGCGTGCGTCTGAGAGCGAAGTACTGCCAGCTACGCGGACAATTCTGGTCGGCTCACAGGTAAGCGTCTCCGATATCGCGCGCGTTCCATTGGAATACCTCGCCGGCATCGTCTGTTTTCAGGGCTCCAACCTCTCTCATACTGCGGTACTCGCCAATGCGCTGGGTGTCCCGGCTGTCATGGGAGTGGGTGAAATCAGGGGGATCTTCAATCGGGATGAACTGGTCGTCGACGGTAACACCGCGAGGGTATTCATCCGGCCGACACCCTCGGTACTGGTCGAATACGAGCAGCTACTGACGGCTGAACAGCAACTCAAGGGAGAGTTGCAGAACTTGCGTGACCTGTCGGCTCAGACGATTGATGGCACACGAATCTGTCTCTACGCTAACAGCGGTCTGCTGGCAGACATCTCTCCCGGGCTGCAGGCCGGTGCGGAGGGGCTGGGGCTGTACCGAACTGAGATTCCCTTCATGGTCAGCGAGACATTTCCATCGGAGGAGGAACAGTTGGCCGTCTATCGCCAGATACTCGAAGCGTATGACAGCAAACCCGTTCACATGCGTGTATTGGACATAGGTGGCGACAAGCCGTTGCCGTATTTTCCTATCCGCGAGGAAAATCCGGCACTCGGCTGGCGCGGCATCCGTTTTTGTCTCGACAACAGTTCGCTTTTTATGAGCCAGATTCGCGCCATGCTGCGCGCCTCCGAAGGCCGGGACAATCTGCGCATCATGTTGCCCATGGTGGGAAACACCTCGGAGATTATTGAGTTCCACAGTTTGCTGGACGATGCCATTGCGCAGTTGGCAGAGGAGGGGATCGCTGTGCGCAGACCCCCTGTGGGCATTATGGTCGAGGTACCCTCTGCGATTTCACAGCTGCGCTCCTGGCGTCACCTGCTGGATTTTATTTCCATCGGTTCCAACGACCTGAGCCAATACCTGCTCGCGCTGGATCGCAACAATCCCAGAGTGGCCCGCTCCTACGACCATGTTCATCCGGCCGTGCTGCATGAAATTGCACGCGTCATTGAAATAGCCCGGAGCATCGACCTGCCGTTTAGCGTGTGCGGGGAGATGTCCTCCGATCCGATCGCTGTCGTACTGCTGCTGGGTCTGGGAGGGCGTACATTGAGTATGAGCGCCGCGCAGCTGCCTAAAATCAAGTGGTTACTTCGACAGATCAGCATCGACGATACCAGATCGATTGTCGAGGAAGCACTTCTCCTGAATGATGCCATGCAGATTCGAAAGCTGGTGGCAGACCGATTGTATGTGCTGGGTGCCGGTGAAATTCTCTGGTGACCGCCGCACATAATTCGAACAGGAGCAAATTCCGATGAGTAGTAAAAAACCAATCGGGTGGCGAGAATGGATAGGCTTTCCCGATCTCAATATACCCAGGATAAAAGCCAAGATTGATACCGGCGCGCGCACCAGCGCCTTGCATGCGTTCAGGGTACAACCCTTTATGCGCGGCGACCGGCAATGGGTGCGTTTCGCGATTCACCCCGTACAGGGAGATACAGACAACATCGTCGAATCCGAGGCACCGGTGAAAGACCAGCGTGTGGTGCGCGACTCCGGCGGGCATGAGGAATTGCGCTATGTCATCGAAACGGCCATCAGCATCGGCGAAGACGTCATTCGGGCCGAAGTCACACTGACCGATCGCGACAGCATGTTGTTTCGGGTATTACTGGGGCGCACTGCGCTCAGGGCCCACTACGTGGTCCATCCGGGTAGATCCTATATCCAAAGTAAAACGTTACAAGGGGCCTGAGCTCACAATGTCAAAAGCAACACATCCAGATCTCGTTATCGGCGGAGTCAGTATTGCTCCCGGTGAAAGCACCGTTGTCGACATTCCAGTAGCCCCTATGTACACAAACGATGATCTGGCGATGTCCGTACAGGTGATTCGCGGCAAACAGCCGGGGCCGATACTGTTTATCAGTGCCGCCATTCATGGCGACGAGATCAACGGCGTAGAGATTATTCGCAGGCTGCTGGGAAACAAAGCGCTGAAGAACATGCGGGGAACGCTGCTTGCGATACCCATTGTCAATGTCTATGGCTTTGTAAACCATACGCGATACCTGCCCGATGGACGCGATCTCAACCGATCGTTTCCGGGGTCGCCCAAGGGTTCGCTGACAGGGCGTGTCGCACATACTTTTCTCAAGGAGATTGTCCTGAAATCAACACACGGGATAGATCTGCACACCGGTTCACGTCATCGTTCGAATTTCCCGCAGATTCGAGCCGATCTCGATGACCCCGAAATTCTCGCCATGACAAAGGCATTCGGTGTGCCGCTGGCAATCGATGCAAAGTTGCGCGATGGCTCACTGCGAGGCTGTGCGCAGGACGCCGGTATTCCGGTCATTCTCTATGAGGCAGGTGAATCCCTGCGGTTCGAAGAACTCTATATACGGGCAGGGTTGAAAGGGATTATCAACGTCATGCGCAGCATTGGTATGCTGAGGGCGTCACTGCGCAAGAAAGAACCTGCACCCCCGGTGATCAGCTACCAGACCAGTTGGCTGCGCGCGCCAGAGAGCGGCGTATTGCGGACGCTGGTGCCGCTGGGCGCGAAGGTCACAACAGGCCAGGTCATTGCAATGGTGGCCGACCCACTGGGCTCCAGTGAAACGCCGATGACAGCCCCGAATGACGGCATCGTCATCGGTCGAACCAACCTACCGCTTGTCTACGAGGGTGATGCCGCCTTTCACATCGCGTTGTACGGCAGACATGTCACGGCCGTAGAGAGGGAAGTCGAACAGTTTCAGGAACAACTGCAACCCAGTGATTTCTCCTTACCGCCGGGTGATGCAAGCGATGCACCCATTATCTAAACTTGTTACTATTGAAGCATCGACGTTTTAAGGTAAAGGTTAAGTGGCATTTTTTCTACTGGTCCTGGGACTGACATTTCTGCTCCTGGGCGGCACGGCATTGGTCCGCGGGGCATCTGGAATCGCCAGCGATCACGGTGTCTCGCCACTGCTCGTCGGTCTCACAGTGGTAGCCTTTGGCACCAGTGCACCGGAGCTTGTCGTGAACGTTATCGGTGCAATCAGCAATGAGACTGAGTTGGCATTTGGTAATGTGGTCGGCTCCAATCTCGCCAACCTCGGTCTGGTACTTTGCGTGGCTGCGCTGATCAAACCCATGAAAATTCAGGGTCAGATCGTACGGCGCGAGTTGCCGCTGCTGTTACTCGGTTCAACTGTGCTGTTGGTGATGACGCTCGATACGCCTCTTGTGGGTACGCCCGCGATGATCTCCCGCTCCGATGGCATTATCCTGCTTCTGCTGTTCAGTATATTCCTCTACCTCTCTATCAGTGATGTCATGCAGCAGAGGGAAGACCCCCTCATCGCCAATATGAACCAGATGAAAACGATGCTGCCGCCTAAATTGCCACTGGGTCTGCGCGCTGACTGGATTTACGTGGGGTTCGGGATAGCGGCACTGGCCGCTGGCGGCCAAATGACGATTGCACAGGGCTCGGAACTGGCATCGTCCCTGGGTGTTTCCCCAGTGGTGATCGGGATGCTGGTAGTCGCCATAGGCACCAGTTTACCGGAACTTGTCACCTCGATCATCGCGGCCTTTAAAGACGAATCGGACCTGTGTGTGGGCAATGTCATCGGCTCCAATATTTTTAACTGCCTGTTTGTCCTGCCCATAAGCGCGTCGATCCGGCCTCTGCCCATTCCTGCGGGCGGGGTTTTTGATATACTGCTGACACTGGCTTTCACCACTGTTCTGCTAGTGGTATTTTTTTACGGTCGCGCAACCATGAATCGGCTGGTTGCGACCGCGCTGTTCGCCAGCTATATAGGCTATATGAGCTTACGCGCGCTCACCTGAATACGCTTCAACCTCTGCCTTAGGAACGGTTCTTTCTGGCAGGGGAAATTTTCCCGAACTTGCTCAACGTCCGCATATCAGCCCCCAGGAGTTCACATGAAACTTGCCATCCTTTCCTGTTCGCCCGATGCCTACAGCACTCGCCGGTTGAAGGAGGCCGCAGTACATCGGGGACACCAGGCCGATGTGCTCAACACGTTGAAATTTGCCATTGACCTCGAACGCGGTTCGCCGGACTTATACTACAGGCAAAAACCGCTGGCGCAGTATGATGCAGCGCTGCCACGCATCGGGGCGTCGATCACCTACTACGGCACAGCGGTTGTGCGCCAGTTTCAGGAGATGGACATATTCTGCGCCAACACCGCGCACGGTATCACCAACTCGCGCGACAAGCTGCGAAGCCTGCAAATCCTCAGTCGCCACCATGTGGGGATCCCGCGTACCACATTCGTTCGCGACCGCAAGGATGTACTACCCGCAATAGAGCGGGTAGGGGGCGCACCCGTCGTCATAAAGCTTATCGAGGGAACCCAGGGCATTGGTGTATTGCTGGCTGAATCGGTAAAGACTGCAGAGGGCATCGTTGAGCTACTACAGAGCCAAAAGCAGAACGTGCTCATCCAGAAGTTTGTCGCCGAAAGTAAGGGGCGGGATATCCGCGCATTTGTGGTCGGTGACCGTGTGGTAGCCGCGATGAGGCGCGTTGCGCAGGGACAGGAATTTCGCAGTAATGTGCACCGCGGCGGCATCGCAGAGCCGGTAGAACTCGACGAAGAGTATATCCAGACCGCTGTACGGTGTACGCAGATTCTGGGTCTACAGGTTGCCGGCGTCGATATGCTGGAGGGCAAGGATGGGCCACAGGTGATGGAAGTCAATTCCTCGCCGGGGCTTGAGGGTATCGAAGCGGCCACTGGGCTGGATGTAGCCGGCGCTGTTATAGAGTACATCGCAGCGCAGGTGGATTTCCCCGAGATCGATGTCAGGCAACGACTGACGGTCAGCAAGGGCTATGGCGTCAGCGAGATCTATGTCCCCGAGGGATCCAAATTCGTCGGTCAAAAGATCAGGGAAACGGGCCTTGCAGAGAGTGATGTCAACGTACTCACACTGTATCGTGGCGCCAAAGTCATCCCCAACCCCAGAGCCGAGAGATTGTTGGAGGCGGGCGACAAACTCCTGTGCTTTGGCAAGATGGAAGCCATGCGCAGCATGATTCCAGCGAGGACCCGACGCAGGCGGCGCCCGGAAGTGCAGGAACTTGAGGTGCACCCAGACCAGAGCTGATCCGCGCCGGGCTATCTCATGTCGCGCAGTAGATCGCGTTTACTGGCACTAGCAGAAGAAATTACCTGGAATTGTGAAAGTGCCGCGACAGGCCTATACTTGGCGTGGAAATAGACTGACTGTGACTCTATGCGAAACCGTATCGTAAACAGCCTGATGATTCTGCTGATGCTGCTGCAACCGGTCGCAGCACTGGCGTCTGCCTGTGTCATGCCCGGCGATACAGCACAGCGCCAGGCAGTATCCATGACTAAAACCCACACCGAAAACGCCAGCCACGATCAACCGCCACAGAGCATATCCCCGTCCTGCCACGAAGAGGCAGTGCCGGAACCGGTCGAACCCGATACCTGTAAATCCTGCACCGGCGGACTCAGCTGTGCAACGTCCTGCTCTGTTATGTCATCGTCACTCACCTGTGAGTATCACAGTGCGATCACTGCACGACCTGACGTAAATTACGCCATCATCACCCCGGCGATTATCCCGCCGTCACCGCTTGAGCTCTATCGGCCTCCCAGGCTTGGCTAGTAGCTTTGCGCGACGCTTTCAGTCGCGCTCTCAATAATTCCATTTCAATTTTGACTGCGCAGGCGCGTGCTATCGGTGCGTCGACCGTCGTGGCTATTGGGACTAGGTGATGTATTTAAAACACTTTCTATTTGATCACGCTACAGAGCGCTGTAGCGGTTCTGCGAGTGGCATATACGGTGCTCACTCACACTTCATACTGACAGCGGTATGCGTCTGCGTGTCTGTGCTGATCAGTCTCACAGCGGCAGCTGGCGCCGCACATGCCGAAGATGCGAATGTCCTGAAACTCGCCGAGGCGCGAAGCCGCGCCACTAGCAATAATCCCGGTCTGGAGGCGATGCGGGAACGGTATCTGGCGCTGTCACATATCGCGCCTCAGGTGGCGACTCTGCCGGACCCGGTTGTCAGTTTGAACGCCATGAACCTACCGTGGGACAACTTCGATATGAACCAGGAAGCCATGACGCAGGTTCAGCTGGGTATAAGCCAGGTGTTTCCATTTCCAGGCAAATTGGCTCTGAACGAGGACATCGCACTGTTTGAAGCACAGGCGGCGGCATTTTCTGTCGATGAGATGCGCCTTAATCTCGATATGAATGTCACCGTCACCTGGTGGGAAGTATTCTATCTGGACAGGGCTATCGAAACAGTGTGCAAGAACCAGTCGGTCACCCGCCAACTGGTGGAGGTCGCCAATACAAAATACAAAGTAGGGGAGGGTCTGCAACAGGATGTCCTGCTTGCGCAGCTGGAATTGTCCAGGCTGCTCGACACCGAAATCCAATTGAACGCCATGCGTCAGCAACGTGTCATTCGACTGAATGTGTTGATGGGCACCTCACCGGATACACCCGTCGCACTGCCAACACAAATGCCAGACGTCTCAAGGCCTATCGCATCTCATGCTGCTCTCTACCAGCGAGCAGAGGATGCGCGGCCGTTGCTGCAACTGGAACGAGCATCGATCGATGCGTCGAGTTCACGCCTGGCTCTGGCGAAAAAGGAGTACTACCCGGATTTCAAGGTGGGAGTGGCCTACGGTAATCGCGAGCGCGATGAATTGGGGCAGTCCAGGCAGGACTTTGTTTCCATCATGCTCAGCGTGAACGTGCCGCTGTATGCCGGTAGCAGGCAATCGCAATCGGTTAAGCAGCGCACCCGTGAACTTGCGCGCTCTCGCTATGCACTGTTGGACCAGAAAAACCAGGTCTATATGAGCATCGCAGACGCCACCACAACCTACCAGCAGGCGACAGAACAGATGGCGCTCTACGGCAGCGGCATTGTTCCTCAGGCAGAGCAAACCGTTGAATCCATGCTGGCAGGGTATCAGGTTAACCAGGTGGACTTTCTCAGCGTGGTTCGCAGCCAGTCCGCACTATTTGAATCCGAACTGCTGTACTGGAAATCATACACCGAAGCGCAACAGTCTAAAGCCAGAGTGATCGCGGCAGTAGGCGAGGAGAATATCTATGAATAAAGGACTCTTAGCCGTTGCTGTTATTTGTCTGGCACTGGGAGCAGGCGCTGGCCATTTAGCGACAAAAAGGCAGAGCGTGACGCAGCACGCGGGTGAACCGGCCGAGCGCCAACCCCTGTACTACAGAAACCCGATGAACCCAGCAGTCACTTCACCAGTACCGACCAAGGACTCCATGGGAATGGACTATATTCCCGTCTACGAACAGGAACAGGCGCAGCACAACGGCACAGTCAGCATCAACCCTGTCGTACAAAACAATATCGGCCTGCGCACAGCAGCAGCCGAGGTTCAAACGATATCACGCACAATACGCGCAGCCGGTCGTGTGGACTATGCCGAGGATAAGGTCGTCACGCTACACCCGAAAGTCGAAGGATGGATAAGCAATCTGCGTGTCGATAAGACGGGGCAGCCCGTTGCGTACGACGAGATACTGCTGGACATCTATTCGCCGAAGCTTGTCGCAACGCAGCAGGAATATCTGCTTGCGCTGAACAACTACGCGTCTTTGCAGGACAGTGCATTTGCCGATATTCGACACGGTGCGACGGCGCTCGTGGAAAGTTCACGGGCGCGACTGACACTTCTGGATGTACCACAACACCAGATCCGGGAGCTGGAAGACACACATCACATTCAGGAAACCCTGCATATTCATGCGCCTACGGCTGGCATAGTGACCCGCATTGGTGCGCGACAGGGGCAGTATGTGACACCGCAGACAGAACTGTTCGAGATTGTCGATCTGGGTACTGTCTGGGTCTACGCGGATATTTATGAGTATGAATTGCCCCGGGTAAAAGTGGGCGATGCGGTGGAACTGACGCTAAAGAGCCTGCCCGGGAAGATTCTCAAGGGTACTGTTGCGTATATCTACCCCTACTCGCAAGAGACAACCAGGACCACCAAAGTCCGCCTCGAGTTTGATAATACGGATTTACTGCTACGCCCTGAAACCTTTGTGGACGTTCGCATCTATTCACAGGAGAGAGAAGAACTCGTCATCCCGGCCGAGGCCGTTGTGCGCTCGGGCAACCTTAATCAAGTGTTTGTCGTGACTGAACAGGGCGCTTTCGAACCACGACCTGTCACGCTGGGTATCGAATCAGAAGGCGCGGTGGCGATTCTGGAGGGTGTTGCACCGGGAGAGCGCGTAGTAGTGTCCGCGCAATTCCTGATCGACTCCGAGTCAAAACTACAGGAGGCGTCTGCCAAAATGGTGGAGCACGCAGGGGAGGGCGCCAAATGATTGGGGCTATAATCGGTGCTGCAGTAAGAGAACGGATCCTTGTCCTACTGGCGGCCTTGATTCTCGCGATAGTCGGTGTGTTTGCCTATATCAGCACACCGCTGGATGCGATCCCCGACCTATCTGATGTACAGGTGATCGTATTGACAGAACACCCTGGACAATCACCTCAGGTGGTAGAAGACCAGGTAACCTACCCGTTGACGACCGCCATGCTGTCGGTGCCAGATACCAAGGTCGTGCGCGGCTACTCCTTTTTTGGCGTGTCGTTTGTCTATGTCATTTTCAATGATGATGTCGACATGTACTGGGCGCGCTCGCGCGTACTGGAAGCGCTGAACACTGCCAGCAGCCGTC
>TARA_R110002049_G_scaffold46975_2_pt1 | contig 14411 bp, 12 predicted proteins | sample TARA_R110002049 | Tara Oceans TARA_R110002049 (sample SAMEA4396941) | marine metagenome | biome: Polar Biome; feature: [SRF] surface water layer (ENVO:00010504); material: water (ENVO:00002006), including particulate matter (ENVO:01000060) such as... | depth 5 m | reverse complement strand
CGTTCAGCCGGCAGAGCTTTGGCAGGAGTCTGGCCGTTGGGAGCAATACGGCCCTGAGCTGTTACGTTTAAAAGATCGTCATGACCGCGACTACTGCGTTGGCCCTACCCATGAAGAGGTCATCACCGACTTAGTGCGTAAAGAGATCGCCAGCTACAAGCAACTGCCGATCAATTTCTACCAGATTCAAACCAAATTCCGCGATGAGATTCGTCCACGCTTTGGGGTGATGCGCTCGCGTGAGTTCATTATGAAGGATGCCTACTCCTTCCACCTGGATGAAGCGTCACTGAAGCAGACCTATCAAGATATGTACGATGCCTACACGCGCATTTTCACGCGTTTAGGGCTTAACTTTCGTCCCGTCATCGCTGACAACGGCTCGATCGGCGGCACCGGCTCTCACGAATTCCACGTACTCGCCGATTCCGGTGAAGACGATATCGTGTTCTCCAACTCCTCCGATTATGCGGCCAACATGGAGAAAGCCGAGGCGCTACCTGCTCCGCTTGGCAGCCAGGCAACGCGTGCCGAACCCAGCGAAGAGCTGCGTCTGGTCGATACGCCTGATGCCAAAACCATCGCTACATTGGTGAAACAGTTCGAGCTGCCGATTGAAAAAACCGTTAAAACGTTGATGGTTCATGCAGCCGAAGGCGGCCTGATCGCGCTGCTGATTCGTGGCGATCATGAGCTGAACGAAGTGAAGGCAGAAAACTTGGCCAACGTCGCTGCGCCGCTAACCATGGCTAGTGAAGAAGAGATTCGTGCAGCGGTGGGTGCCGGACCCGGCTCACTGGGCCCGGTCGGCCTAAAAATGCCAGTCATTATTGACCGCAGCGTGGCATTGATGAGCGACTTTGGCGCCGGTGCCAATGTGGATGACAAGCACTACTTCGGTATTAACTGGGAGCGCGATGTGGCCCTGCCCGAGATTGCCGATCTACGCAATGTCGTTGAAGGCGATCCGTCACCCGATGGCCAAGGCACGCTCTCCATCAAGCGCGGTATTGAAGTCGGTCACGTTTTCCAGCTTGGCCAAAAGTACTCTCAGGCGATGAACGCCAATGTGCTGGGTGACAACGGCAAAACCAGCCATCCGTGGATGGGTTGCTACGGCATCGGCGTGACCCGCGTAGTCGCCGCCGCCATTGAACAGAACCACGACGAATCCGGCATTATCTGGCCCAATGCGATTGCGCCCTTCCAAGTGGCGCTGGTGCCAATGAATGCGCACAAATCCCAACGTGTTCGCGAGGAGTCGGAACGTCTTTATCAAGCGCTCACCGCAGCCGGGTTAGACGTACTGCTAGACGACCGTGATACCCGCCCAGGGGTTAAGTTTGCCGATCTGGAATTAATGGGCGTACCCCATCGCCTGGTGATTGGTGACCGTGGTTTAGACAACGGCGAACTGGAATACAAAGGCCGCCGTGATAGCGAAGCCACGATGGTGCCCGCCGATCAAATTATCGACTTTTTGTGTGAGAAGTCCCGCTAAGCCGGCAAAGGTTGTCACCGCGTGGCGGGCTCTAGGCTTTGTGGCGCGGTGGTTAATGACGGCACGACGGCCAAGCGTTGCTATAACGCTTGGTGTGCTGTTGCTAGACGCTTCGCCATTAGCAGCACAGCCGCTGCCATCGGCTCTTCGCCCGACTCTTGAAACGGCCAACCAGCAGCATCAAACCGCTCAACAGCAGTGGGCAGCCCGCCAGTGGCGCATGCAAATGGATGCGCCACTGGCGCGCTTCATTGATGATGCGGCCCAACGTCAAACGCTGCTCACGCGTATCTACCAAGAAGCCAGACTCGCAGGTTTGCCACCGGATTTGGTGTTAGCCTTAATTCAGGTCGAAAGCGCGTTCAAAGCCGATGCCATTTCATCAGCGGGTGCTGTTGGCTTGATGCAAATCATGCCTTTCTGGATCAGCGAGCTAGGGTTGCCGATTGACGACCTCACCCACCCGCCGCGCAATTTACGCTATGGCTGTACGATCCTGGCGCACTACCTAGCCATTGAGAGTGGCGACTTTACTCGTGCGTTGGCGCGATATAATGGCAGCTTAGGAGAGACGTGGTACCCAGAACGCGTCATGCATGCGTGGCGAGACACGTGGCGTCAGCCTAGATCGCGTTAAGAGGCGCTTGCAACGGGCTCAATTAAGCCAACGGCTAAGAACTGCCCCAGCAACTCAGCCATGTCGCTACGTACTTGCTCAAGAGAGACCGGCATAAAAAATGCCACCAGCGTTTGGCTTAGCTCCTCGATGGTCAGTGCTTCATGCTGCAGTAATGCCCATGCCGCTCGGCTAGTTACGTTCATACGATGGATCTCGCCCCCCTCCTCCACGATCACGAATAGCTCATCGCCGAGAGGATACTCATGCGCCGTTGGACGCGCTCGCCACTGGCGCAGATCGTTTCGATCAAGCGCCGCAGCCTCAGGCATTGCCGCGGCCTGTGAAGGCGATGTGTAAGTAGCCGGCTGGGCGTGAAGCGCCTCTTTTAGTTCGCGCCCTACAAAAGCGGCCGCTTCGTATGCATCTGAATAGCGCAGCAGGAAACAGGGCATGCGCTGTACCAGAGGCCAGAATTTATCAATCAGTTCCTGGTCGGAAAGCGTGTCGGCAAAATTCTGCTTTAACAGTTGCCACAACCCTTCTCCATGTTGCAGCGACGTAAGCTGGGGACGAGCAACACTGTTATCCCGGTCAATCAATATAATGGCACCGACCGGGCACTGCTCTCCGTGGCGAGCCAGCAATGTTTCGTCCAACGCGACATAGCCATAGCGATCATCGCTCGGCCCTCGGTGCCGATGAATAAAGTCCTGTAACTCGTCCGCAATCGTGGTGGGAAGCGGTAAACGCAAACGTGGCGCGACACCCAGCGAAACCCCCTTTCCTTGAGGCGTCAGCGCCACGACATCATCCCCAAAAACACGGTATCCAGCGGCTGCAAACGCACACGTCAGCGTACTTTTACCGGCACGGTGAGACTCAGGAAAAATGACTAATTGACCGTCTATCTCAGCCGCACCGCAGTGCAATCCAATATAGGCTGGATGCTGGCGCAAATAGGCCCCAGACATATCTGCAATAACGCTGCACGCCGTGCTGACTGGCGTTTCCAGCCACATCCCCTTGGGCAATGCCGGTGCCTGCTGCCAAAACCCCTCTTCCTGCTGCCAAACACAAATATCTGGCTTGTTTGGCTGTAACGGACATGGGGTAAGCGGCCAGCCTGGCATGGCAGCTTGAAGAACCGGCAGCAGTGGCTGAGCATTCACCAGGCGAATACACGGCCCCAGACCGGTGAGCGCGTAATCAACAGCTTCGGCGTCAGACGTCATCATCGGTTTCACCAGCCGCGTGGGAGTAGGCGGCTGATACGCAGCTCAATCACACCATCACGTTCCCAACGAGGACGTTCGTCATATCGCTGGGGACGCGAATAACCGTTGCGAGAATAACCAGGCTGTGAATAGTCTGGCCGGTCGTAGCTTGGCCTGGAATAGTTCGGCCGGTCATAGTGAGGTCTGGAATAGTTCGGCCGTGAATAATGGGGTCTTGAATGGTCAGGCCGTGAAAAGCTGGGCTTTGAGTGGCGACGCCCCGAATGATGTTGATGTTGATGCTGATGGCGGCCCTTAGGGCGAGAGCGCCCGCGTTCATGTGCTTCAGCCTGCCCCGTTGAAAGCAGTGTAGGAGCCACGTAAAGCGCCGCTGCGCCAAGCCCTAGACTAGCCAAGACCTGTCGGCGTGAACGCCGCTGTTTTAGCATTGTGGTGACTTCATCCTGAGTGCTCATATCACTTCTCCGCAGTTATCGAACACCGTTTTCTCAGTATTCACTTTAACCACCGCTTCAACAGAGCGCCACTAATCGGGGCTGTTTTCCCTATTGTTTACTCTTTATTGCAAGAGTTGGCTTACCGTTAAGCCGAAAGCATGACTTTCTTGCATAATCCTTTCACTATTAGCCTCAACGCAGCATCAGAAAAACACGCTGCCAATGACATATATTACCCCTCAACGTGAGATGCCGACTTCCAATGCCAATACAACGTCGCCTTTATGTTGGTTTTATCAGCACATTCACTGCTGCGCTCGTTGGGCTGGCGATAACTCTCTTTAGCACGACAGCTAACGCTGCAAAGATCACCGTCAACAGCGACGAAGGCTTACCCCTTGAGGATGCCGTTGTGGAGGTCTACTACGACTCAGCATCTGCCAATCAGCCACAAAAACAGAATATCTATCAGCGCGATGCGACCTTTCATCCCAGGGTGCTAACCGTGCCCACCGGCAGTTATGTGGGATTTCCCAATCAGGACACCACACGCCACCACGTTTACTCTTTTTCACCGGCGAAAACGTTTGATTTGAATCTGTACCTACAGGAAACACCCCCGCCCGTTCATTTTGATCAGGCAGGGGGCGTCGTATTGGGATGCAATATCCATGACCATATGCAGGCCTTTATAGTGGTCAGCGATTCGCCCTATGCGGCAATAACGAATGCCGACGGCACGCTGACTCTACCCGTTTTACCGCCAGGCCAGCATCGTGTACGTGTTTGGCATCCTCGCCTTGATGACAGTCAACAACGCTGGTGGGACGGGACAATTACCGACACGGATCAGTTGGACGTCCATTTAGAGCTCAACGCGTTGCCACCGCCCGAGCCAACGCTGTCTCCTCTTCAGCAGCGATTTAAAGATGCCAGTTAGGCACTTTCCAGCGCTTAAAATACGTTGATCCGCCATTTTCGAGGTTGCTATGCGCTTTCGAACACGCCTGATGCTGGTACTGCTAACGGTGGTGATTGTCTCTCAACTCGCCACTGGCGTGGCGTTTCTCCGCGCTACGCAAAACGACGTTCTTGCCAAAGGCTCCCAGCGCTTAGAAGTGGGCGCCAACGTACTGCAGCAATTGCTGGATTCACGCGGCGAACAGTTAAGAGATAACGTCGCGATCCTGGCCGATGATTTCGGTTTTAAGAGCGCCGTTTCCACCCAGGATACCGAGACGCTCTACTCCGTGCTGGCCAATCACGGTGATCGCGCCAAGGCCGACATGGTGCTTTTAAGTAGCCTTGATGGCCATATTTTGGCAAGCAGCCATCATGTACAAAATAGCCCGATGCCTTTCCCGCAGCTCTTGGCGCGCGCGCGCCAGGAGGGCACCGCAGTTAGCGTCGTGATTGCCGAGGGGCAGCCGTATGAGTTCGCCCTGCTGCCTGTGCGTGCGCCGAATCTGATTGGTTGGGTGGGGATGGGCTTTTTAATCAACGAAGCAGTGACCGAGGAGATTAATGCGCTAACCGGGCTTGAAATAAGCGTGGTCAACTATCGCGATAACGGCGAGATAAGCTACCTCGCAAGCTCCCACCAAGAGCAATTAGCACGGCAGTTAATGAACGGCAGCGGTGACGAACTCATGAAAGGGGAATATTCATCCACTAGCCAAATGACGCCCGATGCTGAGTATTTTTCCTATGCCACCCCGCTCTATGCCGATGACAACAATCAAACCTATGCATTACTGCAACTTTCGCTCAACGAGCTGCTGGGGGCTTACCGTTCACTGCAGTGGCAGCTACTCGGTATTGTCGCGTTAATCCTGCTGTTTACCCTATTGGTGGCCATGTGGAGCGCGCGAAGCATGAGCAAACCGCTCATAGAGCTGGCCAATGCGGCGCGGCGTATCGGCCAGGGTGAGCGTATTACCCGCTTATCAATTGGCCAAGAGCGTAGTGAAACGGGCCTATTGGCATCAACACTGCTCTCTATGCAGGAAGATATTATTCAGCGGGAAGCCGTACTTCATCACCAATCCCGCCACGACTTACTCACCGATTTACCCAATCGTATCAGCGCCCAGGAAGATATTAGTCTCTCAATCCAACGTGGCGAGCCCTTCACGCTACTGCGCCTAGCGATCAATAATTTTCGCGATATTAATGACACCTTTGGCTACGCGCTTGGGGATCATCTATTGGCCACTCTGGCCAATCGTTTGCAACATTTGCCTGCGCCAGAAAACAAAGCGTATCGGCTGGATGGCGATGAACTGTTACTGCTCGTCAAACAACCCAGTAGCAGCGTTGCGTGGCGGACACAGCTGTTTGGCATCCTAAACCAACCCATTGACCTGGATAAATCGCCCATCACCCCCTCGCTTTCAGCGGGTGAAACGAACTACCCCGAGCATGGTGACAGCCCTCAGCTATTATTGCGCCGTGCTGATATAGCGTTAGACATGGCACGCCGCCATCGGCATGCGCATCAACACTACCTGGAGGGGCAAGATGAACATCATTTGCGCCAGCTCACGCTCATTCGTGACCTGCAGGAGGCCGTGGGCAATGGGGAATTGTGGATGGCGTATCAACCCAAGGTGGATATTCATACGGGATTAGTCCATCAGTGTGAGGCGCTGATGCGCTGGCGTCATCCCTCACTGGGCTTTGTGCCGCCCGATGAATTTATTGGGCTGGCCGAACGCTCGGGCAATATCCACATGCTTAGTCAGTGGATGCTAAGCCACGTTTGCGCGCAGATTCAAGCTTGGCAGCGGCGTGGCTATTACTTGTCGGTAGCCGTTAACCTCTCCGCCAGCGACGTTATGGATCCGCAGTTAGCGACACACCTAGCCGATCTCCTCAAGCGTTATCAGCTCACCGCCGACCAATTGAGTTTAGAAGTGACCGAAAGTGCGGTAATGCAGGATGTGGATGCGGCCATGACCACCCTGCTAGAACTCACCCAACTAGGGTTGTGTATCGCCATTGATGATTACGGCACCGGCTACTCCTCACTGGCACAAATTAAGCGCCTGCCCGTGCATGAGCTGAAAATCGACAAATCGTTTGTGCTGGCACTCGACACCCAGCAGGACGACTTCACCATTGTCCGCTCGACAATCGAGATGGGCCACAGCTTAGGCCTGCGTTTGGTTGCAGAAGGAGTTGAGAATCGAGCCAGTGCTGAACTACTTAGCACGCTCGGCTGTGACTATCTACAAGGCTATTGGATTGCCAAGCCGATGCCCGCTGAAGAGCTCACCAGCTGGTTGGATAATTTCGCCCCGCTGGTGCTTCCCCTCCCCACCCTATCGCCCATGGAACCTAACTAGAGAACCCCATGACGTTACGCTACACCGTGCCAATGTATTTAGCTTCGCTCAGAACCATATCGAAGGCCTTACTTTGTCGTCTCGTTGTCGCTTGCATCACCCTTAGTTTGGCGATAGCCGTCATGCCTAGCCATGCTGGTAGCCGTATTTTAGGTACCGGCGGGGTGAGTGCCATTGAAGGCGCAGCGGGGGGTGGTTTATCTCCCTGGGCGGTGCTTGCCAGCACAGCAAGCGAGCAGGAAGTAGGCGTTACCGCCGCCGCTACCCGCGCCTGGGTAGACGATTACCGGCTGACGGTAACCGGCGCCAGTCTGAACGTTTACGATCGAGCTGAAGTCTCTGTGGCGCGTCAAACGCTTGATTTAGAAACGCTAGGCGGCGAACTGGTTCAGGATATTTACGGTGCTAAAGTACGTTTACTGGGCGATGTGCTTTATCACCCCTGGGGCATTTGGAGCGTTGGGTTACAGCACAAACGGCTCGTTGACGGCACCATCCCCACCGCCCTGGGTGCCGACGAAACACACGGTACCGATATTTATCTCAGCGCCAGCAAACTGCTGTTTAGTGCAGTTGCGGGCCGCAACGTGCTGCTCAACGCAACACTGCGCAATACCGATGCCAACCAGGGAGGCCTACTCGGTTTTGGTGGCAACCAAGATGGCCGCTCGTGGCTAGCCGAGGGTAGCGTGGGGCTGTTTGTTACTCCCCATTGGATTATTGGCGCTGAGTATCGTCAGAAACCCGATAACCTAAGCGCGGCGCGAGAAGATGACTGGCAAAGTCTTTACAGTGCCTACTTCTTCAATAAGCATCTATCGCTCACAGGTGCTTGGCTGGATTTAGGCGACATTGCTGGCCTGCCTTCCCAGCGCGGCGGGTACCTTTCACTCCAGGCCGCTTTTTAAGTTCACTGCTTTAATTTTACTGCTTTAAGTTCACTGCGAGAGCTCATCCAAAAGGACATAACAATGCGCCGCTATTTAATGGCTTTGATGTTGACGACCATCGCCCTCTCTCTGGCCAGCTGTGCACACAATCGCAACCAAGCGACGCTCTATGAGCGCCTGGGTGGGCAATCTACGATAGACGCAGTGGTTGAAAACCTCTTATACCGGATTGCGGATGATGCCGAGGTGGTAGTGTTTTTTGCAAACACGAATATCGACTTATTTGCTGAATCGCTGGCTAGCCAACTATGCGATATCAGCGACGGCCCCTGCCGCTACGAAGGCCCGCCGATGGATCGTGCCCACCAGCACATGGGAGTGTCAGACGTACATTTTAACCGCGTGGTGGAACATCTCGACGCGGCGATGGAGGAGGAAGGTATTACTCTTGGCGCACGTAATGAACTGCTGGGCAGGCTCGCCCCCTTGTACGCAGAGATTATGCGTCTTCAGTAACCTGCCAACCATCACGCCCTGCTGCTTTTACCCGGTAGAGCGCTTTATCGGCGGCTTCGTAGGCGTAGGCAAACGTTGCTTCGTCGGCCATAAAACGGCTCCCACCGACACTGAAGGTAACGCCTTTTTTATCTGGATGGGCGGGGTGCGCAAAGTCAGCTGCGCGAATCCCTTCAATTAACTGACAGCAGTAGCTCTTTAGCGTTTCAGTATCGGGGCAGCGAAGGAGTGCCGCAAACTCATCGCCTCCCAAGCGGTAGAGCTGCGCTTCATCATTAAGCGTTTCACCAATCAAGGTGGCCAGCTGGCGCAGCAGGGTATCGCCTTGCGGGTGGCCGTAGGCATCGTTGTACTGTTTAAAAAAATCGATATCGATCAGAATCAGCCCCAGCGACTGATGCTGCTTTGCCAACACATCTTGATGCAAAGCGCTGCGGTTGCCGATTCCAGTAAGTGGGTCACGCATCGCGCGCTGCATCCACTCGAAAGTCTCTTGCGTTGCATGATCGGTGCGCCGTAATTGACGCTGATGAAGCCACCAAAACACCAGCCCCATCACGAAGATCAATAGGCTGGAATACGTCAGTACTTGGTTATGTTGGCGAGTGCTTACGGAGAAATCATTGATCGCCGCACCACGCTGGTCTAACTGATCCATCTCAATGTGGGTAAGGCACTGTATTGGCCCAAACAACTCGCCTACCGCGCCGACTCGATCAATTTCGGCCACCTCTAACCGTGCTAATACACGGTTTAAAATTCTCAGGCTTGGCTCCGTGCACTTATACTGATGCCGATAAACATGCATGTCGGATAAGCCGTAAGAGAGCTCAATGTCGGTGATAGCCGCAGCGAAAGCTGCCTGCTCAGGCTGGTCGGCTAGCAGCTCGGATTGGGCATTTTGTAAGTAAACCCGCGAACGGGTGGCCAGTTGCTGACCGGTCAAATTGCCCGTCTGGCTAAAATAGGCCTGTATTTCTGGGTAAACCCAGCGCGACTCATAAACAATCAGCACCATCAGCGCCAAAAAGCTCATCACGCTCAGCGACAGCCATGTGAAATAGCGATGCTGGCGAGCTAAAGGGCGTGGTTGCATGGATGGCGCCACCGCAGGCTTGGCTTTGGATATCACCACTTCGCCTCTATGCTACGAATCATCCAGATCCAGTCATTGAAATTCCGCAGGTTCGCGACATCGCGGCCACTATAGTCTCGCTCTACCAGCCGCACGGGACCTCGTGTACGAATGGTTAACGGGGCACCATCTTCTGAGGTAATTAAATACCAGGAGGGGTCGTCCCACCCTTCAAGGGTCACTTCGTAGTCATCCCAGGCGGTGAAGTGCAGCGCTGGCGGTACTTCACCAAACTGATCAATCAAAAAATCTTGAAACGCTACGCCCTGCATTTCTACATCGCGCCCCTGGTAAGGGTCGTAAAGTGTAAAAGTGGTATCAGATATAGCGTGTAAATCACTTAAAGCGATCTTCTGGGTGACATCGCCATTGATAATATCCAATGCTTGTGCAAAGGCAGACGCGGGCAATAAGGTGCTAGTGCTAATTAACACGCACGCTAATAGACCACGTGCACGAACCCATGGGCTGCGTTGTAAGACAACTGCGTTCATGGCAAAGCTTCCTGATGTGTTAATCCTTTCAACGAACTTTACCAGAGCCCGCCTAGCTTTGCTTTTCAACGCTGGCTATATAATTTCAACTCACGATGAATATGAAATATGGAATATGAAACGTAAAAAAGCCAGCCCACTTTGGGCTGGCAACAAGAGGCTCACTACGCTAGTAAACCCCCTCCCCTGACAACGTTGACGCAAGGCGGTCGGCTATTTTTTGCGCTCATCCTTACGCAGATGATCGCGAATCACGAAGCCGACCCAACCCACCATAAAAACGATAACCAAAGCGACGGTGACCAAACCGAAAACAACTGTGTCATCCCAATACATGGTGAATCCTCCCGCCGTGATGTATGCGTTCATACTAGTCACTCATCGGTGGGAGAATGCTGACCTAGGTCAAGTTGCGAGTGGCGGGAGTACGCGGTTGAATATGAAATTGATACTAGTCAATTTTTGGGCGTTCATAGCAGCGCAACCACGCTATAAAACTTTACGGTCTTCAACCTTGCTGTGCTCAGTGCCCGGCGGTAACGGGTGGCCTTTGGCAAGCTCTGCGCGGGTGGCGTCGCGTACGTCCAGAATCGTTACCTGATAGTTAAGCGTGCGCCCGGCAAGCGGGTGGTTGGTATCCACAGTGACACGGTCGCCCTCCACTTCCAGCACGGTGACGATTTGCGGACCGGCTTCGCCTTCGGTTTGAAAACGGCTACCGGGGGTCAATTCCGCATTGCCAAAGGAGGCAATGCTGACCTCCTGGATCAACGCCTCGTTGCGTAAACCATAGGCATCGGCAGGCATCAGTTGAACGCCTAGCTCGGCGCCAACCGCTTGGCCCGCTAGGGCATTTTCCAGCCCCCGCACAATATTGTCGTGGCCGTGAAGATACTCCAGCGGCTTATTGCGCGCCTGGGAGTCATCCAATACCTGCTTGCTGCCATCGTTGAGCACGTCGCTAAGAACATAGTGCAAGGTAACTACCTGATGCGCCGTAATCGACATGGAAAACTCCTCTCCGGTAAGCTGTCGGCTTTGTAATCGAACACTGCGTCAGTTTACCACTTGGCCATTGCTAACGTCTTTCCAGGAGTAGCGCTTAATGTTAAGCCCCACCCCCCAGCGCAGTTGGCTTGCTGCGCTGGCGATTTATTGTCGTGCGCCCGTTATCACCATGCTGTTTCTGGGGTTTTCTGCAGGCCTGCCCTTTCTGTTGGTGTTCTCGACGCTCTCCGCCTGGCTACGCAGCGATGGCGTGGAAGTTGCGGCGATCGGCTTTTTTGCCTGGATCGGCATGCTCTACTCGATCAAGTTTTTCTGGGCACCGGTGGTTGACCGGCTGGCACTGCCGCTACTGACTCGCGCCTTCGGCCAGCGCCGCGGCTGGATGCTGTTAGCACAAAGCATGATTGCCGCCGGACTGGTGGGACTCGCCGGTTTGAGCCCGGTCGGCAATCTCGGCTGGGTGGCCGTCTTTGCGCTGCTGGTTGCCTTTGGCTCAGCGACGCAAGATATTACCATCGACGCCTACCGTATCGAATCCGCGGATGACAACGTTCAGGCAGCCATGGCCTCGACGTATATCATTGGCTACCGGGGAGGCCTGCTTGCTGCTGGCGCTGGGGCGCTTTATATCGCGGCATCCGCCTCTTGGGATATTGCGTATCTCAGCATGGCGGCGCTAATGAGCATTGGCGTGCTGACCGTACTGCTTCGCCCGGAACCCAAACGGGCTTCGCTCTCTATACAGCTTATTCACGAACCCAAGGTCCGGGCATTTATTCGCGCAAGCCGTGGCAAACCGAAAATCATACGCCGTCTCGGGGCCTGGAGCATTGGTGCATTGGTCTGCCCCTTCACTGATTTCTTCAGCCGCTACGGTGTTAAAGCCCTGGGGATTTTGGTGTTTATTGCGGTGTTTAGAATTAGTGATTTGGCCATGGCCTCAATGGCCAATCCACTCTATATCGATCTGGGGTTTTCGCTGGCAGAGATTGCTAACGTGACCAATATATTTGGTATTGCGATGAGTATCACCGGCGGCATTTTAGGTGGGCTTTTCGTCGCGCGTTATGGCATCGGGCCTTTGCTGATCTTTGGCGCTGGGTTGGTGATGGTAACCAACTTGCTGTTTGCCTTACTGGCGATGGTGGGAAATCAGCTACCGATGCTAGTGGTCACGATTATTGGCGATAACCTCGCCAACGGTTTAGCCAGCGCGGTATTTATCGCCTTCCTTTCCAGCCTCACATCTCGCGCCTATACCGCAACGCAGTACGCGCTGTTCTCATCGCTAATGACGCTACCAGGAAAGTTTTTGAGCGGGTTTGGAGGATTGGTCGTTACGTCTCAGGGCTACCCAAGCTTCTTTGTCATCGCAACGCTACTGGGCCTGCCCGCCATTATCCTGGCGATTTGGATCAGCCGGGACAAGCAGTTAGTTCCTACCCCCAAACCTGCTTAAACAGGCTTGAAGGCTTAGGCGAGTGCAAATTTGGATTAGCGGTGTGTTTCGAGCCAATCCAAGGCGCCCGGCGTCGTGCGCCACTGGTCGCGCATCAGCGTGCGGTACTGCCATGCTTCGGCCCGGGAGCCGGGGTCTACCTGGCCATCTGGGTGGGGCATGGAAGGCCGCGGGTTCTCGGCGCAAATCAGCTCTAGCGCATAGCGATTATGACCAAGCACATCACTAAGCGCCGTTTCAGCGGCTTCGCGCTGCTCTAACCGATAGAGCGCCAGGGTCTTCCCCATCAGCAGCCCAAGTACTAGCGAGCCGTCATCGTCATTCTCTTCGGCCAGCGCCAGCGCTTCTTCGTTACGGTCGTCGCGCAGCAGTTGATCCAGCACCAGCTCGCGCAGCCCTAGGCTATCTTCCTGGTCGATCAGCAATAGCTCTTCAGCCAGTTCGCGGGAATGCTGGCGCGCGCCACGCTCCATACCGACCACCAGCGCCAGGCCGGTGCGCAGTAGCATGGCATTGTCAGCATCATCCCAACACAGGTTGCCGTCACCCTCGGCGCGGGCCTGTTCCATCCAGCGTGAAAGACGCAGTGCCAACGGCTCCAGCAGGCTGGGCGCCATCCACGGCAGGCTGCCAAAACGGCTGGTAAGAGCCAGTGTTAAATCTTGCACCACCTGCGGGGCATCCAGCCATTCTGGATGCGCGCAGAGCGCCGACATCCATTCAACCGCATTGCCCCAGGGGTCATCGCGGAAACCCAGCGCCACGTCCTCATCCACCAGCACCTGAAACTGCTCATGCCAGGCGGCAAATAGCGTCGCTTCGCGGGCGCTGGTGTTATACAGCAACCGACCACTTTCAGGATCAGCCTGAATATCAATTTTCGGCGCGGTAGGCAACGCTGCCAGCAACGCCTGAAGCGACACCAGCGGTGTGGCCAGATCTTCTTCTGCACTGAGCAATTGGTCGGCAAGCGTTGCGCCGGGGTTTTCCGCCAGAGCGGCCAGGAAATCCAGCTGGTCTTCGTCCAGTTCGCCCTGGCGAACCAGGCGGCGATACCAGAAGTTGGCACGCTCCTTGGCTTCCTGCTCGTGGCCTTCATGTAGCAGCAGCATGGCTTCGATATAAGCCAAGGTAGGCGAATCGGGCAGCGCCTGTTGGGCTTTTACAAAGGCACCCCGGGCGCTGTCTAAATCATCATTATCCAGGTGCATCAGACACAGGCGTTCGAGAGCGACGCCGCGCAGGAACAGCGGGCCGCGCTCCATGACATCGTCGAGCAGATCGGCACGCTTGCGGGTAAAACCGCGCTCTTGATAAATATCCAGCAGGATTTCAAAGGCGGGCTCAGCCTGCTCGGGCAGCCGCGACCAGTCGCTGCCGTCAAACAGCGATTCTAGAATCTGCATGGCGCGACCGGTCTGGCCGCTTTCAGCCGCAATAAGGCCCGCTTCCAGCAGCGCTTGCGCCGGTGCCTGCTGGCTATCCAGCGCCGCTTTCAGGGTAGCGCCCTTCCACTCACGCAGCGAGAGCATCCACATCATCTGATCGGGGATGTCGGTGGGAAACTCGACTTTGTAGCAGCACTGCTTGAATTTGCGTCCGGAGTCGCACCAGCACGGCTCGTTGCGCCCCGGCGTGGCAAGTGGCTCGCAGGCAAAATTAAGCCGCTCCAGCGGCGTTTGCGACCACAGCACCGGCGCCAATGCCTGAGCCATGGCCACATCGCCTTCAAATGAGTCCGCCCCTTTGGCGCGTACCCAGGTCATGAAG
>TARA_R110002049_G_C9175744_1_pt1 | contig 14430 bp, 27 predicted proteins | sample TARA_R110002049 | Tara Oceans TARA_R110002049 (sample SAMEA4396941) | marine metagenome | biome: Polar Biome; feature: [SRF] surface water layer (ENVO:00010504); material: water (ENVO:00002006), including particulate matter (ENVO:01000060) such as... | depth 5 m | reverse complement strand
TATTAATTAGGCTTATAAACTATATACATTGTTGTGTGTAGTACGGAATTTAAGCCACAAACTTTATAAAAATGGTAAATAAAAAAGACTGGAACGAATTTAGAAGCACGGGTTTAGTGCTAATCATTAACCAAATACTCCATATTTTTGGATGGGCAATAGTATTTGAGGTGGAAGATAACCAAGTGAAAAATGTATATCCTGCTCGTGTTAAATTTAGAGGATTTGATAATGATAGCACGGATGAGGCATACAGAAAAGTTAGTGAATACCTAAAAGATAATAGCGAGGAACTTTACAAAGAAACGATATAGTAGTATTACATACAACGCTGAGTGTATGGCAAGTAAGCCACACACAAAACTTTGAATTGAAATATAAACTTAACTGGCTTATTTGCTATACACATTGTTAGCAACTGGGCGGTTTTAAAACTAAAACTATGGCATTAGATTACGGACACACTTGCCCCGACATTGACAGAAGTATTAAAGCATTCAAATCTGATATTGAAAGCTATTTGAGTAATATGTTAGATGATTGTTGCCCTATGCTTGAAGGAAAGCAAAAGGAAGATTTTATTAAAGATTATGCTGAACAAATGTATAATGACTTTGAATCCAACTTTGAAGATGTACGCAAAACAAATGAGGATATGCGTAAAGAAGCGGATAGGCAAATAGAATACGCAGAAGAAAAGGCTTCTGATGCAGAAGAAGAAATTAAAGATTTGAATGCACGAATTGAGGAATTAGAGGGGCAAGTTTCGGAACTCGAATCTGAATTAGATGCAGTATCGTAGCCTTGTTGCTAACAACCTTATATACCACATTCCAAAAATGTAACCTATTAAAATACTATGAATCAGATAATTAATGATATAAACCAAATTGTTGATGTAAACAAATTGGTTGCAATTTTAGAACTAACAGTATATAAATTAGAAATTGATACAATATCCGAAATGGCACGAAAAGAGGGCAAATCTCCAAACGGTATTAATAAGTCTAATTGTTATCGAAAATTAAAAGTAGGGAAACAGAAATTTGCAATTAAAGGTATAAGAGATACCAACCTTCCTTTTTAATTAGTAAATTTGTTTAAAATTAACAGAAAATTATGAAAGCAATATTGATAAGGCTATCAAACGAAAAAAAACAAACGTTAGGCAGTTTGCAAATATTCGATGGAACAAACAAAATATTTGAGTGTCATACGTTGGAATTAGCCAATAAAGACAACCAAAGGAGCGTTTCACGAATACCCGAAGGCACTTATAAATGTGTGGCGAGAATTAGCGATAAGTATTCAAGACACTTCCACGTTACAAAAGTCGATGATAGGTCGTTGATTCTTATACACGCTGGAAATTACCACACACATACAAGGGGGTGTATATTAGTAGGAAAGTCATTATTAGATATTAATGGAGACGGTTACAGAGATGTTACTAATTCAAAGACTACTATGAACGAGCTAAATAGTTTAAATATGGATTCATTTGATTTAACTGTAATTAGTTTGTAATGTCAGTACTGAAAAAACACCCAAGATACTCTAGTTTCATTTTAGGCGCATTAGTCGTTATTGTTTATTATTCATTTTTAAGATTAAAATTATGACAAGAAATTTAATAATAGGTCTTTTGCTTGTTTTAGCGGTTATCGGGTTGTTTACGTCTGATAAGTCTCTGAATGAAAATAAAGTTCTTAAAACCGATATAAACGTGCTTATATCCAATAATAAAGATTTATCTATTGAGATTAAAAAACTAAAGGATAGGATTAAAGAAGATAGCCTTATAATTTCTCAAAAAGAGAACGACATAGTACGCATAAATAATAATATCGCTAAAATTAAAAAAGATGAAAAATTACAAATCAATACCTATATTAATTCTGATATTGACGAGCGTGTTAGGTTATTCACAGAGTACGCAACCAGTCCAGACTAAAGAGGGGTTATTGATTTCTTACCCCTTAATGGATAGCATTTCGGTTAAATTAATTAATAGGGTCGCTATCATTGAAGAGTTAAACCAAAAAGATACTCTTATTAAAGTTTTTAAGGATATAATTAAATACCGAGAGTTGCAAGTTAATAATTACAACTATTTAGTAAATAATCAAAAAACTCAAAACAATAACCTTAAAGATATTATTAATAAATTAGAAGTTATAAACACGAACAAAAAGAGAAGATACCGCAAAAGGCTTATATATTCTTTTGGAGTTGGTTTATGTGCTGGATTAATTATTTTAAATTAAAATATGGAAAACCCGATAAAAGACAATAGAATAGTAAACGATAAAACTTTTGCTTTAAGGTTTTTAAGTTTTGTAACAGACATTCAATGTAATGATGCTTTTGATGAAACTGAAAAAGAATCTATGATAAGTTATTCCACAAGTTTACTCAAATATCAAATAGATACCGCTACAGATGAAACTGAAATAAACTACCTAAAAAGATGTAAGGCAAAAGAAAAATTAACAAAATGTTTAAATAAAATTTGTGTATATTAAAAATAAACGTATATTTACAACAAGAAACAAGCCGAGTAAGTCGGCTTTATTTATCAATTAATTAGTAAAAAATTTAACTATGAAAGTAATAACAAGTAAACAAATCGCATTATCCAACAAGTTAATAGCAGAAGGGTATAAATTGGTAGACAGAAAAAACAACTACGAGATAGTTCTTGTGAAAGGAAATATAACTATTAAAATAGCGTAATTATGGACAACGAGGCAGTAATGACAATACAATACAATACTATATTTTTAGATGTTTATTTTAACTTTTATAAAGAGCCTAAAACTGGCTACAATGAAACTGAAATAAATAGTATAATACACAAAGGAGAATGTCTTATCCCAATGTTGACAGAGGAACAAATCGAAGAAATTAAAAACTTACTATAATGGATGTAAAAGATATTAGAATAGATAACCTCAAGGAGACAATATCTATTATGAAGGATACTATACACGTACAGACTGAGTACGTAGAACAATTAAACGAAATTATTAACAAACAAAGAGCGCAAATCCAAAAACTAGAGAATTATGACAAAAACAGAAATAACATCGAAGATACAACGCCTTAGATTATCGTTTACAGATGATGAAGTCGCTAAGCGTATCGGAATATCAAAACCTACTTTATACGTCCGTATTAAGCGGTGCAATTGGAAAACTAGCGAGGTGTATTTAATTGAAAAACTAAAAATATAGAAATTATGAAAAACGAGATTACAACAACAAACGAGGTTAGCGAGAAAGTACTTATTGAATATCTAGATGTAATGGGTATATCTTCTAAACTGGAAGAAAAAGAGAAACATCAATTTTTAAGTATTGCCAAAACTTTTGGATTAAACCCATTTAAACGTGAGATTTTCTGTACCGTTTATGGTGAGGGTCAATACAAACAATTATCTATAATTACAGGCTATGAGGTCTATATTAAACGAGCAGAAAGAAGCGGACAATTGAATGGATGGAATGCTATAACTACTGGGAGTGTATCTACAAATGACCTAAAAGCTATTGTGACTATTTACAGGAAAGACAGAGAGCATCCTTTTGTATGGGAGGTGTTTTATGACGAATGTGTGCAAACAAAGAGAGACGGAACGCCTACGGCTTTTTGGAAAAAAGCTAACTTTATGACTAAAAAAGTGGCTATATCACAAGGGTTTAGATTGTGTTTTTCTGATGAATTAGGGGGAATGCCTTATACTAAAGATGAAATGCCAGACAATGAAGTTCTTGATATAGAACATGAGGAGGTTAAACAAGAAATACAACCAACTAAACAAAAAGAGTTTAATCCAGTCAAACAAAAAACATTACCTATTGCACAAAAAGAGAACATAGATAAAGCTTTAAATCTAAAAGTATCTTTAGACGAAATAAAAAAACGTTACGAGGTTTCGGATGACCTTGAAATTTATTATAATAATGTAAACAATGAACTTAATAAATAGAAATTATGAGCAAAGAAATTAAAGAAGAAGTAAAAAAAGAACATTTATGGGATGTTATGGATACTAAAAAACATGATTTAACGCCTAAAGTTATACCATCAGGAGTAGACCCTGAGTTATTTGGATTAGATATTAAAAAAGCTAATGAGATGACTATAGGTTTAAAACAAATTAGAGCTGAAAGGGATGTTTTATCTGATGCTTATCTTGACGTTATTGATTTAGAAATAACTACTGAAAATCTACCTACTTTTAAAGAGCTTCGGTTGAAAATAAGAGATAATAGAACTAAAGGATTAGATAAATGGAAAAAAGCCGAAAAGGATGTTTTTCTTTGTGGAGGTCGATTTGTTGATTCTGTTTATAACAAAGAGGTTTTGATAAATCAAAATATGGAATCTAAACTTTTAGAAGCTGAAAAATTCTTTGAGAACCAAGAAAAAGAAAAGAAGCGAATTATTAATTTAGAAAGAATTGAAAAAATACGTCCGTATGTCGAAGATGTTACAGGTCTTGATTTTTCTGAAATGGAAGATTATGATTTTGATGATTATGTTTTAGGAAAAAAGACTAGATTTGAGTCAGAACAAAAAGCGAGGATTGAAGCACAAAAAAAAGCAGAAGCTGAACGTTTAGCAGAAATAGAAAGACAAAAAGCGATTGAGATTGAAAACGCTAAGTTAAAAATTGAAGCGGAAAAACAAGCTAAGGAATTAGAGTTAGAACGAAAAAAACAAGCTGAAATTTTAGCGAAACAAAAAGCAGAATCAGATAGGTTGGCAAAAATTGAAGCGGAAAAACAAGCTAAATTATTAGCAGAAAAGAAAAAACTAGAATCTGAAATTTTAGCGAGACAAAAAGCAGAGAAAAAAGCAGAAGCCGAACGTTTAGATAAGATTGAAAAAGAGCGTTTAAAAGCTATTGAATTAGAGAAAGCTCCAATAAAAGAGCAATTATCTATTTGGGTAAATTGCTTTGAAATACCATTGCCAAAAGAAGCTAATGAAACAACATTAGAGATAGCTCGTAAATTTAACTCATTTAAGAAATGGGCACAAGAAGAGATAAACAAACTATAAACAAATTAAATTTTTAATATTATGGAAGTTACAGGAACAATTAAGGAACTATTAGAGGTACAAAGCGGTACTTCTCAAGCTACTGGCAACGAGTGGCAAAAACAAACTTTTGTTATAGCTAATAACGAAGGATATCAAGGTCAAGAACAAATATTTGCCTTTGAGGTATTCGGAGCGGAAAACGTTGAAAAACTAAACAAGTTTAATAAAGTAGGAGATGTAGTTGATGTGTCTTTTAATATTCGTACCAACGAATACAACGGTAAATACTACACTTCTTTACAATCTTGGAAAGTTTTTAAAGCTATTCAGTCAGAAACTCCAACAGAACCACCAGTTGACGAGCAAAGCGGAGATTTAGCATTTTAAAAACTAATAACAAGCGGTTATTAATTTAACCGCTTTTAAATATAATTTTATGGAAAAATATAAGATATTAAATTTATACGCTTGTTTAGGCGGAAACCGTTACAAGTGGGGTGAAGTTTCGGATAACATTGAAGTAGTGGCCGTTGAACTTGACCCTGAATTATCTAGGCTTTACAAAGAGAGATTTCCAAATGATATTGTAATAGTGGCAGATGCACATCAATATTTATTAGAACACTTTAAAGAGTTTGATTTTATATGGACTTCTCCACCTTGCCCAACACATAGCAGAGTAAGAATGAGCCAAAAAAATACAGATAGTTTTAAACCAATGTTCCCTGATATGAAATTGTATGAAGAAATACTGTTTTTAGAACATAACTTTAAAGGAAAATATGTAGTTGAAAATGTAATACCTTTTTACGAGCCTTTAATCCAGGCTAAAAAAAGAGGTAGACATTTATATTGGACTAACTTTAATTTGCCAAATAATTTAAACGGGAGAAAAGAAGGTGATGGATTAATATCTAATAGTATTAATGAAGTAGAAAAACTATGTAAATTTCACGAAATAGATATAAGTACATACAAAGGAACACAACCAAAAAATAAAATAGCTAGAAACCTTGTAGATTTTGAAGTCGGCAAAACAATATTAGAAACTGCATTTGGAATTGAAAAAAAAACAAATATAAAACAAGTATCAATTTTTGATTAAAAAATCTAATTTTATGGAAAATATAGAAATTGCAAAATGGACGTTAAGGGTGTTAGTAATTGTATATTCGGTACTTTTGTATACTTTTGATTATAATCTACTAAAGAAATAGATATGAAAGAAAACACAATATTTGATGAAGACAAAAAACTGCGTATTTTAGCGAAAAACACTATCGATAAGGTTACTAAATTACGCAAAGAGAAAGGCTGGGTGGTAATATCGAGCAAAGACAAAAACACAATTAAACAAGTCCACCCCGATAAATTACAAGGATATTTGGAGGAAGGTTGGAAACTAAAAAACAAACAAGATGAAAAATCAAAGATTTACGGATAATATACACGGCTTCGTGGTATTCTGTTCAAGTAAAGAGGTAGCGTTTGCTATAATTCGAGATAAATGTAGACATTTAGACGTTGAGATTCCAAAATTATCTGATATTGTTGTGTATGTTGAATAAATTACTATCTTTACATTTGTAAGCCGTTAACCAGACGGCTAATTTTATAAATAATTTAGTTAAATTATTAACCAGCTACAATCTTAAAAGGATTAGAAAACTAATCAGTTAGTGTACTAAAAGTGAACCGTTTGAGATTGTAGCATAAACAAAAAATATAATGAAAAAATTAACAAACGAACAAATTGAAACTATCAAAGCGAATCCGATATTAAAGGATGTGTTCCCTGAATTATTCAAAAAAGAACTGCCTAAAACTGGGTTTTTGAAATCTGAAAGCGGGGTTATCGTTTATAGAACTGGAGAAAATTCAGGGTATGGTATTTATTCTTATAGGTTATATGAAAAAACGAATGACTGGTCATTTATGTCAAATCCTGATGTTTGGCAAGAAGCAACCAAAGAGGAGTTTTTAGAAGCCATGAAACCCGAACTAAAAAGACGTGGGTTTGTTGATGGGGCTAGGGTTAAAAGTGCTTATTCAGACAGTGATTTTATATTTAAAAGTGATAGTTTGAAAGTTTACCTCGCAGGAAATATAGAATCAGACGGTTTTAGTGTATTTTTTAAAGGCAAATTCGCAGAAATACTACCACAGTTTGAAGTTGACCAAATAGGCTATGCATGGGATGATGAAGATGAATATCCTGTACTAACGTTTTATATTGGAAAAGACCAGAATAATAGTAATATAGTATCTCTTACACATAGTAAATATGGTAATGGAAACAGGCATTTGTATGAAAATTTCTCAATCGAAGACCCTGAATTATAATATTATGACAATACAAGAAGCAATAGAAATATTAGAAGCTCACAACAAATGGAGACGTGACAGGTCGGAAGAGCAAACTTTAAAAATGGCTGACCCTACGAAGTTAGGTATCGCTATTGATACGGTTGTTGATTTCCATAAACCGAAATGTAGTAAATGTAGACATCTTGATGCTAACTACGACCACACGTTACAAAAGACTTACTTTTGCGAGTTAACAGAAGAAACTATAAACGATATTAACCAGCATTACTGCGGTAAATTTAAAAAGGTTTAGTATATTTGTAGTTCATTAATCTTGTTGGTGGTACTTCAATGATTAAAATAAAAATATAATAATAACCTCTAAGGTTAGAGCCAAGTACCACAATAGCTCTTTCTTTAGGGGTTTTTTGTTACCTTAATTTTTTATGGAAAATCATTATTTAAAAAAATTAGCAGAAAATGGATTTAGTATTATTCCATGTTCAGAAAATAAAGCTCCATCGGGTAGCTGGAAAAAATACCAAACCAAGCAAAGAACCCCCGAAGAAGCAGAACTATTATCAAGTCCAAAATATGGTATTGTAACTGGTTATAATGGATTAGAGGTTATAGATATTGATTTAAAAGTATTTAGCAGTCTTAAAGATAGGAAGGAGTTTTGGGATGAGTATCTAGGGTTTTTAAAAGATAATATAGACGACTTCGACAATAAATTTGTAGTTAAAAAAACACTAAACAAAGGATTTCATATCTTATATCGTTGCAAAACCATTACTGGAAATACCAAGATAGCTAAATTAAAAGGACATCAAGAATCTATTATTGAAACTAGAGGTATTGGCGGGATGGTAATAGCTTACAAAGACACTTTAGGCTCTTTGAATTACCACGAGATACAAGAGATAACAGAAGATGATAGATTTGTTTTATGGAGTTGCTCAAAAACTTACAACTACATAGAAGAACCAATAAAACCAGTAAAAAAAGAGGTTAAAGAATATTTAGGAGACGATACAGAAATAACGTGCTGGGATGATTATAACGAGAAAACAGATATTTTTGATATAATATCTAGTGATTTCTCGATAGTTGCTAACCACTCTAAAAAATACGTTATTAAAAGGTTTGGCGCTGAAAGTCCACATAGTGGGTATGTTTATAAAGAAGATAATAAAATGTATCTTTTTAGTACAGGTACTATTTACCCACACGAACAACAAATAACGCCTTATATTGCTTACACTTATAAAAATCATTTTGGAGACTTTTCGGCAAGTGCTAAAGATTTGTATCAAAAAGGTTATGGGTCCAGATTAAAAAGCAAAATAAAAGAGTTAAAGAAGTCTATTAATATAGAGGATGAGGTATCTGTTAATATTGATGACTTAGTATTTCCTATTGATATTTACCCTAAAGAAATACAAAACTATCTTTTAGAGTGTAACACAAAGTTAGATAGTTCCGTTGAATACATGGGCGTGTCTCTCTTGTGGCTTATTTCTGTATGTATTGGTAACAGTATCGAAATGGAAGTAAAAAAAGGATGGACGGAAAATTTAAGTGTTTGGATTAGCGTAGTTGGTAAAGCTGGATTAGGAAAAACCCCAAGTATCTCAAATATTATTAATCCACTTACTAAAATTAACGCGAAAGAAATTAGTACTTACATTAAAGAATACGAAAAATTTGAGTACTACGATAGTTTAACAAAAAAAGAAAAAGAGGAACATAGCGAAGTACAGAAGCCTGTTAAAGCTCAATTTATCGCAAATGATATTACCTTAGAAGCTTTAGTTGACTTACACCAAGAGAGCGACAACTCGGTAGGAGTATTTAAAGATGAATTGGCGGGATGGCTTAAAGATATGAATAAATATCGTGAGGGTTCGGATTTAGAATTTTGGCTATCTACGTGGAGCGGTAAAAGTATAAACTTAAATAGATTGACTCGCAAAGGTTCTTTTGTAGAAAAACCTTTTATTCCAGTTTTAGGCGGAATACAACCGTCAATTTTTAACACATTTTACACAGAAGAAAATAAATCAAACGGTTTTATGGATAGGATGCTTTTGTCTTATCCTGATTTAACTATTGATAAATATAACGACAAAGAGATAGGAGATGATATGCTTATTTGGTATAAAGAGGCTATTATATCCTTTTACGATACTTTAAAAAGTATTATTAAAAGAGATGAAGAATTTAATATAATACCATTAACGGCTTATTTTTCTGATGAAGCTAAGATAGAATGGAAACGTATTTTTAACGAAATTACCGATATTCAGAACGACGATGGCGAAAATGAGTATTTAAAATCAATGCTACCTAAACAAAAGAGTTATATACCCCGATTTGCATGCCTTATACACGTTTTTGACGAGTTTTTTAGCGAAGGTGGTAATAGTTTATGCATTTCTAAAGAAAGTGTCTTAAAAGCAGAGAAACTAAGTAAATATTTTGTTGCTACTGCAAAGAAGATAAAAATTAATAGTGTTGAGGTGTCAAAACTAAAACAAACGATAAGCGGCTCTAAAAATAAAAACGAAAAAGAACAGTTAAAAGATATTTGGAAAGTTAATAATAATTTTAACCGAAGCGAAACGGCTGAACTTTTAGGTGTGTCAAAAAGGACTATTTTTAACTGGGTAAAGGACTTTGACCGTGCAAAATAGAAGTGCACGGTTTGCACGGTTGTTGCACGGTTACTTTGTAACATTTACAAGGGTTAAGAGCCGAAACCGTGCAAAGTGCACGATTGCACGGTAGTAAAATAAAAAAAAATAAAATAAAAAAAATATTTTATTTATACGTCAAACCGTGCAAAGTGCACGATTTCCAGCGTTAGCCCTAATAAAATAAAGAAAGTGACCGTGCAAAACACCGTGCACTTAAATTGCCGATTGCACGGTTGTTGCACGGTTTTAACCATAAAAACAGTAAAATGTACAAATTAAGAGAACCCCAAAAGATAATTTACAATAAAATTATTGACGAAGTAAAAAAAGGGAATAAAAAGGTTTTAGTACAAGCCCCGACAGGATTCGGAAAAACTATTTTATCCTACGAAATATGTAAAAATACAATCGCAAAAAACAATAGAGTATTATTTACCTCTCATAGAATTGGATTAGCTGAACAGTCAAGAGATAAATTTAAAGAATTACAACCGAGCTACCTACAAGGAGATTCAAAAGGTTATAACGAAGATTATAATTTATTAGTAGCTACAATTCAAACATTGGTAAATACTGAAATATTACCGCCTAAAGTAATTATAATTGATGAGGTGCATTATGGATATGAATCTAATATGATTCAAGATTTATTTAAAAGATTCCCTGATGTTATTTTTATTGGATTGTCCGCTACTCCAACAGATAACAAGAATAATTTACTAAATGGATTTGATGCTATTATTAACGATTATCAAACATCTGATTTAATAGACTTAGGATGGCTAGTTCCTTTTAAAATATTTTCTCCTATAAAAATTAACACATCATCTATTGCGGTGTCAAAAACTACAGGCGATTATATTGAAAAACAAGTAATTGAACAAATAATAAAAGATGATATAAACAAATCAATTGTAGATAATTATATAAAATTAGGAGATGATAGAAAGTTTATTTGTTTTGGTATCAATAAAAACCATTGCAGCGAGCTACATGGAGAGTTCTTTAGCAAGGGTATATTAACTGACGTTATTACTTCGAATACGTCTAAGAAGCAAAGAGAATTGATTTACAAGCGTTTCGCAGATGGAGAGACAAAAGGATTAATTAGTATAGAGATTTTAACCGCTGGATTTGACGACCCTACAGTTAAATGCGTGATTTTAGCGAGTCCAACTAAACAATGGAAAAAATATATACAATGTTGCGGTCGAGGGATAAGATTGCTAGGAAGGGACATTAAAGAGTCAATTTCTAACGGCAAAAGTGATTGTATTTTATTAGATTGTTGCGGATGTGTTGAAGAGCATGGTTTACCAACAGATAAAGTAGTTTTAAAATTCGGGAAAAAAATTAGTCGTGTTGTAGATAAAATACTAAGTTTAAACGAATCAAGCGAAAAAAGAAATAATATAAACGAATATTTAACAGAAGAAAAACAAGTCTATTTAAAAAAAATTGGGTCTTTGTTAGATATTTACGAAGGAAAAATCTATTCCAAAGAATCCGATTTACAAGAGGACGTTAATAATTTCTTAAAAAAAACGTGGTATTTTTGGTGGAGGCAAAACAGCGGAAAACTATTTAAAGATGGGCGCTGGATTCATTTCGCCTCAAAAAACGGATTGCCTGATAATTCTGTATTTTATAAAAACACCTCTTTATTCTTTGGATTAGAATTAAAATTGAAACACGGTAAGTTGACAAAACATCAAAAAGAAACTTTACCCGAAATGACAGAAAATAAAGTTTTATTTTTCATTATAGAATCGGTACTTGATGTGTTTTTAGCAATTGAACATATCGAGTCAAATATTGTAATGTCAGAAGATGGTATTTTTATAAAAAATAACATTTATAATTTACCAAAAAAACAAATTGAGTACAGGCAAAAATTAAAATTAAATAGTTATTGTTGACTTTTAATTTATAATCATTCTAAACTTAAATATTTATATATTGCACTAAATTAAAAATATAAAATTATGTTACACAAAGAAATGAAAAGAGTACTAGCAGAATTTGAAACATTAGGTTTGCTAAACAAAAAAATGAAATTTAAATGTTTCGATGAGGGTATGGCGACATATCATATTAAAGAAAAAAGCGGTGGATTTCATGAAATATCTATAATAAACGATGATATTACTTTTTTTAGAAATGAAAAGTTAACTGGTTTACTGCAAAAAACACCTTTCTTTTTTAATCATAGATACTTCTATAAACTAGACCCTATGTCTAAAGAAGGTTTTCATTGCGAAAATGTATTCATGTTTAAAATTGGAGACTATGAAAACTAAAGGATACACAAAAAAAGAAGTAGCTGAATTGTTTAACGTTACGCCATCAATAGTGACTCATTGGGATAGGCTCGGGAAAATTGATAGAGTGTATGGTACTAAATTAATTACCTACGATAAGGAGTCGCTTATCGATTTGGCTAACAAAGAAAAAAAACGACTACAAGAAGAGCTGGATATTATTAACAATGTTTTACTAGAGTTATGAAAACATACAATACAAGGCACGTGGCTAAAGTACTCGGTATGACCAGTAGAAATGTGAACTATTTAGCCAATAAAGGTATAATATCCCACGTATCACAAATAGGTAAACATAAAGAGTTTACGCAAGATAATATCAATGAATTTATAAAAAAGTCCAGACGATATGTAAACTTTGAAGAAATGTATTTAACGACTAAAATAGGAACAAAAAACACTTATTTTGTTATATCTAAAAACTTTGAATTTCAGTTTGAAGTTGAAAATGGTATAGTTCGTGAAAGGGTTTACGCTCGAGAAATAATAGATTTTATCATGTCAAAAGGCTTTGCAGTTATTTAAAATAAATAAATTATGAAAAAATTAAGCGAATTACAACCATTGATTATTGATTGGGCAAAAGATAGAGATTTGTTGAATTGGGAATGTATCCCTAAACAAAAACTAAAACTAATTGAAGAACTAGGGGGATTGTCAACAGCTATCTTAAACGATGATATTGACGAAATAAAATACGCTATTGGGGATGCTTTTATAGAATTAACTATTCTTTTTAATCAAACCAAATCACCCCAAATTACAAAAATTGATTTTAAGACCTATTCCAACTATTGGCTAGATGATTTAAGAGTATCTGAGGTTGATTTTATCGCCAATATTATAGAACTTTGTACCTCACACGATACAATAGACACTGATGATACTATTACTGAATTATTGACCCTTTGTAGGTTCATGGATTTGGATTTGATAGAGTGTTCTAATTTAGCTTGGGAGGTTATTAAAAACAGAACTGGTAGGACTGTTAACGGTACTTTTATAAAAGATTGAAAAATATAAACCCAGACGAAATAATAGAAGTAGTCCGTATCAAAGGCAGTCAAGTAATTAAGAAACAAATGACTGTTAAACAATGGCACGAACTAGACAAACAAAAAGGATACAGATACATAGCTGGTCAAGTTGGGTTTTTGCAGTATAAATTAAATAAATAAATTATGAAAGTTAAAATTAAGAAATTACACAAAGATGCAGTAATTCCCTCTTACGCACTAAATGGAGACGCTGGAATGGATTTGATGGCAGTTAATCGTGAATGGGATAGTCAAAATAAATGCTGGTCTTATGGTACTGGGTTGGCTTTTGAAATTCCTAAAGCATATGTAGGGTTATTGTTTCCTAGGTCAAGTATATTCAATAAAGATTTATTGCTAAGTAACTCCGTAGGGGTATTAGATAGTGGCTTCCGTGGGGAGGTTACTTTTAAGTTTAAAGATTTAGAAATAGGAAATAATTTTTATCAAAGAGGGGATAGAATCGGACAAATAATTATACTACCTTATCCTAATATAGAGTTTGAGGAAGTAGACGAACTAAGCGATAGCGAAAGGGGGACTGGTGGTTATGGTAGTACTAGTAGGTGTGGTATTAAAATAACGAAATTATGAGACAAGAAGAAAGAACGCAGATTTATTGTGATGAATCATTTGACATTCCAAAGATGGGGATAGTTGGCGTTTTATGATGGCGTGTGGCATTACAAAGATGGAAGATGGTACTTCCCTAAAAATAAATAAAATATGAAAATAGAACCAATAATTTACGAAACAACTCGAGGGATTTACAGCGTAGAAGATAAGTTATCTATCGCTTCCTTAATATTATTTAGCTGGAAATTAGGTAGCAAAACCTTTTGTAAACTTTTATATACGGATGATTACAGCAAATTTATTTCCGACCTAATCGATGAATACAAATCTTATGACATTAAACTGGCGGTAAAACTTGAAGATAAGCAGATAAACAAAGCTTTAATCAAAACGATTGAAAAAGTAAGAGAAAAAGAAGATAAGGACGGATATTTAAAA
>TARA_R110002049_G_scaffold80523_6_pt1 | contig 14431 bp, 11 predicted proteins | sample TARA_R110002049 | Tara Oceans TARA_R110002049 (sample SAMEA4396941) | marine metagenome | biome: Polar Biome; feature: [SRF] surface water layer (ENVO:00010504); material: water (ENVO:00002006), including particulate matter (ENVO:01000060) such as... | depth 5 m | reverse complement strand
CCCTACCTGATAGGTTAGGTGTTGCACTTGGTCATTGAGACAGCCCTTCTATCAACATCCTAAACATGAGGACGCGTTGGTTTATTGGGATTGAAAAAAGTTCGATGTCCAATTTCTAGGCCTTTTACGCCAGTGCCTATCGGCAACTTTCTGACGTAAAAAATGAAATAACACATCAACAAGGACAAGGAGTAGCAGGGAAATGAGGATCACCATCTTCGCTTGTGGCTATGTGGGTCTCGTAACGGGCGCCTGCCTAGCCGACGTTGGTCATGACGTTATGTGTGTCGACGTTGACAAGGATAAAGTCTCCCGCCTTAAAGCTGGCGAAATACCGATTTTTGAGCCCGGATTGGAGCGCCTCGTTCGCGATAATCAGGCCGCTGGTCGATTGAGTTTCACCACGGATGCCGCCGAGGCGGTCAAATTTGGCTTGCTTCAGTTCATCGCTGTTGGCACCCCTTCCGACGAAGATGGCAGTGCCGATCTCAAGCACGTGCTTAAAGTGGCTGAGACCATTGGCCAGCATATGGATGACTACAAAATCATCGTCGATAAATCGACGGTGCCCGTGGGTACCGCCGCAAAGGTGGAGCGTGCGGTGGCTACCGAGCTTGAGAAACGGGGGCTGGATATTGAGTTCGACGTTTGTTCGAACCCGGAATTCCTCAAGGAAGGGGCGGCGATTGAGGATTTCTCGCGCGGCTCTCGGATCATTGTCGGCACCGAATCTGAACGCGTCAGGGAAGCCATGCGGGAGTGTTATGGCCCTTACAACCGCCAGCGCGACAAGATGATGTTCATGGGTGTGCGCAGTGCCGAATTGACCAAATACGCGGCGAATGCGCTGCTGGCGACCAAGATTAGTTTTATCAATGAAGTCGCCAACCTCGCCGAGCATCTCGGCGCGGAGGTTGAAGAGGTTCGCCATGGGATCGGTTCCGACCCGCGTATTGGTTACAGCTTCATCTACCCCGGCTGTGGCTATGGGGGCTCCTGCTTTCCTAAAGACGTCAGAGCTCTAGCCAATACCGCCGAGGAAGTCGGCCATCCCGCTCACATCATTGAGGCGGTGGAACAGGTCAATTCTCGGCAGAAAAACAAGCTGTTCGAAAAGCTCTGGCAAGCCTTCGACGGTCGCTTGGCAGGCAAAACCATTGCCGTGTGGGGGCTTGCCTTCAAACCTAACACCGATGATATGCGCGAGGCCCCCAGCCGCGCCCTGATGGAAGCCCTGTGGGATGCTGGCGCGCGCGTTCAGGCGTTTGATCCGGAGGCCAACAACGAGTGCCGTCGAATCTACGGAGAGCGTGACAACTTGGTGCTCGCTGAACAACGCGAAGACACGCTGGAAGGCGCCCATGCGCTGGTCATCTGCACCGAGTGGAAAGCTTTTCGCACCGTCGACTTCTCGCTGTTACGCAAGACGCTACTTGAACCCGTGGTTGTCGATGGCCGCAATCTCTTTCACCCCGAAAGCGTCAAAGCGGCAGGGCTTGCCTATTACGCCATCGGCCGCGGTGACTCCGTGCGACCCATCCCGGCTTGAGGCATTCCCATGTTTGCTAAACGCCATAAGCACTCCTCTGCCAGCCGTATGACGGAACTGACCACTTTCCTGTTCGGTTTGGCGCTGCTGATCTTCGTCGTTAGGGAGCTGCCAGCGGATGTGTTTTCGCCCGAGTCGCAGAGCTTCTTTTTCATTATCGGGTGGATCGCCATCTGGCGGTACTCGTGGTGGGCGGTACAGGCCGTTCGTTCACTGTGGTACAACCGGCTTGTCTTTCCGAGCTTGCGTGCCGAAGCTGATGCCGCCGGTCACCATGAGAAGCCGCCTGAGTTGTACGTGCTGTGTACGTCCTTTCGTATCGATCAGCAGGTCAACTTTCAGGTTTACGATGCGCTGATACGGGAAGCCCATCAATACGGTGTGCCGACGACGATTTTTGCCTCTGTTTCGGATCGTACCGACGTGGATATCATCAATCACGTCCTGGACGACAATGGCTGGCCGCAGAATGTCGCCGTGCGCTACATGTTCCAGAAGGGGGACGGCAAGCGCTCGGCCATGGCCGAGGTGCTGCGGGCGATCTCCCGGTGCCTGCCCGCGCCGGGGTCGCTGCTGATCTCAATGGATGGCGATATCCTCCTTGAGCCAAACACGCTGTCACGCACGCTGCCTTTCTTTATTGCCCAGGAGGACCTGGGGGCGCTGACGACGAACAACCGTGCCAAGGTGACTGGTAATGATGTTACCCGCGAGTGGTACGACCTGCGCTATGCACAGCGCCATCTGATGATGAGTTCGATGTCGCTATCGCGTCGCCTGTTGGTTCTCACGGGGCGTTACAGCGTCTTTCGCACCGACCTCGCCATTCAGCCGGATTTCATCGAGCTGATCGAGAGCGACCACGTTGATCATTGGCGCTTCGGTAGTTTCAAGTTTCTGTCCGGTGACGATAAGTCATCGTGGTATTGGCTGCTAAAGAACGGCTGGTCGATGCTCTACGTTCCCGATGTCTACGTGACTGGGTTCGAAGAACTGCCCAACCGGCATCGCTTCTTCGCCTCGTCCACGGATCTGATGCGGCGCTGGTTTGGCAACATGCTGCGTACCAGCAATCGCGCCATCGCCCTGGGCCCTCGCCCGATGGGGATGTTCACCTGGTGGAGCCTGGTCGACCAGCGAATCTCCATGTGGACGACCCTGGTGGGCCCCACGGTGGTAACCCTGGTGACGCTTTTCATCAGGCCCTCGTTTTTCTTCACCTACGTGCTGTGGATCATGTTTAGCCGTGGCATTGCGGTGTCGGTTCTGGCTTGGCAACGCGGCCGTTTCAGCCTGCTGTGGGTTCCGCTGATTTACTACAACCAGGTATGGGGAGCGATTCTCAAGACCTATGTCAGCTTTCGCTTCAATCGTCAGCAGTGGTCGCGCCAGGGTATCTCCGCTGGTGAGCCAGACGATCCGGTGGCGGCACGCAGGCAGCGGCGTATAGGCCATGCATTGCATAGTTTGGTCTATGGCGTTCTTCTCTTCATCCTGGTTATCTCGACCGGCGACATAATGCCTCCAGACCGGACCACTATGCATATCGCTCTCGATCAGGTTCGGGAGCCTGTCCATGGTTCCCAGCGTCTAGATCGCTCGGTCGACACCAACCATACCGACAAGGCCTGTGAACCGGTCCAGTCGCCCCCCGACTATTTTCTGGTGGAAGGTGGCCTGATCAAGGCGCTGTCACAGAGCGCCAGCACGCAGACCCGTCAACAGACCACGCTAACGGTGCTCTCAAAGCGCTCTCAAAGACAGTGCAATGAAAGGCTTTGGATCGAGCCTAAGCCCCCGCTCAAGGTGTCTACGACTCATCCCTGATGCAAGGAGCAACCTTCGGATGAAAGATGATCATTTAAACGGTGCCCACAAGCGGCATGAACCCACTCTCGACGAAAATCAACAAGGGACGAAAGACGATGCGTCCCCAACGTCAGAAAGTGTCAATCAAGAAAACGAACGCCTGATGCAAGGTAACCCACTGCAGCACGAGCGTCGCGATGAACGTGGCTATATCCGGGTGGCGACCCCATTTCGAGTAACCCTCGCCGATAGCGATACTGAGCTGGACGGCAATGATGTCTCCCTCGGCGGCTTCTCTGCCCACAGCGAGCGTGCTTTTGAACCGGGCGAGCGCGTTTCCGCTTCACTGATTATGGCGGCGGGTAGCTTTGACGTCATGGTGGCCGTCAACGCCGAATGCCTTGATGCCATTCCCAGAGAGCGTGGCAATGGATATGACGTTAGGTTCAAGATCAATGAGATAGATCCGCAGCACCACGAGTCGCTACGTCAGATCATTCGTAGCGGGTTGAGTGGGCGTTCGCCCAATATCGCAGGCCAAATGGCCAGCGAAGATCCACAGACACCACGCAAGCGACAGGCAACCAAACCAACGCCTCCTAAGCGCCAACCAAAGCCTATCGGACGCTACATTCTCCTGTTTCTGGCGATCGGCTTGTTGCTGTTGGTAAGCGCGGCGACGGCCTATCGCAACTTCGTTCTGATTGAGCCCAGCTTCGCCGCTGTGACGGCGCCGCGTATCGATATCCGCGCCCCCAGCCCCGGAATACTTGGCGAGCACGGCTTCACCGCTGGGGACCAAGTCGAGCGCGACCAGTTATTGACCAACGTGATCAATAGCGATCTCGAATCGGACCTGATCCTGGCAGAGGCGGCACTCAGCTATAACGTCCAACTGATAGAGAATCTACGTAACTACCTTGAGGAAGATGCCCAAGAGATCAGCTTAGCCAGCTCCGCACAGCCAGCCAGCGGGGACCTCACCACCTTCGAGACGGTCTCGCCAGATATCGCCGAGGCCCGTGTCGAACAGTTCGAGGAAGTGCGCGATTTTGAGAACTCGCGTATCGCCGCCCTCAAAGAGCTTTAGGCCAGTAACGACATATACAGCCCCTGCGACTGCCGCGTGGCCTGGGCATTGAGTAGTGCCGCCGGGGTTTACATCGACGAAAGCGAACGGATCATGACCCTGGTCCGTACCGATGAAGGTGACGTGATGGTCGAGGCACTGGTGCACATGGATGACATTAGCCGCATCGAGCCCAATCAGCAGGCCTACGTCACACTGGCCAATGCCACCCAGCCGATTCGCGCCCAGGTGCGCAATGTCGCCCTTGACGTTGAACCACAGCCCCGCGCCGGTTTCCCCAGTTGGGTACGGCAGCAGCAAAACGTGGCCAGTGTACTGCTGTCGCCAGAGGCGCCACTGCCACCAGAAAGCGTTGGCCAGCCGGTCGACGTTCGCTTTAGCGAAACACAGCTGCTGAGTGCCGCTTCGGAAAAAATATGGCAAGGCGTGAACTGGATTAAACAGTCCAGCAATGACCTCTATGACACAGCCCTGGAGGAAATAAACCAGTACAGGAACGGTACCGATGACACTAGCGATGAAGGGTAAACACCAGCACCCATGTGTCGGGTTACGGCACAAGCGTCTGCTATTGAGCGTGCTAACGCTGTTACCGTTCGCGGTCAGCCATGCCGACAAAGCCGAGGATGCCGTCATTAGCATCCCACAAGTTGAGCCTTGCTCTCAGCGCTATGCCCTGGCCGACACCCTAAGCCCGGCACCCGCCGAAGACGCCTATAACGCCGTTCGCCAGGGGTTTGATACCACTCGGCACTGGGGTACTAAAGAGAACGTAGAGCGCTTGGCGGCTAACGATACCGGCATCAATAAAGCTGGGCTGCGCGTCCACTATCCCGCTGGCAGCTCCTCACCCAGTGATGAGCCTCTCGGCGGGGCCGGCTTCTACAGCGAACCCCCTTCGCTCCAGGAAGCCGACCGTGCCTGCCTGAGCTACAAGGTGCGCTTCCCTGCCGATTTCGATTTCGTGAAGGGGGGCAAACTGCCTGGGTTGTACGGAGGTGAAGCCCCCTCCGGCGGCGAGAGCGTCGATGGCGAAAACGGTTTCTCTATGCGCTTGATGTGGCGCAAGGAGGGTGCAGGTGAGCTCTACCCTTACGTGGTCGGTTTCGAGGGAGCCTCAGTAGGTCGTGGCTTCTGGCGCTACCCGACAGGATCATGGGTCACTATTGAACAGGAAATCATGCTGAACGACCCAAAGCGGGAGAACGGTGTCGCCCGGATCTGGATAGACGGCGAGCCTGTGCTGGAACAGCAGAACATTGTTTTTCGTACCACGCCGGACATCACCATTGATGGTTTGATGTTTTCCACTTTCTTTGGCGGGACCGGGGAAGGCTGGCGCACGCCACGCGACCAGTACGTGGATTTTGCCGACTTCCGTTTCTATACCTCAAGATCTTGAGCGCTAGTACTCGAATGTAAGTACTTGAACATAAGTACTTGAGCGCAATTGGAGCAATAACGATCATGCCTCTTGCATTAGCAAAAGGGCGTTCCGCACGGTTTCTGTTTGCCTTGCCCATTGCCTTATTGGCAATGGGCAGCATCGATCTGTCGGCCGATACGAACTTGGACGACACCCTCTCAAGAGAGGAACGCCAAAAAATTGACCTTTCCAACTATCGTGTCACCGATACGAACGCCAGCTATTTTGACGTAAAAGCGCGCATGGCGCTGCTTGAGCAAACCGATAGCACTATTTTGCTGCAGTTAAGCGACAAGCTCTCGATGGGCCCCAGTTGCCGCCAAAAGACTAACTCGGAGCCCATCACGACGTGGGGGGCAATACCCGGTTTCTACCCCCGTCGCACAGCATGGGAGCTGGCTACCGGGCCATTGTTCGATTTCGAAGATAGCGTATCGAACCTAGCCGGTTCTTTCGTTGCGAGTGGCGACATTTACTATGCCGAATGCCTGGTGCATTACTTGTATCGCTGGGCCGAGGCCGAGGCCCTGACCGACTTTGTCTATGATACGGCGCAACCGCAAGCCTGGTTCGCCTCTGAGTCGATGTTGTTCGCGGCGGCCATGGCCTACTCTATTGTGCGCCCTTTCATTGATGGTCTTGAAGAAGAGCGGGCCGACATTGAACAGTGGCTGCAAGGCTTGGCCTTACAGCACTCGGCAGTTCCTGGTCCGCCGCAGGATAGCTGCTGTAATAACCATTTATATCGGCGCGCGCTTTACGCCACCATGATTGGCGTGCTGGTCGAAGACAACGACCTGTTTCGTTTTGGTGTTAGCGCCATTTACTCGGCCCTGCACGATATGACCGAGGAAGGCGCTCTGCCCCTTGAGATGAGTCGCGGACGACGCGCTACTCACTACCAAAACTACGCACTCAATTACCTCATCACCAATATGCAGGTCATCCATCGCCAAGGCTATGACATCTTCAATCTGGAATATGAAGACAGCAACATCCATGAAGGTGTCGACTACCTGTTCCAGATCCTGGACGACCCCGCCGCGTTAGGCGATTACGCGCCACAGGAACAGTACACCGGTTTCTTGCGTGACCCACAGTACTTCACATGGATGGAGATCTACCTTTCGCACTTTGACCATCAAAGAATGGCCAGCCTTATTACCCGGGCACGACCCACCTACAGTCGCAGCGCGGGGGGCCATGTCACGCTTTACTTCATGGATCCCGACGCCCAGGAGCACATCTACACGGATGAACGGCGTCAGGAGACCGAAGCCTTTCGGGGCTTGAGCAACTGAACAGTAACTGAGCCACATAAGGAGAGTGGGGAGCATATGAAGAGGACAACGATCAGGACGCTATACACACCCACGCTGCGGCTGACCGCAGCGTTAACCTTGTCAGCATGGCTCGCTGGCTGCGCAACCACTTCTGAAGCACCGCCAGTTGGAGAACATGCAGGCCCTGTTCCCACGCAATACGCTGGCTGGTTCGCCAGCGGTCCGGAGGCCGATACGGATGGGTCAGACTGGGACACGATTAACCTCGCCCAGGAGCGCATCGAAGAGGGCCGTTACAAAGAAGCCATCACGTTCCTGCACCCCTTAATGGACCGCTATGTGCCACCTGCTTTTTATGAGATGGCCAAGCTCTATGAAAAGGGACTCGGCGTCGAACAAGACCTCACCCAAGCAGCACGATTGTATGGCAAGGCTATCAATGAACCTTCCTCGACACGCGGCCATGCCTCGCTCAACCTCGCCCGGCTCTATCGAGAGGGTCGCGGCGTAAAACGTAACGACGTGCTCGCCTATCACCTACTGTGGCAGGCCAAAGAGGCCAACCTTGGCCGGACAGCAGACGTCGAGCTTGCCAACCTGCTGTCTGAAGGCGGCGAAGGCGTAGAGGCGGACCCCGAACTTGCCCGTCAGCTTTACGAGCAAGCTGCTTCCCAAGACAAGGAACAAGCTCTGCAGGCCCTAGCCGAAGCGCACGCACCCGGCGGTTGGCTGGAAGAGGATGCCGAACAATCGATGGCTTATGCGCAGCGTTACGTCAAACAACTTGAGGCCAACGCAGGACAGGGTGATGTCGGCGCTATGCTTCAATTGGCATCGCTCTATTCCCCTGACGGACTGCTCAGTGACCGGCCCGATCAGCGCCTCCAGTGGCTGCAGCAAGCCGCGCAAGCGGGCGACCTAGACGCCCAGGCCCGTGCTGGGCGCGAGTTGGTCAGCGTCGGTGAGTACCGGCTGGGTATGTCTCTGCTGGAAGATGCCGCCCGTCAGGGTCACGTCAAGGCGATGATCTACCTCGGCCAAGCACTGCTGACGCCTGAGAATGAGGGTCAACCGGAAGATCCAAACCGCGCTGAACGGTGGCTGAGCGAGGCCATCCAGGCGGGGTCGGATGACGCCCGGGTCATTCTCGGCCGTGCCCTTGTCGAAGGCCAGGCAGGCCTTGACGACCTACCTCGCGGCATTCGCCTGCTCGAACAAGCGGCAGAGAGCAACCATCCTCTGGCTCTGGCGCAGCTTGGCTCGCTGCTCATGGGCGACGAGCAAGTCGAAAGTCAACCTGCCATTGCTGCCGACTATCTGAAGCGCGGCCATGAGCTGGGGCACCCATGGGCGACCCAGCAACTCGGTGCCGCTTATCTAGAGGGCCGTGGCGTGACACAAGACCTCCAGCGTGCCGAGGAGCTGCTGCAAAATGCCGCCGATCAAAACCAGACCGGCGCGATGCGCCTCCTTGGTGAGGCCTATCTGACAGGTGATGCCTTACCCTTAAAGCCTAGTCGCGGCAAAGAGTTGCTGACACAAGCAGCCCAAACCGGAAACACCACCGCCATGACCACCCTCGGCGAAGCCTATTTGGACGGCACGCTGGAGGGCAACCCTTCTCAGGGCGTTCGACTACTAACCCAAGCCGCCGAGCAAGGGGATGACTATGCCATGGTTGTGCTGGGTCGTGCCTATCGAGAAGGCAACGGTGTCAAGCGCGACCTCTATAAGGCCAGGCGGTGGTTGACCCGGGCTCAGGAGGCAGGACACGCGTCCGCCGCCGATGCGCTCGCCTACGTGCAGCGCGACCTGGGTGCTGAAGGCAATATTGATGCACTCATCGCCGCAGCAAAAAATGGGCATCCGAGTGCCATGGCCGATCTTGGTCGAGCCTATCTCGACGGTGAGGGGGTTGAGCGTGACCAGAAGCAGGCCGAGAACTGGTTGGAGCAAGCATACCAAGCGGGACATGCCGGTGCCGGGGCAATCCTTGGCCGCATGTATATTGACCAGGGCGAAAGTGCGCGCGGCATTGACTACCTGGAGACCGCTGTATCGAGGGGGCATGCTGGTGCCCGCAACGACTTGGGCGAAGCCTACTTGACCGGTAGACACGCCGAACAAGATGTGGAGCGCGGTCTTGAACTGCTAAACGCTGCGGCCGCATCAGGCGACACACATGCCGCCTACGTGCTGGGCGATGCCTATCAGCACGGTAAAGGGGTCGGAAAAGATGCCGAGCTGGCCGAGCGCTGGTATCAGCAGGCTAGTGATGCTGGCGCCGTCTACGCGCGTGCCGAACTAGGCATCGCCTTTATGCGCGGCGAAGGTGCTATTGGTCAGGATGTTCAGCGAGGTTACGAGCTACTCCAGGGTGCTGCCAAGCGGGGCCACTCTGGTGCTCAGGCCTCCCTCGGTCGTGAATACCTGAGCGGGCGTAACATCGAGAAGGATCCCAAGCGTGGTGCGCGTTACCTCTATCAGGCAGCAAGCCAAGGACACCAAAGCGCCCGCCTCGCTTTGGCCAGGGCCTATCTCTTGGCTCGTGGCTACGAGAATCCCAATCAAAAGCAGGCGTTACTATGGCTCGATAACCTAATTGATAGCGAGGGCGGGCTTGCCGTCGAAACGCTGCGCCAACTGCTCACTGATGAGGCCGCTTTTGCCGCCCTTGAGACTGAGCTGGAATGACACTACTTGTTCGCCGGGTCGCCAGAAGCTGCCCAGCTCTTGAGCACGAGGCTGCTAATATAGGGCTTTCATAATCGAGGTATAACCAGCAATCGAACTACCACGCTGTGATCGTCGTTGACACCTGATAGTGTCCTATCTTTAAGAAAGGGAAGCCTTACAGAAGCGATGATGATCAAACTGCGCTACTGACATTATAGGGAGATATCAATGCCAGTACTTTGTGATTGCCAGCAAAATGCTTTGCTTGGCTTATTGCCGGAAGAAGAACTCAATCGACTGTTACCTCATTTAGAGGAGGTGACATTGACAGTGGGGCAATCGCTGTGTGAATCCGGACAACAAATGGACTATGCCTACTTTCCGCTAGACTCCATCGTCTCGCTGCTCGGCGTGATTAAGGATGGCTCCTCGACAGAAATTGCCGTGGTGGGCTATGAAGGGGTGCTGGGTGTCTCGCTGTTCATGGGTGGTGGGAGCACACCCAACCGAGCGATTGTACAGAGTGGCGGGCAGGCATTACGTCTCAAGGGCCATCTGCTCAAAAAGGAATTCTTCCACGCTGGCGCGATGCAGCGACTGCTCCTGCGTTATACCCAAGCCTTATTGACACAGATGGCGCAAACAGCGGTATGCAATCGCCATCACAACCTCGACCAGCAGCTATGTCGCTTGCTACTGCTCAGCATTGACCGGCTGCCATACAACGAATTGGTCATGACCCAAGAGTTAATGGCCAATATGCTGGGGGTGCGCCGCGAGGGAGTCACCGAGTCGGCGGGTAAGCTCCAGAGAGCTGGGCTGATCTCCTACCACCGTGGCCATATCAAGGTCCTTGACCAGCAGGGGTTAGAGGAACGGGTCTGCGAGTGCTATGCGGTGGGCAAGGATGAATATGACCGCTTGCTCAATCGACCTCAGCCTGTTCTCAATAGCAGTCCGTAGCGGCCCGGTTTAGCGTCCAAGGGCCACTGTATTTGGCTTTACAGCTAGTTATTTGGCGAAGGTATGAGGAGGCATACCTTCGCTGTAGTCATGGAATAGCACTTAACCTTGTCAGTTTTACTTCTCAGCTATTTAGCCACTGTGTCCTGATTCACAAAACCACAAAATGATAGCTAGGCGTTTGAAACCATTCGCCGGAGCAATAAAGGCAGCAACAACACCAGTAGCGTGATGCGTAGTAGGTGGTGAGTGGTAACGAAGGCGGGATCGATACCTAAGCTCAGTGCGACCAGGCTTAGCTCTGGGGCTCCGCCTGGCATGTAGGCAAGCAGCGCCGCCGCGGCAGAGTAACCGGTGAGTAAATGCCCTGCCCAGGCGGCTAAAATCGCCAGCAGTAACAGTACCAGGGCCTGAATGACCGCCATCAGCATGGCCATCCCCACCTCGGCAATCGGGGCACCCGCAAAGCGCACACCAACGGAAATGCCGATGACCACCTGTGCTAGCGCAATGATCACAGGCGGGACGGCAGCATGCGTGAGGCCCGAGAAGTGCAGCGCTGCTGAGACAAGGGCCGGGCCAAATAGCAGCGGGCTAGGTAGGCGAAGGCGCTTACCCAGCCACATGCCGACAATGCCAGCCGCCAGCAGCCACGCGATATCAGTGGAGGAGGGCATCCATAACCACTGCGATAAGGCGGGCGCGGTGCTGCTAATGTCGACATGGCCGATAAACTGCAAAACAGGCGGGATGGCCACCAGCAGAACCAATATGCGCACAGCATGGGTAATGCCGATGATCCGCAAATCAGCCCCTGAAGAGAGCGCCATCCCGGTGACGGTGGAAACCCCGCCAGGCACGCCCGCGTAAAGCGCAGTTTCCCAGGAGTGCCCCGCCACGCGGCGGGAAAACCACACCGAGAAAGTCATCATCACCGCCGTAGCGATCAGCATAATCGCCAAGCTGATCCCCCACCGTGTTGCATCTCCGGTCATGTCGGCGGTGAACGCTGAACCGAGCATGACCCCAATGACGACCAACACGCCCTGGCGGCCCTTGCCCGGCGACCTCACCGGTACGCCTGCCAGGGAGGCCGCCGTGGTCGCGATCATAGCCCCTAATAGCCAGGGAAGCGGCAATTGTAACCAATAAGCCAACCCGCCCCCGATAAGCCCGAGTGCCAGTGTTGGTAAGAAACGGCCTAAGGGGGCCAAGTGTATTGCTCGCATCGTGTTCAATATCACAGGTTTGCAAATAAAAGCCCTGGCGATCGTTATCACGGGCCAGGGCTAGCTATCTATTCATTGTCGGAGTCGGACCAGAAGCGCCGTTAATCAGCGCTTAGCTTGCGGGCAGCCAATAGCTTCGGTACCAACCAGGGAAGCACCAATAGTAATACCGCCGCAACCCACAGCCCCAGTGAGATACCCGATTGCCATAGGATCCCGACGTCGCCGCCGCTGATAGAGAGTGCTCGACGAAGGTTCTGCTCCATCAACCCACCCAGTACATAGCCGAGAACCACTGGCGCCAGAGAGAAGCCCAGCTTACGCAGTAAATACCCAAACACGCCGATGACCAGCATCAAGTAAATAGCAAATAGATCAGAGTGCAACTGATAAACGCCGACGAACGCCAGGATAGCAATAGCGGGCACTAGTACCCAACGTGGAAGTGATGATTAAACTCTCCAGCATAAAGGATAAATCAATCCCCAAGCGCGTTATTTCCTTGTCCATTAGCGCCCGCGCCTTTTCACCTGATACATATGGCTATCTGCATGGCTCAGTAGGGTGTCGGCGTCTTCGCCGTCGGTGGGGTAGCAGGCTAAGCCGATGCTGCAGGATGGCATTCTGACTTCGCCGAATTCAGCGCCTAGCGGTGCGTTCATAACGGTGAGGATTTGCTCTACCTTTTCTGTGACAGCGTGCGCCGACTGGATGTCCGTTAACAACACCGTGAACTCATCACCGCCCATGCGGGCCACGGTATCTGTCTCGCGTACACAGCCTTCCAGCCGTCTGGCTACTGTGCAGAGCACACGGTCACCCACCGCATGTCCATAAACGTCATTGATGCCTTTGAAGTCATTAAGATCCAGGAACAGCAGCGCTAGGTTGCTCTGGTAGCGGTGGGCCGTACTCAGGGCTGTGGCAAGGCGGTCGTAAAAGAGTGCTCGGTTGGTTAGATTGGTCAGAGGGTCATGGTGGGCGAGGTAACGTAACTCCTCTTCGGCCTGCATAAGCGCTGTGACGTTTCTTGCGACACCGACTCGCACGCCCTCTTCCTCGTACCAGCGGGCAGACCACAGGATATGGACAATATCGCCATCTTTACGGACATAGCGGTTGCGGAAATCGACGTGGGGCTTTCCGTCCATCACTCGCACAATGGAGTCCCGTGTGGCCGCTAAATCGTCGGGATGCATGTAGTGGGTGATCAGAGTGCCGGTCAACTCGTGCGGAAGGTATCCGAGCAATGACTCACAGGCATCACTCACAAAGATGATCTGGTTGTCTTTATCCACCACGAAGACAGTGTCCAGCATCAGGTGAATCAGTTTGGGGTAGAGCGCTTGCAGGTCAATGGCCATAGACTGGGATAATCCGGTTAGCGTTCCTCGACTATAAAACAATCGTGAAGAAGGGCGATAGCCATTATCTCGACAACTACTGCCTCAAATGCCCCCCTGCATTGCTCATCACGGCGGTTGCTATGACAATGAGCTAGGCGGACGTCTATTTATGCAGCTCGCGGTTGTGGAGGATCAGTATGAAAACCTTGTCAAACATGGGGTTTGCCATCTTCGGTGCTGCGCTGGTCGCCATTAGTTACGGGCTGGCGCGTTTTGCATTTGGTCTATTTGTACCTTCCATTAGCGCCGAGCTGGCGCTCACGCCCTACCTTATCGGGGTCATCGGGGCGCTGCCATTTATCAGTTTCGTGCTCGCTACATTGGTCGCGCCGCTTGCCGCGCATCGTCTCGGTGCGCGTAACCTGGCAGTGCTCTCGGGTGGTTTCGGGGTTGCTGGCCTGGGGCTGATCAGTCAGGCCTCAGACGCACTCTCGCTCGGGGTGGGGGTGTTTATCTGCGGGATCTGCACCGGCTTGATGATGCCCGCGCTGACCGCCGCTATGCAGGCACTGGTGAGCCGGACGATGCACGGGCGAGTCAGTTCGATCATGAACGCAGGTACCAGCGTCGGGATTATCGTGGCGGTACCGACGGTCGTGTTCCTCTCTGATGCATGGCGCCTGACCTATACGCTCTTTGCCGTTCTGACCGGCATGGGAGTGGTGGCGGCATGGTACTTTATCCCGTCGGTATCAAGAGTAATGCCAACCAACGCTGCATCGCCGCCACCAATCACCCGGTTGCAGTGGTCGCGGCTCACCCGGCTCTCGTTGTTCGCCTTCGCCATGGGCTTCGTTTCTTCTCCTTACTGGCTTTTTGCGCCTGACCTAGTGGTTACCCTTGGCGCGCTGCCCCCTGGTCACACCGGCTGGCTATGGTTTGCGGTCGGTATCGCCGGGCTCGGTGGTGCCGTAGTGAGTGATCTCGCCGACCGCAATAACCCACCCATCACCCAGGCATTGATGTTGATGATGCTCTCTTCAAGCCTGGTGTTACTGGC
>TARA_R110002049_G_scaffold29261_1_pt1 | contig 14440 bp, 15 predicted proteins | sample TARA_R110002049 | Tara Oceans TARA_R110002049 (sample SAMEA4396941) | marine metagenome | biome: Polar Biome; feature: [SRF] surface water layer (ENVO:00010504); material: water (ENVO:00002006), including particulate matter (ENVO:01000060) such as... | depth 5 m | reverse complement strand
AGCGGTACAAGAAGTGCGAAGGGATGCTGGCCGAATGCGGGTTCTCCACTTACACTTGAGTTCCGCCACGCGATGTTTGCCCGACAACGTAGGGCAACGTCCAACCACCTGAAACCCGGGCCAACAGGAGCCAGCGCATGTCACGCTTCATACCAGCTTCCAATGCACTGCATAAAATCTTTGCCATCGCACTGCTGGCGCTGAGCGCGCTGTCTGTGCCCGAGGTGCACGCAGAAGCCAGGGAACAGAAAGTCCGGCTTGAAGTTGTGCGTCCTGAAGGCAAGCAGTGTTATGTCCAGGCGGCATTCAAAGGTGATCACGATAACTGCAAGAATGACAAGGCGGAGGGCCGCGATGACTGCAAGAAGAAGGACGGCTGCGTCTGCTCGCGCACCGAGAAACACCTCGCATGGCAGATGAAGGGCAAAGAAGCCTATAGCCTGCGCTTCGACCAGGGCAGCAGCAATCCCTTTGTCGATCAGGGCGAACACAAGTGTGACCTGAAAAGCAATGACAAAGGCAAGCTGCGCTGCCGCCTGAAGGGCAAGGGCGTGCCCAAAGGCATGTACCGCTACTCCATCAACGTCGAGGGTTGCAAAGCGGCGCAAACCGAATTCAAGGTCTATTGAGCACAATGCATCGGCTTTCGCAGTCGGCCCGGGCCAGTATGCAACACCTGCAACTGCTCGGGCCATGAGCGCGCGCAGAACCATCTGGTCAATGGACTGGCGGGTCGCGCTGGGCTCCGTCTTTACCCTGATCTGGATCGTGGCCGGTCTGGTGTATCTGCTCGCCATGGTCGGCTGGAGCAATTTTGTTCACCTGCCCACGGCGGATATCGGGAGCTTTCTGGAAGGCGCGTTCGCCCCGCTTGCGTTCCTCTGGCTGGTAATTGGCCACTTCATGCAGCAGTCGGAAATATCCGCCAATACCCGCGCAATCAAACTGCAGGAACAGAGCGCGCGACGCCTCGAAATACATTCCCGCCAGGACAGCTACTTCAAGCTGCTCAACCTGGTGCAGGAGCAACTCGGGGGCATCGCGGCTTTTCACTTCATGTCGGTCGCCGGGCCAACCGGCACGGGCGAAATCTCGGCAGAAGAATTTACCGAGCAGCGCGCAATCGCCAGTACCGGCGATCACGCGTGGTTCGTGCGCAAGATGATCTCGCTGGCGATCAGCCACCGGGAAGACCCGGATGCCGTGCACGAAATATTTTTCGGCACCCATATCCGCACCCGGCATTCGGAGAGTTTCCGGCGCACCTTCAAGAAATTACTGGACGCCGCGAAGGAAGTAGACACCGACGACATGCTCGCCGATGCTGTGCTGAACGGTTCTGCGCAGGGGTTGCTGTATCGCATCATCTGTCATGTCTGCGGCGATGAAGGCGTGGAACCCTTCCCGGGGGCAATTCCGATCTCGCGGACGAAACCGCGCTTTGAATCCGGTTAGCCATGCGGTAACGGGCCGCGGCTAGGCGCTGTGATTCTCGAAAAACTCCACCAGCAGTGGGTCCCCTGCCCGCTCCAGATAGGCCACGGCGAGCCCTTCTGCAAAGCGTTTCTGCCAGATGGGGGCATAACCGATGGCCTTCGCCGCTGACACGCTGGCGTCCAGATCATCGATACGAAAACGCAGGTGGTGCATGCCTTCGCGCCCGGCGTCGAGAAACTCCTTGTGCGGACAACCGCCGCTGACCCACTGTATGAGTTCGATTTCCACATCGCCGCTCCTGCCAAAGGCGAGACGCAATTCACAGCTTTCACTGTTACCACGGTAGTCGTAGGTCATGGGGCCCGGGTCCATGCGGCTGAAGGCGCCGAACATCGGCTGGTAAATTGCCAGGGCCTGCTCAATATCCCGCACGACAAACCCCACCTGATCCACCGGCGGCAAATCGAGCGCCGCAAGCACCTCATCGGACATAGCTGTATACCGCTTTAGCGTTGAAAAGAGGGAGGGTAGCCGGGGTGGAGCGTGAATGCACCTATCAACTGAACAGCGAATCGCCGTTGAGGCCCTGGGTCTCCATGATAGAACGCAACCGCTTCAGCGCCTCAACCTGTATCTGCCGCACGCGCTCGCGGGTAAGGCCAATTTCACGCCCCACTTCTTCGAGCGTACTGCTCTCATAACCGCGCAGACCGAAGCGGCGTGAAACAACCTCGCGCTGCTTCTCGGAAAGTTCTTCCAGCCACATGGCGATGTTGTCCCGGATGTCATTGTCCTGCAACAGCTGGGAGGGATCACATACCCGGGCATCGGCGATGGTATCAACCACCGCCCTGTCGGAATCGGGCCCGATGGGGGTATCCATCGAGGTCACGCGTTCATTCAGGCCCAGCATCCGCTTCACATCGGCGGCGGGCTTGTCCAGCATTTGCGCGATTTCTTCCGCCGTGGGCTCATGGTCGAGCATCTGGGTCAGTTCGCGCGCCGCGCGGAGGTAGACATTGAGTTCTTTAACCACATGAATGGGCAGACGAATTGTGCGCGTTTGGTTCATGATCGCCCGCTCGATCGTCTGGCGAATCCACCAGGTGGCATACGTGGAAAACCGGAAACCCCGCTCAGGATCGAATTTCTCCACCGCGCGAATCAGGCCAAGATTTCCCTCTTCGATCAGATCCAGCAGGGTCAGGCCCCGATTGATATAACGGCGCGAGATCTTCACCACCAGACGCAGGTTGCTCTCGATCATGCGCTTTCTGCCGGCTTCGTCACCGCTACGGGCCAAGCGCGCGTAGAATTTTTCCTCGTCGGCCGTCAGTAACGGCGAATAGCCGATCTCGTTCAGATAAAGCTGGGTTGCATCGAGGGATTTTTCAACTTTGTGCGAGGTGTTCGCCTTGGCGGTTTCAAACGAGATATCGACGTCGCCGTCGATGTTCGGGTTATCCAGGAGAAATTCGGCGGGGTCATCCTGTGCCAGCGGCTGCGGCTGATCACCGGCACAAGCCCTGGGGGGGGGCGCGGCAGCGACCTTTCCAGATGTCGCCTCCTTGCTCTCTCCCGAGTCTGAGGTCCGCTTCGAACCTGCGCCTGTCGGATCCAGTTCCATGGCCACATCCCACTCTATTATTGTTACAAGAACTCAGAGTATTTTTCCCGGGCCGACCAGATTAACCCAGAAATATTCCTCAATGCAAACGGCGCTATACCTGCTACCCGTGCCGCGGTTGCCTGCCGTTTCCGCCCGGGTATCGTCCCGTCCCGTAGCGACATTCTTCTCCCTTCTTCACCTCGGCGGCAATAACCTCTGCGGGTCAATCGGTTTACCCTCTTTGCGAATCTCGAAATGCAATTTCACGGTGTCCGTCCCGGAACTGCCCTTCTCCGCGATCTGCTGCCCCACCGCCACCAGATCGCCCTCCTTGACGAGCAATCTGTCGTTGTGCCCGTAAGCGCTCAAATACACGTCGTTGTGCTTTATAATGAGAAGCTCGCCAAAACCTACGATACCAGTGCCCGCGTAAACCACCTTGCCGGCGGCGACGGCATAAATCGGATCTCCGCGTTCGCCATCCAGGTCGATGCCCTTGTGTACGCTGCCGGAAAAGCCTCGCGTCAAACGCCCGCGTGTCGGCCAGCGCCAGCTACTCACACGCTCACCGGTGAAAACCGGGGCTGGCGCGGGCACTGCGACCGGGGGGCGGGGGGCTGGCATGGCGACCGGGGGGCTGGGCACGGGTTCAGGCGCCGGGCCAGGGGGCGCAGGCGCGGGCCCCGGCACAGGGCGGGACGACGGTATGCCAGCGGGAGGCACCGACTGTCGCGGCGTTGGTGGTGGCGCCACGGAGGTTTCCCGCAGGGCGATGCGCTGACCCGGATAAATTCGGTAGGGTGCGGGAATGTTGTTGGCTGCCGCGACCTTGCGGTAGTCGAGGCCGTAGCGAAAAGCGATGGAATACAGGGTGTCGCCGCGCTGAACCCGGTATTCGCTGGTCGAGCTCACGCTCTGTACGCCGGAGCCTGCAGTGGGATACGCATGCCGGTCTTCCACCGGCGCACGACTGTTACCGCCGCAGGCGGAGAGCACGCCCAGTGCGAGGTATAACAGCCAGCCGCGGTTCATTGATCACGGCTCATGAATCCGGGTCATCTCCCCATCGGGCGTGAATGAGCCAGACGAGGGCGAAACCGACGAGCATCAGCAACAGGCACAAGCCGATCTGCGGATCCTGACCCGTGTAAAGCACAAAATCGCCGGGCAATACCGGTTGCAGTTGCGCGGGCCGCAGCTCGCCATGACTGTCCGGTATCCACCACAACACGCGCTTCCACGGCCACACCACTGCCAGCGAACCGAGCAGAAAGCCCGTGAGTAGCGCCATGGTCGCCTGGTGAAAACGCTGTAACAGCCAGTGCAACAGACGCGAGAAGCAAAGCAGGCCGCAACCCGCGCCGAAAGCGAACACCGCGATAAACACCAGATCGAGCTGACGAATGGCCGCCAGTACCGTGCTGTACATTCCCAGCAGCAACAGAATAAAGCTGCCAGAGATGCCGGGGAGGATCATTGCACAGATCGCCAGGAACCCCGCGAGGAAGACCCCGGCCAGCCCGCCCTGCAATTGCACGGCGGGCGACAGCGCTATCGCAAGTGCCGCAGCAGTCCCCGCCAGCAGATTCACGACAAGGGGTTTGGTCCAGAGCCTTACCTCTTTCAGCAACACCAGTGCGGAGGCGAGGATCAGGCCGAAAAAAAACGCCCATAGCGGTACCGGGTGATTTTCCAGCACCCAGCCAATCAGACGCGCCAGAGACAGCACGCTGGTGGCTATGCCGGCAAGCAGGGCGAGCAGGAAGCCCCCATTCACATGCGACCACGCTCCCGCAATATCGAGCCGCAGAAGGCGTCGCAGGAACTCGAGATCCACCGCGCGAATGCTGGCTAACAGCGTGTCGTAAATCCCGGTGATGAAGGCCATGGTGCCACCGGACACGCCAGGCACGATATCGGCTGCGCCCATCAACAGGCCGCGCAGAAACACACCCAGCGATGACATCCGGCTAGCGCTCCGTTCCGGGCAGCAGAGGCACAAAACGGACCGCCTCGACGATCTCTGTTTCGAAACCCTCCCCTGTGCGGCTCACAACCTGCAGGTGCTGGGCCTCAATGCCCACGGGAATCACCAGTCGGCCGCCCGGCGCAAGCTGTGCCAGCAGTGCTTCGGGAATACGCTCTGGCGCCGCGGCAACAAGGATGCCGTCGAAGGGGCCGCGCTCTGGCCAGCCCAGCGCGCCATCGGCATGGTTCATCTGCACATTGCGCAATTTCAACTGACGCATGCGCTGACGGGCCCTGAGCTGCAGGGGTTTGATCCGCTCAACGCTGAAAACCTCGGCGATAAGTTGCGCCAGAATGGCCGTCTGGTACCCCGAGCCGGTACCGATCTCCAGTACCCGGGAGCGCGGCCCGGCCGCTAACAACAGTTCCGTCATGCGCGCGACAATATAGGGTTGCGAGAGTGTTTGCTGGAAACCGATGGGCAGGGCCACGTCCTCATAGGCCCGGTGCGCCATGGCTTCGTCGAGGAACAGGTGTCTGGGCGTTGCGCGCATCGCTTCCAGGACGGCCGTATCGTGGATTCCCTTTGCCGCCAATCGCTGCACCAGGCGCTCACGCGTGCGCCTTGAGGTCATCCCGATCCCGTCGAGATCAGCTCTGTTCACTACACTTGTCACTTATGCTATCGCCCTTGTCGCCGTGCCTGTTTCCGCCCGTACTACCGTCAACTTCCCTGTAGCGTACGAGCTCTGCAAGCAACGCGGTCGCGTAGCTGCCGGCACCCAGGCTGAAGTCCAACTGCAGGCGGCCATCATCACAAAACCGCCAGGAAAAGTCATCCGGCAGCATGCGCGTGGGCCGCCACGCGAGCGCGAGGCCCTGCCCTTCCAGAAAGGCGCAGAGCGGCGCTACATCCGCAAGCTGTGCGAACAGCGCAGCCGATGGCTCGGTATCTGAACGACCGGCAATACCCCACAGCGGCAGGCCCGGATGAATGTCGCCGCTATCGAGGCGTGCCTGGAGGCCGTTGTCCGCTGTGTCAGCACAAAAATAGCTCCGGCTACCGGCGAGCATGCAGACATCGCCCGCGCACACGCGGTTCCAGGTACCATCCTTTACCCGCACCGCCAGCAGGCGATTGAACAGGTAGGCCCGCAGTGCCGAAAAATACAGGCTGCGCCGCGCTCGGGATACCCGCCCGGGACGCCTGGCCCAGCGCAAGGCCTGCTGCAGCGTTGCGCCATCGCGGCCAAAGCGCTGCGGGCCGAAGTAGTTTGGCACACCGCGCTGGCGCAGCAGGTTGAGGCGTTCGGTCAGTGCATCGGGCGTCCCGCGCAATTCGCGCAAAACCAGTTGGAAGTGATTGGCGCGGTGCGTGCCGCGTCGCAGTTTACGCTGGTGCGTGCCCAGTGCCAGTATCCGCACGTCGCCAGGCGCCTCCAGCCTGTGCCAGTCTGGCGCCGGGCGGCCCGCCAGGCCCACGCTGAACCACTGGCTGGTCAGGGCACGGCGATCTTTCAGGCCGCTATAGCCGATATCCCGAAGCGGCACGCCGCTGACCTGGGAGAGGCGTTCGGCGAGCTCGGCTGTATTCAGATAGCGCTTTTCCAGCAGGAGATAGGCATGCTCGCCATCCCCTGACAGCTCGAAGCCCGGCTGTTCAGCGACCTGGAAATCCTCCGCTGTTGCGCGAATCACGGCCTCGCCCGGTGGCTCTCCCCACGCGGTCGGCCATTCGGTTGGCGCTGCGATCGACCCCGGCGTCGTCATTCAGGATCGGCGTGCAACAGCACGACCGCGTGGGCGGCAATACCCTCTTCCCGCCCGGTAAAACCGAGCCCTTCAGTGGTGGTTGCTTTCACATTCACGCAGCCATGGCTCACCTGCAAATCCGCCGCCAGGTTCTCGCGCATGCCTGCAATATGTGGAGCCAGTTTCGGTGCCTGCAATACCAGCGTGACGTCGAGATTTCCCAGCCGCCAGCGACTTGCGTGCATCAGCGCAACAACCCGACGCAGGAGAATGCGGCTGTCGATGCCCGCATTGGCGGCGTCCGAATCCGGGAAATGGTGGCCGATGTCGCCTTCCCCGAGGGCGCCGAGCAACGCATCACACACGGCATGGATAAGTACATCGCCGTCGGAATGGGCCAGCAGACCGCGGCCGTGCGGAATGCGCCGCCCGCCCAATACGATTCCTTCGCCATCGCCGAAGCGGTGTACATCGTAACCATGGCCTATTCTGACAGGCGCCGGGGTGGGTCGATTCATGGCGTTGTCTCCCGCTGTCGCAGGTAGAATTCCGCCAGCGGAAGATCCCCGGCAACCGTGATCTTGATGTTCTCATGCGAGGATGGCACCAGTTGTACCGGATGCCCGGCCAGCTCCATGGCGGCAGCCTCATCGGTGACGCTTTGGCCCTGCGCATGGGCCTGTGTGAGCGCCGCGTGCAGCTCGCCGATGCGGAACATCTGCGGCGTCTGCGCGCGCCACAGCGTATTGCGATCGAGCGTGGCCAGCACCCTGCCGCCTGCATCCGCCTGTTTGATGGTGTCGACCACAGGCTCGGCCAGCAGACCTCCCACCCCCGAGCGGGTGACCGTTGCAATCAAGGTCGAGATATCTTCCGCGCGCACGCAAGGGCGCGCCGCATCGTGAACCAGCACCCAGTCGCCGGGTTCCGCACGCTCAAGCAGCAGCTCGAGTCCGGCCAGCACCGAACCGCTGCGTTCGCGGGCGCCTGTCACCCGCAGCACGCGTGGATCGGCCAGGCACGACAGCGTGGCGGCGTGTTGATCCAGCGCGTCGAGAGCGACACCGATGGCCACGATGTCGGGCACCGCGAACAGCGCACTCAGGCTGCGCTCCAGCACACTGGCGCCCGCCAGTGGCAGGTACTGCTTGGGCGTGGCAGCGCCCATGCGGGCACCCGTGCCTGCCGCCGGGACAACCGCCCACAGCCTGCTCAAGGTTGCAACTCCAGGGGCGCGTTGGGATCATCCGCGACCTGAAAGAATGTCTCGCCCTCGCGCACGAGGCCCAGTTCTTCCCGTGCGCGCTGTTCAACGCCGGCGTTGCCTGTCTGCAACTCCAGAACCTCGCGTTCCAGCACTGCGTTGCGCTCGCGCAGAGCCGTATTGATCCGTGTCTGCTCCTCAACCTGCCGGGTCAGTCGCTGCTGCTCCGCAAGGCTGCCCTCGGCGAACCAGAGCCGGTATTGCAGCGCGATGAGCAGCAGCGCAAGTACGACCAACAACCAGCGCAAGGCGCTATCTCCGGGTGAACTCCGCCATGCCGCGATACGGTGCCGAACCGCCGAGTTCCGCTTCTATGCGCAGCAGACGGTTATATTTGGCCACGCGATCGGATCGGCACAGCGAGCCCGTTTTGATCTGCCCGGCACTGGTAGCGACCGCAAGGTCAGCGATTGTGGTGTCTTCGGTTTCACCCGAGCGGTGCGAAATCACGGCGGTGTACCCGGCTGCCCTGGCCATGGCGATGGCGTCGAGGGTTTCAGACAGGCTGCCGATCTGGTTGAATTTAATCAGAATCGAGTTGGCCACACCGCGTTCTATACCCTGGCGCAAAATTCGCGTATTGGTGACAAACAGGTCGTCTCCCACGAGTTGCACCCGGTCGCCAATTTTCTCCGTCAGCAGCTTCCAGCCATCCCAGTCGGATTCGTCGAGGCCGTCCTCAATGGAAATAATGGGGTGCCCGTCCGCCAGAGCGGCCAGGTAATCGGTGAAACCCGCACTGTCAAACTGCTGGCCCTCGCCCGCCAGCGTGTAAACGCCGTTGGCGTAGAACTCAGAAGCGGCACAGTCGAGCGCCAGTGTGATGTCGGACCCGAGTTTGTACCCCGCCTTGTCTACTGCTTCGGCAATAATCTCCAGCGCTGCCTCGTTGGAAGGCAAATCAGGTGCGAAACCGCCTTCGTCTCCCACTGCGGTATTCAAGCCACGAGCAGACAGCACCTTTTTCAGCTGGTGAAAAATTTCGGCGCCGGCGCGCAGGCCCTCCGCAAAGGTGGGTGCAGACACCGGCTGCACCATAAACTCCTGGATGTCCACGTTATTATCGGCGTGCTCACCACCGTTGAGAATATTCATCATGGGCACCGGCATGCTGAATTCCGTGCTGCCATTGATGTCTGCGATATGCCGGTACAGCGGCACCCCTTTCGCCAGCGCGGCGGCTTTTGCCGTCGCCAGCGAGACCGCGAGGATGGCGTTGGCACCCAGAGAGGCCTTGTTCTCGGTGCCATCCTCAGCCAGCATGGCGGCGTCAATGTCACGCTGCGCCAGTGCATCCCGACCCAGCAGCAGGTCACGAATGGCGCCGTTGACATTGCCGACAGCGGTCAGCACACCCTTGCCGAGGTAGCGTGCTGCATCGCCGTCGCGCAGCTCCAGAGCCTCCCGCGAGCCGGTGGAAGCCCCGGAGGGTGCGCAGGCGGAGCCCACTTCCCCGGAGGCCAGAGTGACTTCCGCCATGACCGTGGGGTTGCCGCGCGAATCCATGACCTCAAAGGCCTGAACATTAGCGATATTGCTCATCTGTTGTTACTCCGTGCGTATTATTCGATGTGCAGGGGGGGCAGCGACTTCACCAGTTCATCCACCGCCTTCACCTGTGACAGAAATGGCTCCAGTTGCGCCAGCGGCAGCGCGCTGGGGCCGTCACAGCGGGCGTTGTCCGGATCCGGGTGCGCCTCTAGAAAGAGGCCCGCCAGGCCCACGGCCATACCCGCTCGTGCAAGCTCTGCAACCTGGCTGCGCCGCCCACCCGAAGCCGCTCCACCCGGGTCTCGACACTGCAGTGCATGCGTCACGTCAAAGATCAGCGGAATATTCGCGCAGTCCCTTTTCATCACGCCGAAGCCGAGCATATCCACCACCAGGTTGTCGTAACCGAAGTTGCTGCCACGTTCGCAGACAAGCACCCGGTGATTGCCGCACTCGGCGAATTTTTCCACCACATTGGCCATTTGGGAGGGGCTGAGAAACTGCGGCTTCTTGATATTGATTACCGCGCCGGTGGCCGCCATGGCCGCCACGAGATCGGTCTGGCGCGCCAGAAAAGCAGGCAACTGAATTATGTCGCAGACCTCTGCCACCGGGGCCGCCTGCTCCGGGCTGTGCACGTCCGTAATCAACGGCACGCCAAAGGTGGATTTCACCTCCGCCAGAATCTTCAGGCCCTCCTCGAGCCCGGGCCCGCGAAAGGAATGTATGGAGGAGCGGTTCGCCTTGTCGAAGGAGCCCTTGAATACCAGCGGAATGCCCAGCTCGCGGCACACTCGCACATAGTGCTCCGCCACCGACAGTGTAAAGTCCCGACTCTCGAGTACATTCACACCCCCGAGTAACACAAAGGGCGCGCTGTTGGCGATCGACAGCTCGCCGAGCTGTATGCTCTGCTCAGTCAATGGTTCTACTCCGCCTGCCGCGCGAGGGGGTTCTGTTCTTCGGCATGGCTAATGGCCGCCTCGATATAACTGGTGAACAAGGGGTGACCGCGGCGGGGACGCGACGTGAACTCGGGGTGAAACTGACAGGCCAGAAACCAGCGATGACCGGGCAGCTCTATCATTTCCACCAGCGAATGATCCGCCGAGAAGCCGACGAAGCGCATGCCACCGGCCGCCAGCGTCTCGAGGTAATTGTTGTTCACCTCGAAGCGGTGCCGGTGTCGCTCTTCGATGACATCTTTGCCATAGATTGCGCGGGCGGTGCTGTCCGCCTCGAGGTGGCACGGCTGCGCGCCGAGGCGCATGGTGCCGCCGAGGTCCGAGCCGGCATCGCGTCGCTGGGCACGGCCATCGGCGTTCATCCACTCGGTGATCAGCGCGATCACCGGATGCGGCGAGGCCTGATCAAATTCGGTGGAATTGGCGCCCTCAAGACCACACACATGCCGCGCGTACTCCACCAGCGCCACGTGCATTCCGAGGCAGATTCCCAGATAGGGAATATTGTTCTCGCGCGCATAGCGCACGGCCAGAACCTTGCCCTCAATGCCGCGATCACCAAAGCCGCCCGGCACCAGGATGGCGTTCACGCCGTCCAGCACCGCGGTGCCATTGCGCTCGATATCCTCGGCGTCGATATGTTCGATCCGCACATCGGTGAAGGTGCGCAAGCCCGCGTGGGCCAGCGCCTCATTCAGCGATTTATAGGCGTCCAGCAAATCCATGTATTTACCCACCATGGCCACACGCACGGTGTGGCGCTTGGGGGAGAATTCGCGTTCGACCACGTCGTCCCACTCAGACAGATCGGCCGGGGGGCGCTCCATGCCAAAGCGCTCCAGTACGAAATCATCAAGATCGAAATCCCGCAGCATGCCGGGAATTTTGTAGATGGAATCGGCATCCAGCAGGGGTATGACCGCGCGCTCCTCCACGTTGGTGAACAGCGAGATTTTCTTGCGCGCGCTATCTTCTATATCCACGGCACAGCGACACAGCAGGATGTCTGGCTGCAGGCCGATGGAGCGCAGTTCTTTCACCGAATGCTGGGTGGGCTTGGTTTTGATCTCGCCGGCCGTGGCAATGTACGGCACCAGCGTGAGGTGCATGAGCATGGCGCGATTCAGGCCCATCTCGACCCGGAGCTGACGCGCGGCTTCGAGAAACGGCAGGCCTTCGATGTCACCCACCGTGCCGCCGATTTCGACCACTGCGACTTCGGCGTCGCCGGCGCCGAGCACCACACGCCGTTTGATTTCATCGGTAATGTGCGGAATCACCTGTACAGTGCCGCCGAGGTAATCGCCGCGACGCTCCTTGCGCAGCACCGTGTTGTACACGCGCCCGGTGGTGAAGTTGTTTGCCTTGCGCATGGTGCAGTTGGTGAACCGCTCATAGTGACCGAGATCGAGATCGGTCTCTGCGCCGTCTTCGGTGACGAACACCTCGCCGTGCTGAAACGGGCTCATGGTGCCCGGGTCGACATTGATGTAAGGGTCCAGTTTGAGCAGGGTGACGCGGATGCCACGGGCTTCCAGTAGAGCCGCGAGAGAAGCGGCGGCAATACCTTTGCCAAGCGAGGACACCACACCGCCAGTGACGAAGACGTAACGTGTCATGAATAGCCTTTTAAGCTGTGTTACCGGGCAAACAGAACACGCTTCCGGGCCCGCTGGGAGTTTTCCGGGCTGGTGCACGTCCCACAAAAAGATGGGGGATCAGCGTAGCAGAAAGGCACGACCGGCTCAATCGAAAGGGCCGCGGAATCGCTCCCAGTGCAGCCGCCAGAGTCGCTCACCCGCCTCCGGCTGGCTGCGATAACGGCTGGATGCGCACACAACCAGGTCGCCCACCGCAAGCAATTCGCCCTCCAGGTATACCAGTGGCAGGCGAGCACGCCACCAGGGTGGCACCTGCCGCTCCTGCAGCAGTGCCTTCAGCGCTATCGTTCCACTGTGGCCCACCGGCCGGCAGTGTTCTCCCCCCTCACGCCAGGCGAGATAGGGCTCATCGCCCGCTCCCAGGGCCATACCGGCCGCAGCCGGTATAAGGCCAACTTCGCCGACGCCCGCTATCCGCTCCGTCTGTCCCGGCGCGATGGGGTGCTGCCCCTGCGGCGGGTCCGCAACAAAGGGCGGCAACAGGTAGACCGCGTCACGGTAGCGTTGCAACACATAGCTGCCGGCGTCCAGGCGCGGCGATGCAGCCGGCACCGCGACGCTGAGCTGACGCAGGAATTCCTCGAGGCTGGCCCGGTCGGGCGGTTTGCAGGCGTGCGCCTGCAGCCAGTACCTGAGCCGCAGCGCAAACGCCTCGCAATGATCAGCGGTGAGGCCTTCGATGGGACATCCGGGATCACCGCACACACTGTACACGCTCTCAGGCACCCCCAGTGTCTCGCGCAACATGCCATCGGCCGCCGCCATGTGCGCACCGGCCCGGGCCACGGCCCGCCGGTAGCCCGGCCAGCGGCTCCCCAGTAAAGGCAGAACACGGGCACGCAGGAAGTTTCTATCCAGCCCGGTATCGGCGTTGGACGGATCCTCAACGTAATCCAGGTGATGGTGCATGGCATAGGCATGCAGGTCAGAGCGCGGCGTATCGAGTAGCGGGCGCAGCAGGGTACCCGCACCGAGCGCACGCGCTGCCGGCATTCCTGCAAGCCCCGCCACCCCCGCGCCGCGCATCAGGCGCAGAAAAAAAGTCTCCACCTGATCGTCCAGGTGGTGCGCGAGAAACAGCACCTCGCCCGCCGCGAGCGATGCCTCGAACACCGCGTAGCGCGCCTCACGGGCCCCCGCTTCGCCCCCGGTGACAGCCACCGTGTGGGTCGCCAGCGGCACGCCCAGGTCGACGCAGTTGCGCTCGCAGTGGGCCGCCCAGCTATCCGCGGCCGCCTGCATCCCGTGGTGCACATGCAAGGCGCGCAGCGGTGGGCCGCCATTGCCAGCACACCAGGCATGCAGCAGGTGTAAAAGTACCGTGGAATCCAGGCCACCGCTGTAAGCCAGATACCAGGCAGGCGCATCGGCCAGCGCGCGGAGCCGGGTGTCCAATCGATGCAACAGCTTACTCTGCGGGGGCATGTTCAGTGCCAATCTGGCAGCGGCGCCGGTGGCGGGAAATCGCCCGGGCCAGCGGGGCGGTCATCGCGGAGGGCATCAAGCGCGCCCGTGCGCCTCGCCACTCGCGGCAGGCAACACACTAGCGCCCGTAAGACAGCAGACGCTGATAGCGTACATCGATCAACTCCGCGGTTGGCAATTCGGCCAGCCTGTCGAGTTGGTCCACCACGTGCTCGCGGATACGTTGCGCCATGAGATCCACATCGCGATGAGCACCACCCAGCGGTTCGGGGATCGTGGCATCGACAATACCCAGTTCCTGTAATACGGCCGAAGTAACCCCCATCGCCTCTGCCGCGTCCGGCGCGCGATCGATTGTCTTCCAGATGATGTTGGCGCATCCCTCGGGAGAAATGACGAAGTAGGTGGCGTACTGCAGCATCGCCAGGTGATCTCCGACGCCGATACCGAGCGCTCCACCGGAACTGCCCTCGCCGATTACAATGCAGATGATCGGCGTGGCCAGGCGCGACATCACTGCAAGATTCTGGGCGATCGATTCACTGATTCCACGCTCTTCAGAGTCGATACCGGGGTAAGCGCCAGGGGTGTCGATGAGCGTCACGACGGGCAGCTTGTAGCGCTCTGCCAGTTCCATCAGGCGCAACGCCTTGCGGTAGCCCTCGGGCTTGGGCATGCCAAAATTGCGCAGCACCTTGTCCTTGACCGCGCGTCCCTTCTCCTGCCCGATCACCATGACCGGGCGACCCTCGATGCGCGCGATCCCGCCGACAATGGCTTTGTCATCGCCGAAATGGCGATCACCATGCAGTTCATCAAATTCCGTGAAAACCCGCGGGATGTAGTCGAGGGTGTAGGGCCGCCGGGG
>TARA_R110002049_G_scaffold175107_2_pt1 | contig 14449 bp, 18 predicted proteins | sample TARA_R110002049 | Tara Oceans TARA_R110002049 (sample SAMEA4396941) | marine metagenome | biome: Polar Biome; feature: [SRF] surface water layer (ENVO:00010504); material: water (ENVO:00002006), including particulate matter (ENVO:01000060) such as... | depth 5 m | reverse complement strand
GATGGAAAAACTTTTTGCTTAATCCCCAGAAATTTTATGTGACCCCTAATTATTATTGATTCCTTAAGTCATCTTATCTTGACAAAAAAAGTCTTTCTGGTTTTGTACAGAAAGACTTTTTCTTTTTAAAACAATAACATTGATTTTATCGACAGATATCGGTAGGTTTAGAACATAAAAAAAAGGAAGCAAATAGCTTCCTTTTCATACTTTATATATCAAACAAATGCTTAACGCCTTGCTTTTCTTTCTTCTCTTTTTTCTTTAAAAAGCTCAATTAATGCGCCACCAATCCAATAAGGAATTACAAAGGTCAATAAAAAAATCATCAACCAGAACCCTAAGGTCAAAATGGATAAAAATGCTAAAAATCCTAAATATTGGTCAAAATCGAACATAATTGTAAGTGTCTTTATAAATCTCTTGCAAATATAATGCAAAGCTATTTGTTACACAATATCAAATTGAAATTTATTAACAGCGTTTATAACAATTTACTAAGAAAAACACCAATCAACTTATTTTTGAATTTTGTAATGCAAAACGGTAATGCCACATTCATACCCTTTTGTATTTATTAAATGTAATTTTTGGTATTCTGAAACGTTTTTAAAAATGGATATGCCCGTTCCAATAATAACAGGGTTTATAAAGAAATGGAATTCATCTATGAGTGCTTCATTTATTAAGGACGACACAAAATCGCCACCGCCATAAACCAAAATATCTTTGCCCGGTTTTTGTTTCAGTTGATTGATTTCATCTACAATATTGCCAGTAGCCAATAGTGTATTTTCCCATTTTGAAGTTTCAAGTGTTTTTGAAAAGACCACTTTTTGGGTATTTACCATTTTTTTAGCAAAAGTATATTCTGGACTTTCAGGCTGGTTTTTTACAACGTTTTCCCAATGGCTAACAAAACCATCGGTCATTTTTCTGCCCAACAAAATGGTATCGGATGTATCGATGATTGTGTTGATGTATTTGGAAATTCCATCATCCATATCCCAAGTCATCCAATCCATTTCCCCTTTAGGGCCTGCAACAAAACCATCCACGGACAATTGCATCTGTAATTTTAGTTTTCTCATGTTTCATTAATCCTTGATTATTTTAAATTTACACTTCTACTTTTTTTTACTTTTTACATAACCTCTTTCAACCTGAATTTCACTATTTTTTCAATCAACCCAAAAGGCATTTTTTCATTTAAAGGAAACTGTATCGACCCTTTTCCTGTTTTATATATTGACAATTCCTTTTGAAAAACCTCGTTACCACTCGGCAAAGCGTAAAAACCAATATGGTTTTTGTATGCTGCAAAATAAACCAATACTTTATTGTTTTGCTTAAAAGCTGGCATATTATAACTAATGGTTTCTTTTGCCTGTGGTGCTGCTTTTTGTATGCGTTCTCTTATTTTGGTCAATATATATGCAACATCATCTGGAAATCCTGTAATGTAATCATCCATGTTTTTATAGGCCTTCTTTTCCATTTTTTCTGGTATTTCTATTCAAGCAGTTCACATTTGTAGCCATGTTGTTCCAAAATCTGAATGACTTCTGTGGTATGAATTGTGCAGTTTTCAATTCTTAAAATCCTGTCGCAATCTTCCAAATCAAAATTAATTCTGGAATTTGGGATTTCTTTTGCCAATTCCAACAACAAATCATTTGCCGTTTTTTTATTTGTGATATTCGTTTTAAAGACTTCAATCATGAGCTTTTGGTTCTGTTCACTATCACTTTATGGGCTTGTAACTTATGGTAATACACATAAGAAACCATTAAAATGGCCAATATAATGAGCGGAAAGAATGTCATGGCACTCAACCCATCTACCGCCCAATGGCTAATAAACGCAAAGAGAAAATCGAAGGTAAAACCTGCGTACGCCCATTCTTTTAATCTTGCTGGCGCTTGTGGAATAACAAGTATCAAAGCACCAAGTACTTTAAAAACAACTAATGCTACACCAAAATAATCGGGATAGCCCAAATGCCTAATGCCTTCTTTAGCCATTTCGGTCTGAGAGGTAAATGCTGGCATAACACCTTCAAAAAGGAAAATGATGATGGTAGCCGTCCAAAATATAATTTTATGTGATTTCATTTTATTTGAATTATTTAGTTAAAATTAAAAAATATCAACCTTTAAAAGCACTTTTTAAAGTTTCTATATCCAACTTTTTCATTGTCATAAAGGCTTTGAATAGGCATTCGGTCTTTTCTTTTTCACCACTTTTTAGCAGCTCCATCAAAACGGTTGGAACAATTTGCCACGATACCCCAAATTTATCTTTTAACCAGCCACATTGCTGTGCTTTTGGGTCGCCCCCATTTCCTAATTTTTTCCAATAATAGTCTATTTCATCTTGGTCTTTGCAATGCACGATAAACGACATGGCTTCATTGAACCTAAACGCACCGTCCTGCCCAGCATCCATAACCATAAAATTTTGTCCCAACAGTTGGAACTGGGCATGTTTTACAAAACCTTCTGGAGCAATTTCTTCTTTTTCATATTTTTTGATGCCATCGATATTGGAGTGTTTGAAAATGTCTGTATAAAAACGCAGCGCTTCTTCTGCATGACCTCTCTGTGGCCCCATATATAACAATGACGGACTTATTTTTTGAGTGGTTTCATCGCCTTCGCGTAACATGAACTGCCAACTTACACCAAACCTGTCTTGAACCCATCCGTATTTTCCACTCCAATCATAGCGATCCAATGGCATCAAAATATTCCCACCTTCACAAAAATTGGCCCAAAGATTATTTTCTTCTACTTCAGTATCGCACATCACAAAAAAGGAAATGGATGGATTCAACTTAAAAATTGGGCCGCCATTGAGTCCCACCATTTTATAATTTTCAATCTGAAACTCGATGGTCATCACCTGTCCTTCTTTTTGTCCATGAATTTCTTGACCTTCCTTGGCGTAATAGGTCTTTCCTCCTATTTTTGAATTTCCAAAAATAGATGTATAAAATTTTGCAGCCTCTTCAGCTTCCTTATTAAACCAAAGGTTCGGAATAATATTCTGATTTGTTTCCATACTTATTATTATTGAGGTAATTTACTCATATCCGAATACATGATCTCCCATTGGTGGCCATCTAAATCTTCAAAACTTTTTAGGTACATCCAGCCATGGTCTTGGGCATCCATATAAGTTTTTCCACCTGCCGACACCGCTTTTTCAACCATTTCATTAACCTCTTTTTTAGTCTCAACATCAATAGCAATGAGAACTTCTGTTGTTTGTTTCGCATCTGAAACAGGTTTTTTCGTAAATGTTGCAAACATTGGTTTGGTAAGCAACATACTATAAATATTTTCACCAAGCACCAAACAGGCCGCTTTGTCATCTGTAAATTGCATATTGAAGGTAAAACCTAGTTTTTTAAAAAAATCTATGGACTTTTTTAAATCGCTTACTGGAAGGTTAATAAATATTTGCTTTGCCATGATTTGTTTTTTATTATTTAGATTGTTCTGATAATCGTTTGATTCTACACAATGTCTTTGGAAAGGTTTCATTAAAATAATTGGCTTATTTTCCATTATCATTTTCAATAGAAACCATCCATAAATTGTATGAATCAGCTTATTATATTTGAAAATTAAAAACCTGCCTTACAAAGCTACAAATCAAATTACAATCTTAAGGTGTGCAAATACGTCATTATAAAGGGTTGATTACGACATCTAAATGGTTTACATTTGAAATAAAGAATTCTATTATGAAACACGTTTCTATTTACATCCCAAAAGGGCATTATAGTATAGTAAACATTGAAGGCGCTCATCAAATGCTGAATTGGGTAAACGCCTATTATCAACAAATGGGCAAGTTACCTTTATTTAATATTGAATTGGTAGGTATTGAAAAAACCTCAACGCAGAACAACGGGCTTTTTGCCATCCATCCACAAAAACACATCCATGATGTAAAAAAAACGGACTTGATTATCATTCCCGCGATTCATGGTGATTTGAACGAAAATTTAAAAACCAATGCCGAACTCATACCTTGGCTAACAAAACATTACAAGCAAGGTTCAGAATTGGTAAGTTTTTGTATTGGGGCATTTTATCTTGCCGCCACAGGGCTTTTGGATGGTAAGCCCTGCTCCACACATTGGGGTTATGCCAATGAATTCAGGAACATGTTCCCAAAAGCCAATTTGATGGATGACAAAATCATGACAGAAAGCAATGGTATTTACACCAGTGGCGGCGCCTATTCTTTTACCAATTTATTGATTTATCTCATTGAAAAATACGCTGGCCGTGAAGTGGCCATTATGGTATCCAAAGGTTTTATGGTAGATATTGACAAGAACAGCCAATCGCCTTTCATTATTTTCACAGGTCAAAAAACACATGACGATAAGGATATATTGGGAGCACAACACTATATTGAGAACCATTTTAAAGACAAAATCACTGTGGATGATTTATGCAACAATACCAATATGGCTCGACGGACCTTTGAGCGTCGATTCAAAAAAGCGACCACAAACACCGTTTTGGAATACATACAACGCGTTAAAATAGAAGCTGCAAAAAAAGAACTGGAATTTGGCAGAAAAACCGTGAACGAAGTCATGTACGACGTTGGGTATAACGACAACAAAGCCTTCAGGGAGGTCTTTAAAAAAATAACCAATATGACGCCTTTTGATTATAGAAATAGATATACCAATGCGGTTGTATAATAGCTATTTTAAATAGAAAAAGCACCACAAAATATTGCGGTGCCCGTCAAAATATAATCCTATTGATTATTTAATTAATTCAAATTGGGTTGTGGTGTCATTCTTAAATATGGCTTTATTTCTTTGTGGCCTTTAGGGAACATCCCCGGTATTTGCTCATTGGTAATGGCAGGCGAAATAACCACATCTTCCCCATTTTTCCAGTTTGCAGGTGTGGCCACTTTGTGATAGGCCGTTAATTGTAAGGAATCAATCACACGTAATAATTCATCAAAATTCCTACCAGTTGACGCTGGGTAGGTAATAATCAATTTTACTTTTTTATCGTTCCCAATAACAAAAACAGAACGTACTGTTAATTTATCATTGGCATTGGGATGGATCATATCATAAAGTTCGGATACTTTTCTATCTTCATCTGCGATGATAGGAAAATTGACCGTGGTATTTTGGGTTTCATTGATATCATTGACCCATCCTTTATGCGACTCTAAACCATCTACGCTCAATGCCACTACTTTTACGTTTCGTTTATCAAATTCTGCTTTATATTTTGCTACAGTGCCCAATTCTGTTGTACAAACGGGCGTATAATCTGCTGGATGTGAAAACAAGATCCCCCAACCATCACCTAGCCACTTATGAAAATCAATCGTGCCTTCTGTGGATTGTGCTGTAAAATTCGGGGCTTCATCTCCTAATCTAATTGTTGCCATGTTATTGTTTTTTTATGTTTATAAAATTGTTTTTGAAGTAAAAACTTCATTCTAGCTAAGATACAATTTTATTATTTCAACCTAAAATACTGACGTTATATATATGTTAAAAATATCTTGTAAAAACTAACATATATCATTATAAAATACACATCAAATCAATTAACTTTGTGTTTTAAATTTAAAGTTATCAAAATGAATTTTAGAATAGAGAAAGATACTATGGGCGAGGTACAAGTACCAGCCGATAAACTATGGGGTGCACAAACAGAACGTTCTAGAAATAATTTCAAAATAGGGCCTTCTGCCTCTATGCCATTAGAAATCATTTACGGTTTTGCCTACTTAAAAAAAGCAGCCGCATTTACCAATTGCGAACTGGGCGTATTGCCTATTGAAAAACGCGATTTAATTGCACAGGTATGCGATGAAATTTTGGAAGGCAAACACGACGACCAATTTCCATTGGTTATTTGGCAAACAGGTTCTGGCACACAGAGCAACATGAACGTGAATGAAGTGATTGCCAACAGAGCGCAACAATTGGCCGGAAAAGTGATTGGCGATGGCGACAAAGTTATTCAACCCAATGACGATGTGAACAAATCACAATCATCAAACGATACTTTCCCTACAGGCATGCACATTGCTGCTTACAAAAGAATTGTTGAAACTACCATTCCTGGAGTAAAACAATTACATGATACTTTAAAAAAGAAATCGGAAACCTTTAAAAGCGTGGTTAAAATTGGCCGTACCCATTTAATGGATGCCACACCACTTACACTAGGCCAAGAGCTTTCTGGTTATGTAGCGCAATTGGACCATGGTATTAAAGCCCTAGAAAACACCCTGCCGCATTTAAGCGAACTGGCTCTGGGCGGTACTGCTGTTGGCACTGGTTTAAACACGCCAAAAGGCTATAGCAAACGCGTGGCGGAATATATTGCAAAATTTACTGAATTACCTTTTATAACAGCTCCTAACAAATTTGAGGCGTTAGCTGCCCATGATGCCTTGGTTGAGACCCATGGTGCTTTAAAACAATTGGCCGTGTCCTTAAACAAAATAGCCCATGACATAAGAATGATGGCGTCTGGCCCACGTTCTGGCATTGGAGAAATCATCATCCCTGCCAACGAACCTGGAAGTTCTATCATGCCAGGAAAAGTAAACCCAACCCAATGTGAAGCTTTAACCATGGTTTGTGCCCAAGTAATAGGGAATGATGTAGCGGTTTCTGTTGGTGGTATGCAAGGGCATTATGAACTGAACGTTTTTAAACCTGTTATGGCTGCCAATGTATTGCAATCTGCGCAACTCATTGGTAACGCTTGTGTTAGCTTTGATGAAAATTGCGCTATTGGTATTGAACCAAACAGAGAAGTCATTACAAAACTACTCAACAATTCATTGATGCTGGTAACTGCTTTAAATACGAAAATTGGGTATTATAAAGCTGCTGAAATTGCCAATACAGCACATAAAAACGGAACGACCTTAAAAGAAGAAGCTATTAATTTGGGCTATGTAACTGCCGAAGATTATGATGCTTGGGTAAAACCTGAAGATATGGTTGGTGGTTTAAAATAATACCCCCTCATTATAAAACATAAAAAAACAGGTATAAAAATTATACCTGTTTTTTTTTGGTTAGTTAGCTATTAATCTCACGTCTTTTAAAGTTCCTAACGGAAATCGGGGTAAATATATAGATTTGAATCATTCTATTCGTTAACATTTGTTAATTGATTGTGTTTATTTTTTTTCGTATCCTACTTAACTGAACAGGGGTTATACTCAAATAAGACGCTATTTGATATTGCGGAATCAAGGTATCAATATCTAAAATTTCTTTTTTTAAAGCTAAATAACGTTGGGTCGCATCCATGGAAATAAGTTCCAATTGACGTTTTTCATATTCCATGAAAATATTTTCCAAAGCTTTTATGTACAGCTTACTGATGCTCAAATCATTATTTACCAAATCCATAAAGGCATCGAAATTCAGTTCATATAGTTTACAATCCGTTAGCGTTTCATAAGTAAGCCTGGATGTTTCTTTGGTTATCAATGCAGTTAGCGAAGCAACGAAACTCAACGGAAGGAAAAATTTTTTATTGAACTCTTTCCCTTCTTCAGAGCTCAAATACACACGCATCATTCCAGAAATAAGCAAATATATTTTCTTGGGTGATTCTCCAGCTTTAATCAATGGTTTGCCTGCTTCTAAAGTTATTAATGTAGATATTTTTTGAAGTTTTGAAAAGGTAGTTTCATCAATATTGCTAAAGCTGTTTAAAAAAGAATAATTTGTATCCAATTTCTATCGTGTTTGGTTTGGTCAACCAAATTAAAACCAAATTAATGGACTTTATAAAAGTTTTCGATAAGGTTTAAATATTTTAGGATATATCGATGAAATACATTAGGACTTTTCTCCCTGTTGTGATTGAACTTTCTGAATAATAGCTTTTAAGCGCTCTTTTCTGGTGTTTTTTTCAGATTTTAATTTGTTCACTTTGCGAGCTATCAATTTGGCATACTTTGCTTTATTCTTAGTATTTTTGTCCCGACCCGTTTTTGCCATGGCAACACATTACTTTTATCTTATTAAAAAATTAAATCACTTTAAAACCGCATGTCCAAAGTTTACTTTAAAATCCACACACCAAATAAGCACATGATCGTAAACCGAATAATCCACATTATCAGGTAAAGTATATTCGTAATTACCTTGAATTCCTTTTAAAACACCTAAACTTATATAAGTAGAGGCGCTTGTGTTAGTGGCTAAATATACTTCTAAAACGGGACCATTGTCTGTTTTAAAATCAGTCAATGACAAACTGGTTTTTGCATTATTAACGGCTGCTACACCTGTGGTTGTATGGGCCCCTGAAACAAAATTGCCCTTATAACTAATTTTTGATTCCTCCATTGGGTCATCATCTTTCGGAAGCATTTGCATACCCATATCATCCTCCATGACCTTTTTATCCGGAACATTTTCATCGGAAGTGCTACAAGAATGAAAAAAAACGACCATTAAAACTACTAAAAAGAAAGATTTCATATCTGATACAATTATTGTCTTTCATTAAGACGTACAGAAATTGGATACTTTACATTTTATTTTTAATTTCTTGCTTAAGTTTCTTAAAATCAAATTATCAAAAGATTACTTTTTGTGAAATTTAGTATAATTTCGGCAAGCGAAAAGACCTAATCCGCTTACAAAACCGATGATTCTCTATTTTTGTGATTTCAAGAAAGTATTTTGCTCTTCCATCAAGTCGGTAAGTTTTGAAAGCAGCTCAATATCTTTTGGCGTTGCTACCGTTTTATCTTTGGTATCATGTGATTTTTTACGCAGGCTGTTCATAAACTTAACGACTATAAAAACCGTGAACCCAATAATGATAAAATCCAGAAAAGCTTCGCCCAAAGCGCCATAACCGATAGCAACTTCATCTGTAACAATGGTGCCTTCGGCATTTAAAACAGCATCTCTTAAGATGATGCGCTTATCTTCAAAATTAACACCATCCGTAAGCAACGACAAAGGTGGCAAAAACACCTTTTTTACCAATACATCAATCACTTTATTAAAGGCTGCCCCAATGATAATACCAATGGCCATATCCATCATGTTACCTTTAACAGCAAATTCCTTAAACTCTTTAAACAGTTTCATTTGCACGAAAGGTTACTTTTTATAAAACTTAGCATAACTTCTATACGCAAAAAACCCTAGCAATGCCACCAAACCAACTGCCATGGCAATGACATTGAAACTTGCTATTTGCTGACCCGATTGATAAGAATGTAATCCTGATAGGTAAAAATTAACTCCAAAATATGTAAAAATGATAAATGAAAACGCAATGATAGACATCAGGTTTAAAAACCAACGGCCGCGCAATCCCGGAATCAATCGCATGTGGATTACAAAAGCATAAATCATGATACTGATAAGTGCCCAAGTTTCCTTCGGGTCCCAGCCCCAATAGCGTCCCCAACTTTCATTGGCCCACATACCGCCCAAAAAGTTACCAATGGTAAGCATGACCAAGCCTACGGTTAAAGCCATTTCATTAATAATGGTAAGCTCTTTAATATTAAGATCCATTTTTTGCTTGTTGGTTTTATTGGTGAAAATCATGAGCAATAAAGCCGTAATCCCTAAAATCATGCCTAAAGCAAAAGGCCCGTAACTTGCCACAATCACAGCCACGTGAATCATAAGCCAATAACTATTCAAAACCGGTTGCAGATTGGCAATGGCTGGATCCATCCAATTCCAATGGGCAATCATCAACAACATGGCGGTTACAAAAGCGGTTGACGCCATGGTCAAATCACTTTTTCTACCAAAAGCCAAACCAAAAAACATGGTGGACCACGCTACGTAAAGCATGGACTCATAAGCATCGCTCCACGGCGCATGCCCCGAAATGTACCAACGCACAATCAGTCCTGCGGTATGTAAAAGGAACAGACCAAGTATGATAAACTTGAACACGGTAACCGCAATATTTATAGGCTTGCTTTTCTCTTTAAATATTTGAACAATCAAAATGATAAACAAGAATGACCCTGCATACAAATACCAACTGAACAGTTTTTTAAAAATGTCATATTCATTATAAAGCACTTCCGTCTTTATTTTATCTTCACTCAGCATCACAGAACCTCCGTATTTATGCTGTGTTTTTTTGAAAGCCTCCAGAATTTTATTGGCTTCGGAAAAATCACCTGTCTGTTTCGCATTGTTTAGTGTGTATAAATAAGCTCGAAATCCATTTTTTACAAAATTCGCATATAAGGAATCTTGGATTTTATCTTGAAATGCTGGTAATTCCGAAGTTGAAATCCACTTATTATTTTCATCATCGGGAATGGGGAATATTTTTAGCGACTCACCTTCAATGGTATTGTACAATAAACTGACCCGATGACTGGCCTCCAACAATTCTTTTTGATAGCCATTGGGGGTCAAGGTTTTGGAAGCTTCATCCAAATAAGGTGCTAATTTATATTCGCCCCTATCTGTGAAAAAATCGGCAAGCGACACATACTTTTCACTTTCATCAACCCCAATAAGATGTCTAATGCTATCTGCTTTTTTCTTCGCTAAATAAATAATGGGCACATTGTACCAAAGCATCGGGCTTTCTTGAATGGACAGAAATACTTGGTTGGCATCCAAATCTTCATAGGTAATGTTTTTACTTAACTTCCGAAGCATTTCTGAAGCATAGGTATTTACGGGCATCATACGGCCGCCAATATCTTGAATGACCATCTTTCCAAAAAGCGAGGCATGCTCTTTAGGGGCTATGTTCGCTTTTAAAATAGAATCAATTTGTGTTTTTGTCGGTTTGGAGGCATGGTCGTGCCCATCGTTTTCTGAATGTTGTTGGGCAAAGGAGTTCAATCCAAAACACAACAATATAACCGTTAGTAATTTTGCTTTTTTCGACTTTATCTTTTCTAGTTGTTTTTCTAAATCTTTAAACCGTGAGCCTTTAATCAATAATATAGCCATCAACCCGAAATAAAGCAGAAAATACCCAATATATGTAATCAATGAACCCCAATAATCGTGGTTTACAGACAGGATTGTTCCTTTTTCATCGCCATCAAAACTGGATTGAAAAAATCGATAGCCGCCATGGTCTAATATGTTGTTCATAAAAATTTTGTAATCGTAACTCCCTTCTTTTTCATCAATAACTGTTACCTCGCTGGAAAAAGCGGAATAGCCCTTATCTGTTCCCGGGTAGCGTTCGGCCTCAAAGTCATTCAGTTTTATTGAAAAAGGCAGTTCCATTATTTTAGAACCGTAACGGATGCCAATATCCAAGCCACCAATATTTACATATTTAAAATTACTGTTTGTGCCCTTTCCGCCGAGTATGTCAATATTTTTAGATTCTCCATTGGTTGTTATCTTAAGCGCCAAACCATCTTCGCCATTTTTTAAAATCTCTGAAGCTTTTACAATATCAAATGTTCCTTTTACAACAGGCTTGGGGAACACCATCTGCATGTTGCCAATAACGTAGCGCGAACGCAATATCAATGGCTGCAATCTATCTTTTACCAAAGTACCTTGCGCCATAGTGGCCATGGTCATGTACTCGCCTTCAAAAGGCGATTTTATGGTCAATCCCTCATCAGAATGGGTTATGTTTATGGCACCTTCCGTGGGCTTATTAAGGGCGAATAATATATTGTGAATGCTTTGAACTTCTCCTGCTTTCAAAAAATGATTGTGTGGACCACTACCACTCGCTTCTACAATTTTTAAATAAGATTCGCCATTTTCATCGGGTACAATATCTTCTTCGGCCCCAACCATAAATTTTTCCAATTCGATGGTAACGGGCTGCTCATGGTATTTGGTTTCAATTTTAAAATCATTGTCCATGCGTCCCGAAAAATCAACTTCCCGTTCAATGGGCAAACGTTGTGGTACGCCGTCAATTTCATAATCGCCATCAATATAAGCCGTGACATAGGTTTTTTGTGAAAGAAAGGTGTTTTCCGTAGCGCCTTCACGAATGGCCATCATCCCTTCAAAACTGATGTACCTTGTGATGCCGGCACCTATTAGAATAAAAATAAACGCCAAGTGCAAGATCAATGTAGGCCACTTTTCCTTTTTGTGAAGGTTGTACCTAAAAATATTCCCAACAAAATTAATCACGAAAATCACCATAATGGCCTCAAACCACCAAGCGTTATAAATCAAGTTTCTAGTTAGTGCGGTTGGCGATGTATCCTGTCCGGCATCTAAAAATGTACCGGTAACCATTGCCGCAGCAAAAGCAAGAAATAAAACAGCAGTAAGTCGCGTTGAGAAAAGAATTTTGGCAAGTTTATTTTGCATGATGGAAAGTCCTTTTTAAGTCGTGCAAATTTAGGGATTTAAGTTTGTTTTAAAGTGTTAAAGTATTTAAAAAAATGTTTCTCGCAAAGGTGCAAAAGCGCGAAGATATTCTATCAATTTTACTGAAAACTGAAACTGTTTACTGAATACTGCGACTGCCTACTGCTTTTGACGTGCCTCAAATATTTTCAAATATAGAAACGTACCCATTTTTCGGGCACGGCTTTTGGCGTTATCGGCATAATCACCCTCAAAAAGCTCATCGATGGTTTCAAACCAAAGATTTATCCACAAACCAAAATGCAATTCTGAAATGCTGTTGTTGTTTTCTTTGTCCACTTTTACATGAGCTTCCAACGGATTGCCAAAATATTTGGTTTTTAAGAACAAACTGGATTCCCAAAAACTGGTCAGGTTTTCAATATGCGCATCCCAATCTTTTATCACGTCATTGAAAAAAGGCCCTAAAACAGTATCTTTTCTCACTTTTTTATAAAATGAGGATACTAAAAGATGTACGTCTGTTCTGGTGTTTATATCGGTTTTATCCATACTACAAAGTTAAGGCTTTTTGTTTTGCGCAACGTTTTGATGACATAAATTTTGGATTTGAAAAGCACTGTAACTTAGACCACAAAAAGCATTGGTAATTGGATTAAGCACTATTTTAGCAGATAGTTGCGCAAGGGATAGAAGCGGAAAGCCCGCAGCGAGGCACGAGCGAGGACTTGTAGAGGATAGCCCAACCCGTTTGGGATGCGCCTAAAAATTCATAATTCTACAGCTATAATTCATAATTCATTAGTATTTTAGCGGCATGATTTCAGTAGTAATTCTTGGCGCGGGCAATGTTGCCACACATTTGTTTAAAGCCCTTAGCAAAGCAGAACAAGTATCTGTAGCCCAATGGTACAACAGGCATATAGCTGCCATAAAACCATACGAAAACACGGTGTCCATTACCGATGATTTGAATGCCCTAAAAGATGCCGATGTTTACATATTGGCGGTGAGCGATGATGTGGTTTCAAAACTATCGTCACAACTTCCTTTTGAAAATAGATTGGTGCTACATACGTCGGGCAGCGTAAGTGTTTATGATATTGATAAAAAACATAAACGCGGTGTTTTGTACCCGTTACAAACTTTTAGTAAACACACTGACATTGATTTTGATAATGTGCCAATTTGCTATGAAACGTTGGACAAAAAAAGTTACCCTATTTTAAAAGCCTTGGCAAAAAGTACTGGGGGACCTTCAAAACGAATCAATAGCGACCAACGCCGTGTACTGCATCTGGCTGCTGTTTTTGTGAATAATTTTACGAATCAGCTATATAGAATCGGACATGAAATTACAGAAAGTGAAGGTGCTGAATTTGATTTATTAAAACCTCTCATTTTAGAAACCGCAAAAAAAATTCAAGAATCTTCGCCATATATGGCACAAACGGGTCCTGCGAAACGCCACGATAAAAAAACCATAAAAAAGCATTTGAAAGCACTTGAAAACGAACACCATAAAGCTATTTACGAACTGCTGACCGCATCGATACAACACACCCATGGAAGAAAAAAGTTATAAAGAATATTTAGAACACATTACCACACTTATTTTTGATGTGGATGGTGTACTTACAGACGGTACCATAAGTGTGACGACTACAGGAGAATTATTGCGTACCATGAACATGAAAGATGGCTATGCGCTGAGAACAGCTGTGAACAATGGATTTAATGTATGTATTATTTCTGGTGGTTCCAATGAAGGCGTGCGCATTCGTTTGGCCGGTTTGGGCATTCCTGATATTTATATGGGTGCTCAAAATAAAATAGAACAACTCCATGCTTATTTTGAAAAACACCAAATCAAACCTGAGAACGTGTTATATATGGGCGATGATATTCCAGATTATCCGCCTATGAAATTGGTTGGGTTGCCGTGCTGTCCGCAAGATGCCGTGCCTGAAATAAAAAGCATTTCAAAATATGTATCCCATAAAAAAGGCGGCAAAGGTGCCGTGCGCGATGTGATTGAACAGGTATTGAAAGTGCAGGGAAAATGGCTTGTGGATTTTGGAGCGAAGTATGATTGAAATAAGTTAA
>TARA_R110002049_G_scaffold53121_4_pt1 | contig 14456 bp, 17 predicted proteins | sample TARA_R110002049 | Tara Oceans TARA_R110002049 (sample SAMEA4396941) | marine metagenome | biome: Polar Biome; feature: [SRF] surface water layer (ENVO:00010504); material: water (ENVO:00002006), including particulate matter (ENVO:01000060) such as... | depth 5 m | reverse complement strand
ATATTTTATTACAGACGTAGAGCAAGAACAGTCTCCTCATTTCAATAGAAATTAGTTTCGGAAAGAAAATTCTTCCAAAGAAAAAAGCCCACGAACAAGTTGTGGGCTCTTCAAATTATATAAACAACACTTACATTATATAAATATTACTTATTTCTTGATCACCTTAAAGGTAGATTCAAGCTCTCCTGCTTTGGCATTCACGAAATAAATTCCGCTTGGCATAGCACTCATATTTATCTCTGAAACATTTCCAGTAGCTTGTCCTTGTGCTACCTTCTTCCCTAAAACATTGTAGATTTCGTAGCTCTCAAGCTCGAACAATGATGTTACGGTAAGTTTATCATTCACCGGGTTTGGATAGAAAGCAATATTCATGGCAAATTTATCATCTACCGAAAGCGCCTCTTCCACAGTAATCACTCCCGTCATAGCAGAATGTACCTCGCAATCATATGGATTAGTTCCAACTTGCGTAAAAGTGAACGAAAATTGCTCTCCGATTCCTGTTAGAATACCGCTGTCGAAAGCTTCGGTACTTCCCGATTCACTGGTAACAGTATGCGGCTGTTCATCTGTCCAAGTCCAACGCACGGTGTCGCCTTGCTCTATGGTTAAGCTTGCAGCGGCGCCGTTGACACCAACGGCCCAGTCAAGATCAAAAGTTGTTTGCGCCGAAGCAATCGAAGCTGTTAACGCGATAAGTAATACAGTAATTTTTTTCATGATTTTTGTTTTAAATTAATTTTTATTTGATTCTATTTTAAAATACTCTACTTAAATTAAATCCGAAGTAAAAATCACCATCTCCCCAATCTCCCGCTGCGTTTATAATATACCCTTCTTCGAACATTGCCTGCGCATTCGTAAAATGCATCTGAAATACATGCCCTCCGGTCTCTAAATCAACACCAATAGATAAAGGGTTTCTGAAACTCGAATTTTTATTTCTATTTAAATGGATTCCATAATCTAAATTCACACTCCATCTGGTGGTTAACTTATATCTCCCTCCCAAGCCTAACGCAAATTGGGTATTGTCTTCATCGTATACCAAAGTGGTTCCATTGCTCAACTCGGTACTTCTGGAAGCTAAGTTTTCATGTATTAGTGTTGGCGCTATAAGTAGCGAAAGATCTTCTGAAAATTTTCGGGACACAAGTGCCTGCGAGGTATAAGTGAGCCGATCAGTAAATTCCAAATTGTTATACAAATCCTTATCTAGCGCGGTATTGATGGTCATTAAGTTATAACCCACGATGGTAACAGGAAAACCATGCTGTTCTTGCTGGAGCAGTCTGTACTTAATATGAACCCCGTATTTTTTCTGAAAAGAACTGCGCGCGACACCCACATTAAACCATTCATTAATGCCGTAAATAAATTTTAATTGTGTCACAGCGTTATCTAGACCGAAGAAATCATCAAAGCCGTTTTTTACCGTTCCGAATCTATGCGCAACAATAAAATACAAACTCTTAGGATTTGCTAATTTTGTAGATTCAAAATTTACCACTTTCAAACCCTTAAACGCAGCCGTGGCAGTTTTATCTTCGACAACATCATTGTCGAGATCCTCCAAAAGATCATCTTGCGCGAAAAGACACATTGGCAAAAAGAACAGAATAAAGGCAATTTTCTTCATCGAATATTTATTTAATTAGCGAACATTGATCAAGCTTAATAATTTCAAGCAGGTCGTCATATCCTATACAACGTCCTTTTACTTTTATCATTTGACCAGTTGAAGCCATTTCAATAGCTTCTGAAAAAACACAATGCACACTTTCATTCATAGTCAAACTTTGTGATTCCAACTGTGTGACTGTCCCTGTAACCGTGAGTGTTTTATTTAACAAAGCTTCTCCATCACCGTCGTTGAAGAGTGTGAGTATATCGGAAGCCGAAATTTCCATGACAGACACTTCCGAAGCAATATCCCTGTGGTCCTTATAGAGATATTGATAGACAAAATAGCTACCTATGATCACCACTATTACTAAAATCAGATAAAGAGTTTTTCGCTTCATTTTTCTGTGCTAAAATATTATCCTTTGAGCTTGTAACTCGCCGAAACATTGATCTCATCAGCTATTTTATTGCTAACCACCTGTGGAATTTTTATGTTAAAGTCTTCAGGATTTAGTGCAAACTTTAAACTCATATCAATATAATCCCCTACTTTCTTGAGATATACCGGTACTTCAATAGTTTTATCTATACCATGTATATTGATGGTTCCTGAAATAATATATTCTTTAGTTTCTTTAGTAATTTCTGCGAAATCGAACTCTTTTAATACGCCTTTGAAAGTAGCTTTGGGGTATTTTGAAGATTCAACATAATTCTCATTAAAATGCTCTTCCATAAGCGCTACTTTAAACCGGAATCCTTTCATGAGCACCAAGGAAGCAAACTCACCGGTATCTATTCTAAGAATGGCACTTACATTCTCATTGCTGGCTTTCACTTCTTCAAAGGAAGCAACAGAAGCTTCAAAATTAATCTGTCCGGTTTTTGTCACCAAACGCTCTTGACTGTGGGCCATGAAAATGCCGGCGACAAGAAACAAATAAATAGCTGTAATAGTTTTTTCTTTCATACTTCTACTTTTAATTTTCTAACAGTCCATCCTCGTTCCATTGTATGAGAAGATCTATAGTGGTTTGTGGTAATCTCGGTCCTCCTAGAGGCATTAAACCCGGGGCTCCCTCGCTTCTACTGATACGATCCAACAATCCTCTATTTAGAACAGCTTCTCTTGCATCGAAAAAATTTTCTAAAGACATTGGGGCTCCGTTTTGAGGGGGATTGCTGTGACATGCAGTACACACATTGTCGAACACAAAACGAACATCCTGATAGGTCACAGTGAGACTAGGAATGCTATCGCTCATGCTTTGAATTGGTTCTAAATCGTCAAAGGAATTGGTTGTGCAACTACTCACTAGAAGGGTAACTGAAAAGAATAATAAGCTAAATTTCATAGTGAGATTATTTATTTTATGATTTCCGAGTTGAAATTTTAAGGTCTTTTCGGATATTTCAGAATAGTTGCAATATTACATGCGCTATTATTGAAACAATCGAAATAAAAAAAACCCTACCTCATAATTGAAGTAGGGTCTGAAAATTTATAAAAATCTTTTTAACTCACATTTCTCGCTTTGGCTCGAAATGAAATAGGCACTATTTACTTAGGTACATCTTTCTTCTTGAATACAGATCGTAGAATTGATCATCTTTAAGACTATCAATAAAAAGGATACTTTCTCCGGTACTCTTCATTTCCGGTCCTAATTTCTTATTAACATTAGGAAATTTATTAAAACTGAACACCGGCTGTTTAATAGCATATCCATTTAGTTTCGGATTAAATTTAAAATCCTTCACCTTACTATGCCCTAACATCACTTTGGTCGCGTAGTTCACATAAGGTTCTCCATAGGCTTTTGCGATAAAAGGTACAGTTCTGGACGCTCTGGGGTTAGCTTCAATGATATACACCATGTCATCTTTTATTGCAAACTGAATATTGATAAGTCCAACTGTATTTAATGCTTTCGCAATTTTTACGGTGTGATCTTTAATTTGTTGCATTACGAACTCACCTAAATTAAATGGTGGCAAGGTGGCATTCGAATCTCCAGAGTGGATTCCGCAGGGTTCAATATGCTCCATAATTCCTATGATGTACACATCTTCTCCATCGCAAATGGCATCTGCTTCGGCTTCAATGGCACCATCAAGATAATGATCCAGCAATAGTTTATTGTTCGGTATTTTCCGAAGTAAATCTACTACATGCTCTTCTAATTCTTTCTTATTGATTACGATCTTCATTCCTTGTCCGCCAAGCACATAAGAAGGTCTAATAAGCAGTGGAAAGTCTAATTCGTCTGCCAAAGCGAGTGCCTCGTCTGTAGTTTCGGCAACACCGAATTTTGGGTACGGAATGTCTAAATCTTTTAAGATATTGGAGAAGCTTCCCCGATCCTCGGCAAGATCCAGCGATTTGTAACTCGTACCTAGTACTTTTATTCCGTAGCGATCTAACTTTTCGGCTAATTTTAAGGCTGTCTGACCTCCCAACTGAACAATTACACCTTCCGGCTTCTCGTGTCTTATAATGTCGTAAATATGTTCCCAGAATACCGGTTCGAAATACAACTTATCTGCCACATCAAAGTCTGTTGAAACCGTTTCCGGATTACAGTTGATCATGATAGTTTCGTAGCCTACTTCGGAAGCTGCCAATACCCCATGAACGCAACAATAATCGAACTCAATTCCTTGTCCGATACGGTTTGGTCCCGAACCAAGCACTATGATCTTCTTTTTGTCGGTTACCACGCTATCATTTTCTGCATACCGTGTTCCATCAGACAGTTCCATATCGTTTTCGAAGGTAGAATAATAATATGGTGTCTGTGCTTTAAACTCGGCAGCACATGTATCTACAAGTTTGTAGACACGTTGGATATTCATTTCGTCACGTTTTTTGTACACCTGACTCTCCAAACATTTTAGCATATGCGCTATTTGTCGGTCACCGTAACCCTTTTGTTTCGCTTCCAGTAGTAATTCCTTCGGAAGTGTATCGAGGGTATAGGTAGATATTTCTTTTTCAAGCATATACAATTCTTCGTATTGCTTGAGGTACCACATGTCTATTTTGGTAATTTCGTGAATACGACTTAATGGTATTCCCATCTGAATGGCATCATAGATCACAAAGACGCGATCCCAACTTGCATTTTCCAGTTTATCAAGAATCTGCTCATAGTCTGTATAGCTTTTTCCATCTGCACCTAATCCATTACGCTTAATTTCTAGCGACTGGGTTGCTTTATGAAGTGCTTCCTGAAATGATCGTCCAATCCCCATCACTTCACCAACAGCTTTCATTTGAAGCCCAAGGGTTCTGTCTGACCCTTCAAATTTATCGAAATTCCACCGAGGTATTTTAACGATCACATAATCCAGGGTTGGCTCAAAAAGCGCCGAAGTAGATTTGGTGATCTGATTTTCCAGTTCATCTAAGTGATAACCAATTGCGAGTTTAGCGGCAATTTTAGCAATTGGATATCCGGTTGCTTTTGAAGCCAGGGCAGAAGAACGAGAAACTCTCGGATTGATCTCAATGGCTATAATATCTTCTTCTTCATCGGGACTTACAGCAAACTGTACGTTACATCCACCTGCAAAATCCCCAATACTTCTCATCATTAGGATCGCCATGTCCCTCATTTTCTGAAACGTTCTATCGCTTAGGGTCATCGCGGGTGCTACGGTGATAGAATCTCCGGTATGGATTCCCATTGGGTCCATATTTTCGATGGTACAGATAATAACTACGTTATCGTTACTATCGCGTAAGAGTTCTAACTCGTATTCTTTCCATCCCATCATCGCCTTATCGATCATCACCTCATGAATTGGAGATATCTCCAGTCCACGCGTAAGTAACTCGTCAAAATCTTCAGGTTTATGAACAATTGACGCTCCTGCTCCACCTAGTGTATACGATGCACGTATCACCAGTGGAAAACCGAATTCCTGAGCAATTTCCTTTCCTTTTAAGTAAGAAGTTGCTGTTGCCTGTGGTGCCATTTTCACACCAATCTTTTCCATTAGTGTTCTAAACTGTTCTCTGTCTTCTGTAATATTAATTGCATCAATATCGACACCGATTAATTTTATATCAAAATCTTTCCAAATTCCTTTTTCATCGGCTTCAATACAAAGATTCAAGGCAGTTTGCCCTCCCATAGTTGGTAAAACAGCATCTATTTGTGGGTGCTCTTTTAGTATCTGAATTATGGATTTTGTAGTTAATGGCAATAAGTACACGTGATCTGCCATAGACGGATCGGTCATGATAGTAGCCGGATTGGAATTGATAAGGATTGTTTCAATTCCATCTTCTCGCAAAGACCGAAGTGCCTGCGAACCCGAGTAGTCAAACTCACATGCTTGTCCGATGACGATAGGACCAGAACCAATAATTAGAATAGATTTTAAGGAATTGTTTTTTGGCATTTTTAACTTAACTTTTAAAGTGGCGTAAAATTACGACGCATTAGGGTATAAAAAAAAGGTGTTGCTTTTAAAAACAACACCTTTTATATATAACTTATCAACATTATTTTTTGTGACGAGTTTCAGAAGATACAGAAAGTTTCTTTCTACCTTTAGCTCTACGAGCGGCAAGTACCTTTCTACCGTTTACAGATGCCATACGCTCTCTGAAACCGTGTTTGTTTCTTCTCTTTCTTTTTGACGGCTGAAATGTTCTTTTGCTCATTTTCGTATTACTTTATTCTTCTGAAAAATCTTTATCTGAATACTTTTGAAATAGTCCCTCAAAAGTCGGGTGCAAATATACAACGATTTTTTACTTTCCAAAGGGTTAAAGTAAATTTTTTTTTGAATGTTTTTAGTACCTTTGAAACCTTCAAAAAAATAGATTCATGTTCAATAAAATTTTCAAACTTATTTTAGCCGTTTTAGTAATAGGTCTAGCCGTATGGCAATTTACCGAAACCAATATTGGTAATGGTATTATGCTTATTCTATTATCGTTAATTTTCATATTCCTTTATTTTAAAAACGAAATCATCTTATTAGCATTTCTAAGACTTCGGAAGCAAGATTTCCCGGGTGCAAAAAAATGGCTTGATAAAATTAAAAATCCTGAAGCTGCTCTTGTTAGGAAGCAACAGGGGTATTACAATTACTTGAATGGTTTAATGGTTTCTCAAACCAATATGAATGAAGCCGAAAAGTATTTTAAAAGAGCGATAGACCTGGGCTTGTCTATGAATGCAGATCTTGCGATGGCAAAATTGAATCTGGCAGGTATTGCGATGACAAAAAATCGCAAACGTGAGGCAGAAATGCTATTGGCCGAGGCAAAAAAGCTTGATAAGCACAATATGCTTGATGAGCAAATTAAGATGATGAAACAGCAAATGAAAAAAGTTGGACAACCAAGGCAACAGTTTGGTCGCGGTGCCGGTAGAGGGGGCAGACGGTAATAATCTAGCACTTAACTAGGTTATTATCAGTATTATCCTACAGTTAATTTGTAGTTTAACGAATTTATTAATCGGCTTATCGAATAGTTCCTGCAAGTAAGTTAAATCCTATCTACATTTGCCATGTACTTAAATGTAGTGTATGGGGAAAAAACTACTTTATCTTTTTTTATTGGTTTCTTTTATAGCACAATCGCAATCAATTGAGCAAGGCACTCCATTTTCTGAAGCTATTGGAAAGAACATTAAAAAATATCGGCAAAAGTCTCAGCAGGCTTATGCGGAAAAAGATTTTGAGCGTGCTGAATTTCTCTTCGATTCCCTGATCAACAATGTTGTAAACGGCAGTTATCTTGACAACTTTAAGGTAAAGAAAATATCCGGACGCAGAGTTGAACTCAACGATTTTGAAAAACCTGTTTTCCTTATGACGTATGCTTCTTGGTGTACTCCCGGTGTTGGTGAAATACCTGCCTTAAATGAGGTAGCAGATAAGTATCATGATGAAATAGATTTTGTCGTTCTCTTCTGGGATTCAAAGAAAAAAGTAAAGAAAATTGCCAAAGATTACAGTTCAAAGTTCACTATTCTATACGTAGATGAAAAAGAGAACACGAATGACCATATTGTGGAAACAATGAAACACAGTTTAGGTTTTCCAACCACCTTTTTTATTGATGAGAGCAAACAGATCGTAGATGTACGTCGGGGAGTATTACACCCTTACGATGAAGAATTCAATGTGTCTTACAACTTAAATTACAATTCATTTTTAAATGGATTATCCTTACTTATGAACTTACAGCAGGACTATACTGCCGAAGGTCTGGTTTCAAAAGAAAATCCGATACCGTAATTATTTACTTTGAAAAGAACATTTTTATAGCTGCTACTACCAAAATTATTGCAAAGATCTTTTTTAGGATGTTTTGAGGAATGCTCACGGCAAATTTAGATCCAATAAAACCTCCAACTACAAAAAACACCGCGATTACTAATGCATATTTCCAATTAATAGGGCTACCGGATGTGTGGTAGTTATATGCAGCTAAAAATGTCACAGGAACCGCTAAAACTGCCAAACTAAGACCTTGAGCCTCGTGCTGATTATAACCTAATAAGAGTAACATTAACGGAATCATAACAACTCCCCCGCCTACTCCCATAAATCCGCTTAAGATACCTGCTAACAATCCGATAACGATAAGCGATACTATTAAAGTAAGATTCATAAAATTTATTTATTGACCTGTATTATAATATCCTTTCTCAGGAATTTCAATATAATATTCTTTCCCCGAGGCATTTTTAAGATAAGTATCTCGCAACCACGGATTATGCAATTTTAGTATTTTATAATTAATTCCATACTCCTTGGCAAATGTAGCAAAATCTTCTACGGGCACATCTACTTTTATCTTATAAGTTGGTATGGGCTGATAGAGATCCTTTTCTCTAAAGTTGAAACCGTATTTTTCCGGATTACTCAGAATTTCTTTAAATGCCAGTATTCGAAAAACATACCGGCTAGTTTCATCGTTAAGCAGCAAATCGTAATAATCTGTCACTCCTTGTCTCTCCATTTGTCTGTTCACACCTGCATTTCCGGCATTATATGCAGCAGCAGCTGTAGTCCAACTTCCAAAGCGTTCTTTAGATTTTATCAAATATTCTGCAGCAACTTTGGTTGCAAGTTCTAAATTGTAACGTTCGTCGACGTAATCGTTAATTTCCAGTCCGTATTCCCTACCCGTACTTTTCAAAAAATGCCAAAACCCCGCAGCTCCGGCAGGAGAACGGTTATTCTCAAGACCACTTTCGGCAACAGCCAAATACTTAAAATCATCGGGAAGTCCATATTTTGCCAGTAAAGGCTCAATAACAGGAAAGTATTTATTCGCTCTTTTAAAGATCAATAATCCGTTAGATTGCCAATATGTATTGACCAATAATTCCCTATCCATACGTTCCCTTATGTCGGGATTATTGAGAGGAACTGTTTCTCCCGCAAAATCCATATGCTCAGGTAATGGAAGCGCGTATACATTATAATCGTTCACTAATTTTTTTTCCAGATTCGCATCTGTTGGAGCCTCTTGAACAGCGTTGACACATAAACCACTCACTGCAAATAAAATTGCTCCCAACCCAATTTTTGATAAAATACTCATGACTCTCTAAATTTTGAATAAAGATAAAAAATAAACTAACGTTACTTCCTAAAACTAATTATTATTATCCTCGATAATGGTGACGATCTTCTTAGAAATTTCACTCCCTTTATTAATGATCATTACATGTGTTCCTCCAATTATTATTTCAGAATTATCAATATATTTTGCAGGAAACACTGGGTCATTATCGCCATGTATATGAATTACGTTTTTTACAACCTCTGTTCTCTTCCAGCAGACCATTTCTCTAATAGCCCAGTCTAAATAGCGCTTATCTCTTACATGTAAATAATCCTGATAAAGTTTTAGTCTTTTTTCAGTTTTAGGACCAACCGCAAATTTAGTCAGATCTTTTGCACTCAACACTAATCGAGTTGGCACCAGTTTATAAGCGCCTGTATTTCTGGCAAACCTAAGACGTTTAGGAAGTTCTTTTTTTGTTTTCACACTAGAAATTATGAGCAGTTTTCTCAATGTTAAAAAAACACTCATTTCCTGTGCTACAACTCCGCCAAACGAGACACCAATTAATACCGGCTCCGGATGCTTTATTCTCGCCGCCATACGCTTCGCATAATCTGCCAGTTTTTCTTTATTTTTCGGTATTATCCACTCCAAAATATGCATTTCAAATTGGTCTTCAGGTAAGTTGATATTTCTAAAGATCTCCTTACCTGCCGCCAATCCCGGAACAAAATACACGTGAATTTTTTCAGCACTCATTAAATATAAAATTCAGTATAATTAATAATCTGGTCAATATTTGTAAGATTATTCGTAAATTTACTAGCAAAGATAAAATTATCAATAGTAACTGGGGCTTACTTTATGATTAAGATTTTTGATCTTACCAGAAAATGGGATGCATTCTGTTTAAATGGATGCTCTGTACAATACCTCAGAAATGGCACGATTTTTAAATTAATCCCCATTCGTTTAAAAAAAGTGAAAGATTTTTTTACAAAACAATTTACATTTCTAACAAACCGATCTTCAATAAACAGAAATTATAAACTTAAATTTTTCGTAAATTTGCGCTTTATACTTACTGATAATGAAACACTTAGTAAATCAACAAGATGTATAATTTGGAATGGATTTAACTTTCAAGTCATAAATAAGAAGAAATCATATTAACTAAGTATCAATTAATTTAACTCCCTATGATTGAAGATGTAGAAATTACAGACAACGAATTTCTTAGACAATTCGAACTCGAAGTTGGCGATAATATGGCCAGAATTGAGTATGCACTTCAGGATCGCAAAATCTTTCTTACCAAATACGAAATGCCGGAAGAGATGGAAGAGCAAGGTTTTAGGGATATTTTCATTAAAGCTGTCTTCGAAGAGGTAAAAGACCGGAATATAAGCCTGGTTCCAACCAGTCCCGAAATAGCAGGTTTTATGCGTAAAAACCGAAGAGTTTATAAAGATTTGCTTCCGGTTGGGATAAGTATATAGGTTGTTTTAGGAATTAGTGAGGCCTGCCAACAAGAAGATCGTTAACGTAGTACCGACTCTTCTACAAACTGGAATCGTACTAAACCGTCCTCATCAATTTGAGTTAATTCTACCGGGTGCAATGTATTTACCAATTCCGGATTCCAAGGCGTTTTTACTTTTACATAGTTTTCAGTAAATCCGTGAATATAACCCTGTTTATTTTCACCTTCAAATAGTACCGAACGTGTACTCCCTAACTGAGATTCATAAAACGCACGGCGTTTTTTAACCGATAAGCCTCGCAACATTTTGCTTCTCTTACTTCTCACGTTCTTAGGTACAACATCTTGCATTGTCGCCGCCGGAGTATTATCTCTTTCAGAATAAGTAAAAACATGTAAATAAGATATGTCTAATTCATTTAAAAAATGATATGTTTCCAGGAAGCGTTCTTCGGTTTCTCCGGGAAACCCAACGATCACGTCAACTCCAATACACGCATGTGGCATCACTTCTCGAATTTTCTCTACCCGTTCTGCATATAATTCTTTCATATATCTGCGTCTCATCAATTTCAAGATCGCATTGCTTCCACTCTGTAATGGAATATGAAAATGAGGCACGAAGGTATTCGAATTTGCAACAAAATCTATAGTTTCATTTTTCAAAAGATTTGGTTCGATTGAAGATATTCTCAATCTTTCAATTCCATCTACCTTATCAAGTGCCTGTACTAAATCTAAAAATGTGTGTTCGTGTTTTTTATTTCCGAATTCTCCCTTGCCATAATCCCCGATATTAACACCAGTAAGTACGATTTCCTTAATATCCTTCTTAGAGATCTCCCTTGCATTTTCGAGAACATTCTCTAAGGTATCACTTCTTGAAATCCCCCTAGCCAACGGGATGGTACAATACGTACATTTATAATCACAACCATCCTGAACCTTCAGAAATGCACGTGTTCTGTCTCCAATTGCATAAGACCCTACATAAAAATTCGCCTCTTCAATTTCACAACTATGTATTTGAGCTTCCCTTCTATTTACCGTAACATCATCGAGCAGGTCGTTTATATAGGCGGTAATATTAAACTTTTCAGTTGCCCCCAGCACCAGATCTACTCCATTAACATCTGCCAACTCTTGTGGTTTGAGCTGAGCATAACAACCTACGGCTGCTACAAATGCTTCAGGGTTTACTTTTTGTGCCTGTTTTACGATCGACTTGAATCGCTTATCGGCATTTTCAGTTACACTACATGTATTAATAACGTATACATCGGCTTTCTCTGAAAAATCTACGCGATCAAAGCCTTCCGAAGAAAATCCTCTGGCAATTGTAGAAGTCTCACTAAAATTTAGCTTACAACCTAAGGTATAGAATGCGACTTTTTTGGTAAGATTCATTCTTGTATTTTTGAAAGTGCGGACGCAAAGATACGAAGTTTTGTTGGATGGGCGATGTTGGGTGCTGGATGTTGGATGTTGGGTGCTGGATGTTGGGTGCGCGATGTTGGGTGCTGGATGTTGGCTGCAAACTATCTAAAAAAAAAATCAACTCCCCAATATAACAAGTTGATATGAGTTTTAAATTTGAAAGATTGCATATTTGGCAAAAAGCAATGACACTCGGAGAAGAAATAAATAGCGCTGTAAACAAGTTTCCTAAAAAAGAAATGTATAACCTTTCTTCGCAAATAAGAAGGGCGGCCGATTCAATAGCCTTAAATATTTCAGAAGGATGTATAGTACAATCTAACCGTGAATATCGCAAGTTTTTGGGTTATTCAATTCGTTCACTTGCGGAAGTAGTGACCTGTTTATATAAAGCCAAATATAGATCGTATATTTCCGAAGCAGATTTTGATGAAAAGTATAGCAAATGTTATCTTTTAATGAATATGATGATTGCATTTAGAAATACAATAAAACCTAAAAATTAAAACCGTGCTTCGAGTTTCCAGCCTCCATTTGTGGATAAGAACAGTTCTACTTGCTATTGCGCTTTTCCTACACTTCTCATGTACCCAAAACAACACTAACAACCGCGACCACCTAATATTCCGGTATAACGAACACAGCAATATTTCCACTTTAGATCCGGCATTTGCACGAAATCCTCAAATTATCTGGCCCACGAACCAATTGTTCAACGGATTAGTACAATTAGACGATTCGCTTAATATTAAACCCGATATAGCAAAGCATTGGATCGTAAACGATACCACGAATTCCTATACTTTTTTTCTACGTGATGATGTTTATTTTCATAAAAATAAGGTCTTCGGAAAAGATTCTACCAGAAACGTTGTCGCTTCCGATTTTGAGTACAGTTTCGACAGATTGTTGGATGAAAATGTCGCTTCTTCAGGTAGTTGGGTGCTTCAGAATGTGCTCTCGTACAAAGCTGTAAATGATACCACATTTTCCATACAGTTAAAGAAGCCCTTTCCGGCGTTCTTAGGACTCCTCTCAATGCGATACTGCTCTGTTGTTCCTAAGGAGGCAGTAAATCACTACAAAAACGAATTCCGAAGAAATCCTGTGGGAACAGGACCATTTCAATTTAAAATGTGGGAAGAAAATGTAAAATTGGTACTTAGGAAGAATCCTTTGTATTTTGAAAAAGACTCAAAAGGAGAACAACTTCCCTATCTTGAAGCAGTTGCTATTACATTTCTACCCGATAAACAAAGTGAATTTTTACAATTTACTCAGGGTAAGATCGATTTTATTTCGGGATTAGATAATTCTTATAAAGATGAGCTAGTAACCACTACCGGAAAACTTCAGGAACAATATACCGATAAGATCAATTTGATTACCGGACCCTACCTTAACACAGAGTATCTCGGTTTTTTTATGGAGACCAATTCCGAAGAAATTACATCCGAAAAATTACGTCAAGCTATAAACTATGGATTCGACCGTGTGAAAATGGTCACTTACTTACGTAATGGAATGGGAATTCCTGCGGTACACGGCTTTATACCAAAAGGTCTCCCCGGCTTTGATGAAATTGACGGTTTTACCTATCGGCCGGATAAAGCACGGGAGTTAGTAGAAGCCTACAAATTGGAAACGGGAGACAACAATCCTCAGATCACTATTGGAACCAACAGTCAGTATTTAGATATTTGTGAGTACATTCAGCGGGAGTTAGAAAAAATTGGGATCGACGTTACCGTAGATGTAATGCCTCCGTCCACTTTAAGACAAATGAAATCTAGTGGCGAGTTAGATATTTTTCGGGCAAGCTGGGTGGCAGATTATCCCGATGCCGAAAATTATCTTTCACTTTTTTACAGTCCGAACTTCACCCCAAACGGACCAAATTATACTCATTATAAAAATGCAGTATTTGATAGTTTATATGTAGAAGCTCAGACTATTTCTGATATTGACCAAAGAAAGCTACTTTATACTAGAATGGATTCAATTCTAATTCGGGAAGCGCCCATTGTACCTTTATTTTATGATATGGCTGTTAGATTTGTAAATAAAAAGGTAAGCGGACTAGGGATCAACCCTCAAAATTTTCTCATATTGAAAAGAGTTAAAAAAGACCGGTAAATATCGGTTTGTTTTTGACGAAATTTAATTTTTCTAGCTTTTAGACCTGTAACATTTCTAAGCCTTTCTGCGACTCATAATAAAACACTACGCTATGGGATTTGGAGGATCGGTTGCTGCGATGCTATCATCGCTTAAGAACAATAAAAATCAGTTAGGTAAAAAAGACAAATACTTCAATAAGAAAGTTGATGGTTACAGTGGTTCTTACGGAAAGCTAGT
>TARA_R110002049_G_scaffold56399_5_pt1 | contig 14460 bp, 14 predicted proteins | sample TARA_R110002049 | Tara Oceans TARA_R110002049 (sample SAMEA4396941) | marine metagenome | biome: Polar Biome; feature: [SRF] surface water layer (ENVO:00010504); material: water (ENVO:00002006), including particulate matter (ENVO:01000060) such as... | depth 5 m | reverse complement strand
AAATTCTGGAATGTGTTTTCTTACTTTATCATCCCAATTTAGTTTTCCTTCATCTACCATCATTGCCAACGCAAAACAAGTAAAACCTTTACTATTAGAAGCAACACCAACCAAAGTGTTTTTATTCATTTCTTTCTTATTGGTAAGAGAACGAACTCCATGCCCTTTTGCATAAACAATTTCTCCGTCTTTTAAAACACCTACAGAAATACCAGGAACATCAAAGGTTTTTAAAGTTTCTTCTACTAATTTATCTAGTTGTTTTTCTTTAATTTGAGCATTAATACTAACTGAAAGAACAAAGAGAAGTAAAACTGTTATTTTTCTAAAAAGCATAAGATTAATTTATAATGAATTCTCACCAAATATAGTAAATACTTTATGATGTTTTAGATTTCTAAAAACGAATCAAACCTTATATTTGTGCTTATGATTTTAGAATATAAAAATGCTAATATTTTTTATACTGATGAAGGAAAAGGAACTGCCATAGTTTTAATTCATGGTTTTTTAGAAAACACTACTATGTGGCATAAAATTACACCAGAACTTTCTAAAAGAAACAGAATTATTACGATAGATTTATTAGGTCATGGAAAAAGCGATTGTTTAGGTTATATGCATTCTATGGAAGTGTTTGCAGAAACTATAAATGCCGTTTTAAAACATTTAAGAATTAGAAAATGTATTCTAATTGGGCATTCCTTAGGCGGTTATGTTGCATTGGCTTTTGCAGAGAAAAATCCGCAGAAAGTAAAAGGTTTATGTTTAATGAATTCTACTTCTAATGAAGATGATGATGAACGTAAAACATTAAGATTGCGCGCTAACAAAATGATACAAAATAACTTTACAAATATGGTAAGAATGTCTTTTGCCAATTTGTTTGGCGAGAAAAGTAAAACACTACATAAAGATGAAATGGAAACTTCTTTAAAAGAAGCTTTACAAACACCAATACAAGGCTATATTGCTGCACAAGAAGGCATGAGAATTCGCCCAAATAGAAATAATATTTTAACTGAAAACAGTTTTAAAAAATTAATAATTATTGGTGAAAAAGATCCTGTTTTAAATTTTGAAATATCTTTAGCAGAAGCTAAAAAAACAACGTCTGAATTTGTAGTTTTTCCTAACGGACACATGAGTCACATAGAAAATAAAGAAGAGTTAATTGAGACTTTAAAGGGTTTCATTAAAAAATAATATAGCTTTAAATTAAAAAAATCATTAAATTCGTAATATGAAAAAACTTACACTTACTCTATTTTTACTTGTTTCTGTTGTAGCATTTGCTCAAGAAGAAGAAAAAGGATTTTCTGAAAACTGTAGTTCTTTAACAATGCAAGGTGCTAATAATAAATCTGCTTTTAAAGACAATATTCCTTTTACAGGAAAATGCAAATCTACCAACGAAAATAACATAGTTACTTTAGAAAAAAATTATGAAAATGGTTTTTTATCTGGTAGCTATATTGTGTTTTACGAAAATGGTAATCCAAAAGAAATAATACAATATTCTAAAAATTTAAAACATGGTAAATATTTACTTTACAACCAAAAAAATGTTTTAATTACAGAAGGAAATTACAAAAATAACTTAAAGCATGGTTATTGGAAAACTGTTAATTTAGGTACTAAAAAAACAGAAAATTTAAAGAAATATAATTTAGGTGTTGAAGAAAAAATTAACACAACTAATTAAAATAAAACTCTTTTAAGTTTTAAGTCACAAACATAAAAAAAGCGCAAATTAAAATTTGCGCTTTTTTTTGTAACTGTATTTTTTATTAAAATTATTCTCCTTTTAAAGGATTCCAACCTTGTGCTTTTAATTCTATTTCTTGGTTTGCTCTTGTAACCAAATTTAAACCTTGGCTTTCTGCAGTAACATGTCCAATAATAGAAAAATTAGGATTTCCTTTAATACTATCAAAATCTGCAATTGGCACTGTAAAAAGTAATTCGTAATCTTCACCTCCACTTAAAGCAACCATTGTAGAATCTAATTCAAATTCTTCACAAGTAGAAATTACTTGAGGGTCTAATGGTAACTTATCTTCATATATTTTACAACCCACTTTAGATTGCGAACAAATGTGCATAATTTCAGACGAAAGGCCATCCGAAATATCTATCATAGAAGTTGGTTTAATACCTAATTCTTTTAATAAACCTGCAACATCTTTACGTGCTTCTGGTTTTAATTGACGCTCTATTAAATACGTGTAATTATCTAAATCTGGCTGATTGTTTGGGTCTACCTTAAAAACTTGCTTTTCTCTTTCTAAAACTTGTAATCCTAAATAAGCTGCTCCTAAATCTCCAGTAACTACAATTAAATCGGTTTCTTTTGCTCCGTTTCTATAAACAACTTCTTCTTTTTCGGCTTTACCAATTGCTGTAACAGAAATTAAAATTCCTTTGGTAGAAGATGTTGTATCTCCACCAATTAAATCTACATTATAAGTTTCACAAGCTAACTGAATTCCTGCATACAACTCTTCTATTGCTTCTAAAGGAAATCTGTTAGAAACTGCTATAGAAACTGTAATTTGTTCTGCAACACCATTCATTGCATACACATCAGATAAATTAACCATTACAGCTTTATAACCTAAATGTTTTAAAGGCATGTAACTTAAATCGAAATGTACACCTTCTATTAACAAATCTGTTGTAACTAAAGTTTGCTTTTCTGAAGCGTCTAAAACTGCAGCATCATCACCAATAGCTTTTATTGTAGATGAATTTTCAATCTTAAAATATTGAGTAATATGATTTATTAAACCAAACTCACCAAGTTCAGCTAACGACGTTTTTTGTGTGTTTTTATCTTCTAACATACTGCAAAGATACTTACATTCTTAAAAATTACAGAGTTCCTTTAACAGAGAAGTAAAAATAATATCACTATTTTTGATTGTAGAGTCTGTAAGTACTAAAAAACAATAATTACGTTATCATAATAAAACACACTCTATACTTTATAAATTAGTAAAAATGATAAAAAAAAGTCTTTTCATATTCGCTTTAATTATAATTAGTTGTTCTAAAAAAGATGTTTTTCCTGTTGAAGAACAAGTTATTATAAATCCAATTGCAAAGTGCGAGAATGGTTTAGCAGGAGAATTTCCTTGTAATGATTATGATTTACTTACTCATATTTCTTTAGAAGAACTTGCAGGAGCAGATACTGTTGGTAATGATTCTTGGGGTTGGGTAGATTCTATAACTAATAAAGAATATGCTATAATGTGTACCAACAAAGGTGTTTCTTTTATAGATATTACAGACCCAGCAGATGCAAAAATTCTAGGTTTTTTAAAGTCTAGAACAGAAAATAGCCTTTGGAGAGATGTTAAAATACATAACGATTTTGCTTACATTGTTAGTGAAGCTCCAAATCATGGAATGCAAATATTTAATTTAAATAAATTAAGAGGCATTACATTTATTCCTGTAGAATTTACGGCAGATAAAGAGTATACCAATTTTGGTAGCGCACATAATATAGTTATTAATGAAGATACTGGTTATGCCTACCCAGTTGGCACAACAAGAACTGGCACTTATAAAGGTGGGCCTTTATTTATAAATCTAGAAAACCCTTTTAAACCTGTAGATGAAGGTGGTTTCGAAAACTACTCTCATGATGCACAAGTGGTAACTTATAAAGGACCAGATACAGATTATACAGATAAAGAAATTTTAATTGGTAGTAATGAAACTGAAGTTGTAATTGTAGATGTTACAGATAAAGAAAACCCAACTAAAATATCTTCTATAAGTTATGCAAATATTGGTTACACACATCAAGGTTGGTTTACAGAAGACTTTAAATATTTTATTTTAGGAGACGAATTAGATGAAAGAGATAAAGGGTTAAATACAAGAACTATTATTTTCGATTTTACAGATTTAGACAATCCAGTTCATCATTTCGATTATTCTGGGCAAACAGCAGCAATAGATCATAATGGCTACGTAAAAGGAAACCTGTTTTTTCAAGCAAATTACACTGCTGGCATAAGAATTATAGACATTTCAGATATTGATAACAAAAACTTTACAGAAGTTGGTTTTTTTGATACCTATCCAGAAAACAACAATACAGCTTTTAATGGCGCTTGGAATGTGTACCCATATTTACCAAGTGGAAACATTATTATTAGCGATATAAACCGTGGTTTATTTGTTGTTAGAAAAAGTAAAACTTAATTATTAGTGAAAAACATTTATCTTCTATTCAGCGTCTTTTTTCTATTAAATTGCACAAATAAAGAAGGGCTTTTTATTGAAGAAAATACTACAGAAATAAATATAAACACTATTGGTGGCAGTAAAAATGATGCTTTTTATTCCGTAGAAAAAACAATAAACGGCGGCTACATTACTGCTGGTTTTACCCAAAGTAATAATGGCGACATTTCTAATAAAACAAACGATTCTTTCGACTTTTTAATTTCTAAATTTTCTTCAGATAATTCTTTAGAATGGCAAAAAACATTTGGCGGATCTGAAGATGATAGAGCTGCTGATATTATACAAACCAAAGACGGTAATTTTGCGGTTTTAGGTTATTCTAAAAGTACAGACATAGATGTTTCTTCAAATGCAGGTTCGCAAGATTTTTGGTTGTTAAAAATCTCTAATAACGGAAACTTGCTTTGGGAGAAATCTTTTGGTTTTTTAGGTGCAGATTATGGTACAACTTTACTAGAAACTAAAGATGGTGGTTTTTTAATAACAGGTGTTTTAGATGTTTCTGCTTCTGGTGGTAATGGAAATGCAAAATCGGCAGCAATTAATCATGCTGGTGGAGATTATTGGGTAATAAAAACAGATAATTCTGGTAATTTACAATGGAGTAAGTTTTTTGGTGGCTCTTTTACAGACACACCTTTAGGAATTATTGAAACCCAAAATAACAACTTTATAATTGCGGGTTCATCAGACAGTAACGATTTTAATATTTCTAACAATAAAGGAACTTATGATTTTTGGATTATCAAAATTTCACCTGTAGGAAATATTATCTGGGAAAAAAGTTTTGGTGGCTCAGAAATAGACGAGGCAAGAGCTATTACAAACACAAAAGATGGTAATTTTTTAATTGTTGGCGATACTAGAAGTAACAACAAAGATATTGCTATAAACAATGGTGCTGCAGATATTTGGATTATTAAAATTTCTACAGAAGGAAATCTAATTTGGGAAAAAACAATTGGAGGAACAAGTTTTGATGTAGTTAGAGCAATTACAAAAACACAAGACAATGGTTTCTTAATTGCAGGAAGTTCTAGAAGTTTAGATGCTAATTTTGAAAACAAAGGACAAAATGATGCTTTAATTTTAAAAATTGATGAAAACGGAAAACTACTTTGGCAAAAAACATTTGGCGGTTCTGAAATAGACTTTTTATACGGTGTAACAGAACTAGAAAACAATACAATTATTGCTGTTGGAGAAAGTAGTAGTTCTAACCAAGATATTAAAGAAAATAAAGGATTTACAGATGCTTTAATAATTGAAATAAAATGAAAAAATACTTATGTTTATTAGTTGTGTGTTTTGCACTTTTTATAAATTGTAAAGACGAAAAAGATTGTTGTGTTTTTCCAGAACAACAAATGGTAACTTTAAAATTTACACATAATTGGAACGGAATAGCAATTACAAATAAAGACTTTAATACTCTTAAATTTACAAACCAAAACGGAGACAAAATAAGTATAGAAAAATTACGATATCTAATCTCTAATATTAGTTTTATCAATTTTAAGAATTATAAATTAATTGATGTTAACGAAAATTCTGAAAATTTTATTGCTATCTCAGATTTTACTCCTGGTACATATCAGTTAAAATTTAGGTTTGGTTTTTCAGACGAAGACAATATAGATGGCGCATATCAAGATTTAAATTCCGTAAATTTTAATGTTCCTGGTATGCTAGGTGGTGGTTATCATTATATGCAATTCGATGGAAAATTCTTAAACACTAAGAATTTAGAATCCGGTTTTAATTACCACACAATTAGAGCTGTAGATAATACAGATACTAATAATTTAAAATTTGAAGACACTTCTTTTGAAGTAGATTTAGGAACCATAGAAATTACAAGTAATACAGAAATTGAGATTAAAATGAATGTTGCAGAATGGTTTAAAAACCCTAATATTTGGAATTTAAATGAACTAAATACTATTTTAATGCCAAATTTTGAAGCCCAAAAAATGATGAGTGCAAATGGGAAATCTGTTTTTAGTTTGGGTGAAATAAATTAATTAAATGAAAGATAATCTAGTATATATTTTTACTTTTTTACTTTTGATGAATTGCGCGTCAAAGGAAGAAGAAATTTATACCCCTATTCCTTATAATTTAGAAATTCCAATACTTTTTGCAGACAAATTAATTGCACCAATAATTCCTGCAAACAATCCTTTAACAGAAGAAGGTGTTGCACTAGGAAAGAAATTGTTTTTCGATAAAATACTTTCTGGAGATAATTCTCAATCTTGTGCAACTTGTCATAATCCACAAAAATCTTTTACAGACAACAAACAATTTAGTAATGGAATAGCTGGTAATTTAGGAACTAGAAACACCATGCCTTTATTTAATTTAGCTTGGAATTTTGATGAACGTTTTGCTTGGGATGGAAAAGAATTTAGTTTAGAAAAACAAGCTTTAGAACCCGTTTCTAATCCTTTAGAAATGCATGCAAACTGGACAATTGTTGCAGATAAATTATCACAAAATTCTACATACAGAACTTTGTTTAAAGAAGCTTTTGGTACAGAAAAAATAGATTCTATTTTGGTTACTAAAGCAATTGCACAATTTGAAAGAACATTAATTTCTGGTAGTTCTAAATTTGATAAATATTTACGAGGAGAAACAACATTAACATCTAGTGAAAAAAACGGATTTAATGTTTTTATGGATGAGGCAAAAGGAGATTGCTTTCATTGTCATGGCAGTAACAACAATCCTCTTTGGACAGATAATAAGTTTCACAACAATGGTTTAGATACTGTTTTTTCTGATTTAGGTTTAGGAAAAATAACAGGAGACCCAAATGATAATGGAAAATTTAAATCGCCATCTCTAAGAAACCTAACCTTTACTGCGCCCTATATGCACGATGGTAGGTTTGCTACTTTAGATGAGGTTATAAACCATTATTCAGAAGGTTTACAAAGATCTTCAACCATAGATCCTCTAATGAAAAAAATAGACCAAGGAGGCGTAAATTTATCCACAAAAGACAAAGCAGATTTAAAGGCTTTTCTAACATCACTTTCAGACTTCAGTTTTACAAGTAATACTGCCTTTCAGAAGTAATCGATAAAACCAATTGTTTTATTAAGTTTCACAATGAAAGTTCTTCGTTATTCTTCGACTTATATTGTATATTTGCAGACAATTTAGATTTAATCTATTTAAAATTATGATAAAAGTTTCAGACACAGCGAAAAAGAAAGTCGTAGAATTAATGACTGACGATGGCTTTAATGCAGTAACCGATTATGTTCGTGTGGGTGTAAAAAGTGGTGGTTGTTCAGGTTTATCTTACGATTTAACTTTCGATAATAAAAAAGAAGAAAACGATAAAGTCTTTGAAGAGAATGATGTAAAAATTATTGTTGATAAAAAGAGTTTTTTATATTTAGTAGGAACAACTTTAGAATATTCTGGAGGTTTAAACGGAAAAGGATTTGTTTTTAACAATCCAAACGCAAATAGAACTTGCGGTTGTGGAGAGTCATTTTCACTTTAAAAATTAGAAAAAAAGATGTCAAAGTATACAGAAGAAGATTTAGAAAAAGAATTAGAAACCCAAGAATATAAGTACGGTTTTTATACAGATATAGAAAGTGATACATTTCCTGTAGGATTAAGTGAAGATGTTGTTCGCGCAATTTCTAAGAAGAAAAATGAGCCAGAATGGATGACTGAATGGCGTTTGGAAGCTTACAGAGTTTGGGAAAAAATGGAAGAACCAGATTGGGCAAATGTTAATTACGACAAACCAAAATTTCAAGACATTGCTTATTACTCTGCTCCAAAACAAAAACCTAAATTAAATTCTTTAGACGAAGTAGATCCAGAATTATTAGACACTTTTAAACGTTTAGGAATTTCTTTAGACGAACAAAAAAAATTAGCTAATGTTGCTGTAGATATTGTTATGGATTCTGTTTCTGTAGCTACTACATTTAAAAAAACATTAGGAGAAAAAGGTATTATTTTTATGCCAATTTCAGAAGCAATTCAAGAACATCCAGAATTGGTTAAAAAATATTTAGGAACTGTTGTACCAACAACAGATAACTTTTATGCAGCATTAAATTCGGCAGTTTTTTCTGATGGATCTTTCTGTTACATTCCAAAAGGTGTTCGTTGCCCAATGGAATTATCTACTTATTTTAGAATTAATGAAGGTGGAACAGGACAATTTGAAAGAACACTAGTTGTTGCAGATGCAGGAAGTTATGTTTCTTATTTAGAAGGTTGTACTGCACCAAGTAGAGATGAAAACCAATTACACGCAGCTGTTGTAGAATTAGTTGCAATGGATGACGCAGAAATTAAATATTCTACAGTACAAAACTGGTATCCTGGTAATAAAGAAGGAAAAGGTGGGGTTTATAACTTTGTAACTAAAAGAGGTATTTGCGAAACAAATGCTAAAATTTCTTGGACACAAGTAGAAACTGGTTCTGCGGTAACTTGGAAATACCCTTCTTGTATTTTAAAAGGAAACAATTCTGTAGGTGAATTTTACTCTATTGCAGTAACAAACAATCATCAGCAAGCAGATACAGGTACAAAAATGATTCACTTAGGTAAAAACACTAAGTCTACCATTATTTCTAAAGGTATTTCTGCAGGTAAATCTCAAAACTCTTATAGAGGATTGGTTCAGATTAATGCAAGAGCAGAAAACGCTCGAAATTTCTCTCAATGTGATTCTTTATTAATGGGGAATGATTGTGGCGCACACACGTTTCCTTATATAGAAGTAAAAAACAAATCTGCACAAATAGAACACGAAGCAACTACAAGTAAAATTGGTGAAGACCAATTATTTTACTGTAACCAACGTGGTATAGATACAGAAAAAGCAATTGCTTTAATTGTAAACGGGTTTAGTAAAGAAGTATTAAATAAATTACCAATGGAATTTGCTGTGGAAGCTCAAAAATTATTGGAAATTTCTTTAGAAGGTTCTGTAGGATAAAAAATAAAAAGAGATGAAAAAAATTATTTTATTATTTCTTGGTTTAGCAATTGTAAGTTGTAAAAATTCAGAAAAAAAAGTTGAAGAAGTATTAAAACCAGAAGTTAAATTATTTCAGTTGGTTGGTGGTTCTATTTTAGTAAAAAAATTAGAAGTTTTTTCGCAAGACACAACGTATACTGGCCAAACTAAACAATTTACAGATGCCTATTATGTAATTTCACATCCAAAAGGAAACTTAATGTGGGATGCTGGTTTGCCAGAACAATTGGTAATGCCAGAACCTTTTGATGAGCCAAGTGGAGTTTATAGAATTCAAAGACCAGATTCATTAGTAAATCAATTAAAAACTATTGGTTTTAAAGTTGAAGATTTTAAATACTTTGCAATGTCTCATTCTCATTTTGATCATTCAGGACATGCAAACTTAATGAAAGATGCAACATGGTTGGTTCAAGAAAATGAATACAATGCTAATGTTGGTGATACTTTAAAAACCAAAAATGCTGCTTTAACTGCTTTAACAAACGTTAAAAAATTAAACGGAGATTATGATGTTTTTGGAGACGGAACTGTAATTATAAAATATACACCAGGTCATACAATTGGGCACCAATCTTTATATGTAGATTTAGGTTTAGAAAAGCCAATTCTGTTAACAGGAGATTTATATCATTTTCAAGAAAACAGAACAAACAAAGGTGTGCCTTCATTTAATTATGACGCAGCACAAACTATAGAAAGTATGAATAAGTTTGAAGCTTTTGCAAAAGAAAAAAATGCAGAAGTTATTATTCAGCACTCTCCAATAGATTTTAAAAGATTAGAAAATATATTAAAAAAATAAACGCAGAAAGCGATGTTAAAAATAGAAAATTTACAAGCAAGTATAGACGATAAATCAATTTTAAAAGGATTGAATTTAGAAGTAAAAGCAGGAGAAGTTCATGCAATTATGGGACCTAATGGTGCTGGAAAAAGTACATTGGCTAATATTATTGCTGGTAAAGAAGATTACGAAGTTACTGCTGGAACTATAGAATTAAATGGTGAAGATATTAGCGAATTAGCACCAGAAGAAAGAGCACATAATGGTGTGTTTTTATCTTTTCAATATCCTGTAGAAATTCCTGGAGTTTCTGTAACTAACTTTATTAAAACTGCTATTAACGAAACTCGTAAAGCAAAAGGTTTAGAAGACATGCCAGCAAAAGACATGTTAAAAATGATTCGTGAGAAATCTGAATTATTAGAAATAGACCGTAAATTTTTATCTCGTTCTCTAAACGAAGGTTTTTCTGGAGGAGAAAAGAAACGTAATGAGATTTTTCAAATGGCAATGTTAGAGCCAAAATTAGCCATCTTAGATGAAACTGATTCTGGTTTAGATATTGATGCATTGCGTATTGTTGCAAATGGTGTTAATAAATTAAAATCTAAAGACAATGCTGTAATTGTAATTACGCATTACCAACGTTTATTAGATTATATAGTACCAGATTTTGTACACGTTTTACACGATGGTAAAATCGTAAAAAGTGGAGACGCTTCTTTAGCTTTAGAATTAGAAGCAAAAGGATATGATTGGATTAAGAAAGAGTTGGTGTAATTAGTATGCAATAACAGTTAACAGTTAATACAACTGGTCTCTGAAAGTGCCTACTGAAAAGTAAAAAAATGGAATTAAAAGATAAATTATTATCATCATATGTAGCATTTGAAAATGGTGTAGATACCAATTCTGATGTACATGAAATTCGTTCAGAAGCGTTTAAGAATTTTGAAGATTTAGGTTTTCCTACTAAAAAATTAGAAGCTTGGAAATACACTTCTTTAAACTCAGTTTTAAAGCAAGATTACAGCCTTTTTCCTAACAAAGAAAACAGTATTCAATTATCTGATGTAAAAAAGTATTTTATACACGATATAGATGCTTACAAGCTTGTTTTTATTGATGGAAAATATAGTTCTTTCTTATCTGAAACTACACACGAAAATTTTGATGTTTGTTTAATGTCTGCGGCATTAACAAAACCAAAATATAAAGCTGTAATAGAAAACTACTTTAATAAAATAGCTGAAAAAGACAATTTAACGTCTTTAAACACTGCATTTGCAAACGAAGGTGCTTACATCTACATTCCTAAAAATGTTGAGGTAGAAAAGCCGATTCAAATCATAAACTTTACAACAGGTTCTGAAGCTGCAACAATGTTACAGCCTAGAAACTTAATTGTTGTAGAACAAAATGCACATGTTCAAATTATAGAACGTCATCAAAGTTTAACATCTAACCCAGTATTAACAAACTCTGTAACAGAAGTTTTTGCTGCAAAAGATGCAACTGTAGATATTTATAAAATTCAGAATGATGATGAGAATGCGTCTTTAGTAGATAATTCTTATGTAGAACAAAAATCTAATAGTATTGTTTCAGTTCATACTTTTTCTTTTGGCGGAAATATAACTAGAAACAACTTAAACTTTTATCAAAGAGGAGAACATATAGATTCTATCTTAAAAGGTATTACAATTATTGAAGGTAAACAACACGTAGATCATCATACATTGGTACACCATATAGAACCAAATTGTGAAAGTCATCAAGATTATAAAGGAATTTATGATGAACGTTCTACTGGTGTTTTTAATGGTAAAGTAGTTGTTGATAAGGAAGCACAAAAAACAAATGCTTACCAACAAAACAACAATATTTTAGTAAGCGACAAAGCCACAATTAATGCAAAACCTCAACTAGAAATTTTTGCAGATGATGTAAAATGTTCTCATGGTTGTACTATTGGCCAGTTAGATGATGATGCATTATTTTACATGCAACAACGTGGTATTCCTAAAAAAGAAGGAAAAGCTTTATTAATGTTTGCTTTTGCAAATACTGTTTTAGAAAGTGTAAAAATACCAGAAGTTAAACAACGTATTACTAAAATAATAGCAAATAAATTAGGTGTAAATATTGGTTTTGATTTGTAAGAATTAAACCTTTTTTATATAAATTACAAACCACGCTTAATGCGTGGTTTTTTTATATCAATTTATTTTTTTGTAACTTTAAAAAAAGAACAACTATGAACAAATCGATTAAAACAATATTATTAGTAGCTGGCGTAATATTATTAGGCTACGGAATTTTTACTTTAATACAACCAGAAACACAAGTATCTATTGGAGACTTAGATATTTTAGAAACACAAGACAATACAAACTCTTACATAACTATTGCACTAGGTATTGTAGCAATAGCAATAAGTTTAGTGAAAGGAAAGAGTTAATTAACCATTTATTTATTTAAAACCACTTAGAAATAAGTGGTTTTTCTATTTTACAGCATTTATTATCTCGCTTAAAAATATATTTTCATCAAACCAAGAAAGTCCAAAACGTACAATAACCATATCTTGGTCTGGTAAAACATACACTCTTTGCCCTTGGTAACCGTCTGCAAAATACATGTTTGCAGGTACATCTTTAAATTGCTTTTCTGCATTTAACCAAAACTGTGCACCATAAGTTCCGTTAGAAGTTGGTGTTGGTGTAGTTACATAATCTACCCATTTTTTATTGAATAATTCTTCACCATTCCAATTTCCATTATTTAAATATAACAAACCAAATTTTGCCCAATCTCTAGCGGTTGCCCAAGCATAAGAAGAAGCTACATAGTTTCCAGACAAATCGGTCTCTACAATCATAGAATTCATTCCTATTTTATCAATAAAATCTGTGTACCAAAAATCTAAATATTCTTGGTGAGTATTAAATTGTTTTCTTAAAATTTTAGAAAGTAAATTAGAAGTTCCCGAAGAATAATTCCAACTAGCATTGGTTTCAAACTTTAATGGTTTTTCTTCTTGCATTAAAGTCATATCTCTTTCTAAGAAAAGCATTTTTGTTGCATCAGAGATTTCATCATAATTCTCATCCCATTCTAAGCCAGAATTCATTTGTAATAAATTATGAATTGTAATGTCTTTTCTAGCATCATTTTGCCAAGAATCTATTGGAGCAACGTCTTGTACCTTTATTTTGTTTTGATGTTGTAAAACGCCGAAAACAGTGCTCATAATACTCTTTGTCATAGACCAACCTAAAATTCTAGAATCTTTATTAAAACCTTCGTCATATTTTTCTGAAATAATTTGATTTTTATACAATACAACAACTGCTCTAGATTTATCTTTTCCGAAAATAGAATTTACAGTTTCATCAATTTTTTTATAATCCACATTATTAAAAATAGTGTCTTTTTGTGGTGCATTTCCGTAAGGAAAAGGTGTAATATTATTTACTTTTAATCTTTTAGGTACTAAATATGAAGTTCTTTCATCACTTTTATCTAAAGTTAAAACAGCACCTAAACCTTCTCTGTAAATTGCTTTTCTGGTTAATAAACCCAAAGCAGAGGAAGTAGCAAAATTATTTTCTTTGTCAATTTTATCTGTTGCAAGATTTACTGGCGAAAAACTATTATCAGTTTTATCTGTAAACTCTAAAGTTCTTTCTCCAAGAAAAACAGAAGAGGCAGTATTTTTAGCCGAATAACCAGCTATAATATTCAATTTTGGGTAATTATAAATTACAGTTATTGTTATTATTACTGATAAGAAAAGTAGAATTCTTTTAAAAATTTTCATTAGAAATATAGTTTAGTGATGTAAAAATAAGAAAATCATATTCAGTTTATGAAAACTTTAAAAAATCATGCTTTATCTTTGTAACTAAATCTTTTTACTATGATTAATGTTGATAAAATTCGTGAAGATTTTCCTATTCTAAAAAGAACAGTTCATGGAAAACCTTTGGTATATTTTGATAATGCTGCAACCTCACAAACACCACAAGTTGTAATAGATGCTATTGTAGATTATTATAGCAATTATAATGCAAATATTCACAGAGGTGTACACACTTTAAGTCAAGAAGCAACAGATAAGTATGAAGAAGCGCGTATTAAAATTCAACATCATTTTAATGCAAAAAATGCTTATGAAATTATTTTAACTTCGGGAACAACACATAGTATAAATCTGGTTGCTTCAGGTTTTGCTTCACTTTTAGACAAAGGTGATGAGATAATAGTTTCTGCTTTAGAACACCATTCTAATATTGTACCATGGCAAATGCTATGCGAAAAAACAGAAGCTATTTTAAAAGTAATTCCTATGTTAGAAGATGGTTCTTTAAATATG
>TARA_R110002049_G_scaffold232546_1_pt1 | contig 14468 bp, 14 predicted proteins | sample TARA_R110002049 | Tara Oceans TARA_R110002049 (sample SAMEA4396941) | marine metagenome | biome: Polar Biome; feature: [SRF] surface water layer (ENVO:00010504); material: water (ENVO:00002006), including particulate matter (ENVO:01000060) such as... | depth 5 m | reverse complement strand
CCGGGTGCATCGGACAGGTGTACGTGTCGGCAGGCTCGTCGTGTGCGACTGCACCGTGCCCGGCAGCGTGATCATGCATGAGCGGGCTCCTCAGTCTGTCGAAGCTCGAGAGCCATTCCGCACCTCGGGCAGCGACCGGGTTCGCTGCTGCTAATATCCGGATGCATCGGACAGGTGTAATCGGCCGCGGCCGCGGCACTCGGTTCCAGCGCCGTTCCGCAGTGCGGACAATTGCCGGACGACGACTGACTTACGCCTGGGTGCATCGGACAGGCATGCAATGTCTCGCGCTCCGGCCGTGCTTGCTTTTTCACCGATGCCGGTGGCACCAGGCCGTGTTCTCGGTACCAACCAAGCGGGTCGTCTTGCAGCGCGGCTACCATTTTTGGCAGCGTTTCGCGAAGTGTGCGACGCGGGCGCCAGTTCAGAAGTTGTTCGGCACGCGTGATGTCGAGCGCATAGTGGTCATTGGCACGATCGATCATCCACGGCTTGATGAACGGATCCTGGCCGGGCATAAGATTCTGCAGCCAGGCACCCAGTTTTGCGATCAACCCTGGGACGTTGTGCGTCTCCGACGACTTGCCGTGGATGAGGCGCATAAAGGTGTGCTGCAACTCATCGTAGCTCAGCGTTTCGCCTTCGCCAATCAAGATCGGCGTCTCTGCGGGCAAGGCAGCGCGCGACTGAACGGCACGCTCAATGGCGTCGACCACGTCATCAAGATGAATAAACGATTGACCGTGCGAAGTCTCGCCGGAGTACAGGTGACCGGCCAATTGTCGTTCATAAATGCGCTGTATCTGGTGCGCGAGTGGTGGCGAGTGACAAATGTCGTCGTACACTCCGGCAAGGCGAAGTATCACCGCAGGAATATCGCCGCGCTCTTCATGGATTACAGCTTCCGTGCGCACTTTCGACGCGGGATAAGCCCAGGTCGGCTCGATTGGCCAGTCTTCGGTGATAAATTCGCCGGGCTCACCCGGCGCGTGGACCAGCATGGTGCTGGCGAAGACAAACTGCTCGACCTCAAAAGTCTGGCGCAAGCCGCGTAACAGGCGGCGCGTTCCTTCGACCGTGATTTCATCGTATTTCGGGCTCGGTCGGCCTAGAAAATCGTAATAGGCCGCCAGGTGGATGACCGATGCGATCTGTCGCCCATGGTGCTCGCCAAGCGTATCAAGCCCATGCTGGACTGCGGTGTCCGAGGTGATGTCCACTGGCATGAAAACGCAATCGGCCGGTGGCGGACTGGTTGCGGCACGATCGAATCCCACGACATCCGCGAATTGTCCGCGCAGGCGTTGCATCACTGCCGACCCAATTCGCCCATTGGCCCCGGTCACCAGGACAATTCCGCTCTCTACTGGCACATCTATGCTCCTTTTGGGCCAACCCTCGGTTCGACGACCTGTGGGTAACGACGCAGGCGCCCGACTCGACGTGGAAATTCCATCATCATAAGTCCGAGAACCCACTGCCAAGTCCCGAGGAACAACGAGGTTACAACCTGTACCCAGCTGTCAGGTCAAGGCTGTTGGTTGGCGACGATGGCGACCGCCTCTCCGAGGGTTTCCGAGGGCGACGCCGGACGGCTGGGCTTTGTGATCGGCGCGGTATTGACCTGACAGCTGGGTACAGGTTGTACGCTTCAGCTCAGGCGAATTCGTTGTTCGATCGCGGCTAGCCCGGCGCCTTATCTACGAGCCACTGCTGCGCTCCGGCTCAGCAGCGGGTACACCAAACTAATGCCACGGACAAGACATCGGCGATGGATGCGATGTTCAAACTACAGGTGAATCGAATGAAACAGATTTTGGTGGGCATCAACGGATACGGCGTGATCGGCAAGCGCGTCGCCGATGCCATTCAGCTCCAGCAGGACATGGATTTGATCGGTGTTGTCGATGTTGCCACAGATTACCGCATTCGAACTGCCGCCGTACTCGGTATTCCAATCTTTGCGGCGGATAAGGATAGCCGCGCCGCGATGTTGGAGCAAAACATCGAAGTCGTCGGCACCATGGATGACATGCTTCGGCAAGTTGATGTGGTTATTGATTGCACGCCAAAACGAATCGCTGCCGCGAACAAGACTCGATACGACGAGGCAGGCGTTAAATGCATATTCCAGGGCGGTGAGTCTCACGAACTGACCGGTCACTCTTTTGTCGCGCAGGCCAACTACGCCAGCGCGCTTGATCGCGACTGCACGCGGGTTGTTTCTTGCAATACGACATCCATCGTCCGCACGCTCGGGGCCTTGAAAACGGGCGGATTGCTAAAACGGGCCCGCGGCACGTTGGTGCGACGAGCATCGGATCCCTGGGAAGGCCACCGCGAGGGCGTCATGAATACCGTGGTACCCGAGCAAGTCATACCAAGCCACCAGGGCCCGGATGCGCAAACCGTGGACCCCACGCTCGAAGTCGTGACCACCGCAGTCAAGGCCTCCCACAACTCCAGCCACCTGCACAGCTGGTGGGTGGAGCTGAAGCGCAACGCCGATCGCGAGGAAGTGCTCGCGGCATTTCGCGCCGCGCCGCGCATCGCCTTCCTGCGCATGGATGAGGGTTTGACCGCGCTCAACAGCACCGTCGAGCTGATGCTCGATCTGGGTCGACCGCGCGGCGATCTGTGGGAAGTGGCGCTTTGGGAGGACGGGCTTGCCGTGCAAGGTAATGAAGCGTATTACACCTATCAGGTGTTCAATCAAGCAATCGTCGTGCCGGAAACCATCGATGCCGTTCGGGCGCTGACGGGTATTGAGCGCGACGGTGAACGGTCGATCAGAGAAACCGACTTAAGCCTGGGTGTAACAGCCGACTTCTTCGATCACGCGCATTCCCTGCGTGCCTAGGCGCGCCCGGCCTGTCGCCGCGCCAGATAAAGCAGCACATCAATTGAGGTAACCAGAAACGGTCATGAGAGATCCCAGCTATGAGCGGCGCTTCTATGACTGCACGCTGAGCGAAAAGGCACTGTATACGAGTTTTCTCCTGGTCGTCGCGCTTGGCTATGCGATGGCGATGACCTATCTGTACACCAGCCACGAAGGCCATGATCAGCGACCCGGCGTGTCGATCCAGGACGTCGCAGATACCTACTATGGCAATCGCAGCGGCACCCGCCTGGAGGCTGCCATTCGGGGACCAATGGCGGCGTATATCGAGCTCTCAGACCGCAATGAAATCGTGGCATGGTTAAAAGACGGCGCGCGCGAATCCGACTATCTGACGACGGTCGAGCCCATTCTGAAGAAGTCCTGCACGGCGTGCCACAATCCAGGTACCGCTCTGCCAATCCCCGATCTGACAAGCTTTGATGGGGTAAAGGATCTCGCCGCCGTCGACATGGGCGAGTCACTGCACACGCTGATGAAACTGTCGCACATTCATCTGTTTGGAATCGGGATCTTGCTGTTGGCGGTAGGCCTGATTTTTCGATTATCGGTGATGCGACGCTGGTTGAAAGTGTCACTGATCGTGCTGCCTTTCGCCGCCATGTTCGCCGATATTCTGGCGTGGTTCTTGACGAAATGGGATCCAATCTATGCCTATGTCGTGGTGTTCGGCGGCGGCTTGCTGGGTGCTAGCCTGGTCGTACAGGTGATGGTTTCGCTTTGGCAGCTATGGTTTCTTCGACCGCCGGCAACGCGATAACGTCGATGCCAAACGCGCAGCCAAGCCATATTTTGCTTCGGGTTCACTATCCAGTGACCGCAGGTCGCCTGGCACTGCGCACTGACACGGACTGGGCGGCCGACATCGAAGCCTGTGCACTATCTGCAGACGGTCAGTGTGCCGAGTTTCGGCTGCCGATCGATGGTCCGTTCCAATACCTAAAGCCCGTATTGAAACTCGACACCGCGTTGCACTGGGCGCAGGGGAAGAATTACCTCGTGCTGGCGCACGGGCCGTTGGTTCGCGATATCTACCCGTATTTTTTCGACGATGGCGGCTGCACGGTATGCGAACTTCAATCGCTGGCCACCGCCGACGCTTCCACCTCTTACCAGTATCGTGTATTCACGCCGCCCGGCTACGACGAGAACACGCTAAAGCGTTATCCCGTGCTCTATCTACAAGATGGGCAAAACGTCTTCTTCCCAGGTGCATCCGCAAGTGGTGAAGACTGGCGGATTCAGGAAACACTTGGCGTACTCAATGATATGAACGCGATCGACAAAGTCATTGCGGTCGGCATCTACCCGCGCGATCGAGAGCAAGATTACACAGAACGCGGCTACGACGCCTACGGCTCGTTTGCCGCGCAGCGGCTAAAGCCCCATATCGACGCTGCTTTCCGAACACTAGAGGGCCCGGAGTACACGGCGGTGATGGGCGCATCCCTCGGTGGTGTCGCTTCATTGTATCTCACATGGCAGTTCCCGGATGTATTCGGCATGGCTGCCTGCCTATCCAGTACTTTTGGCTGGCGTGATGATTTGAAACAGCGAATCACGACCGAGGCAAGGCGAGACATACGCATCTATCTCGACAGCGGCTGGCCGCAGGATAACTTCGAGGTCACTCGCGACATGGTCGCACTGCTGTCAGATCGTGGTTATGCGTTTGGCCGTGATCTACTGCATTTCGCCTTCCCGGGCGCACATCACAGTGAGGCCGAGTGGGCCCTGCGCAGTCATATCCCCTTCCAGTTTATGTTCGGCAATCATCAGCTGACCATTCGAAGTCCTCGCCAGACCTTACAAGGAATCCGCGATGCAGACATGCATTCCGAACCATAAATCATTGCCGAAAAGGAGCTTATGAGATGAATCTGCAGATAACGTTCGAATTGACCGATACCGACCTCGATTACTTTCGATCCCAGTTTCGCGAGGCACAAGACAAGCTGGGTGCTATGGACTTACACGAACTTGTCCAAAGTACACGCGCGCTGGTCGACAGGGGGCTGGCGACCGATCCGCCGGAATTTGTTCGCAGGCGACTTACCGGGCTGGGTCGGCTCGTAACCATGCTCGACGATGAGACCTGGAACATGCCCACTGACGACCGAGATCGAGTGGTGCAAATGCTCGCCTACTTCGTCGATCCTGACGACCTCATCGCCGATAACGTGCCTGTCCTTGGATTGATCGATGATGCGATTGCCATCGAACTAGTACTTCGTCGGCTGCAGCACGAGATCGAGGCTTACGAAGAGTTTTCGGCCTATCGCGATTCCGAAATGCAACGGCGCGCCAACCAAGGACAGACGACCGATGTATCGAAAGAGGACTGGTTAGCCGATCGGCGCGCTGCACTGCATTCGCGCATGCGCGTGCGCAGTTCCCAGCAATCGCACGGATGGCACGCTCGCACGTTCTCTTGGTAACACTGTGAGTATGGAAACACGGCGGCGACTACCGCGGATGAGACGTCCGTACGTCGTCAATGGCACCGGGGTCTCAGTGTTGCGAGCACACCGGAAATAGCGCTGCTCACGCCGATCAAGTGCATTGTGGAATACCGACCCGGCACAGCCTGGCCCTAGGGCCGCAGCAACGCGTCACGTGGGATACAGACCCAGGAATCGGGCATGACCCATCGTCGGTTCGACATTGCGCCGGTTGTTCACAGAAGGAATCGATCACCGTTCAACACTTTCTCGATCGCAGGCCGTGCTGACGATGCGGTCGAAGAAAGGCGTCGGGCGTTTTCTCGAAGCGTTCGCGGCAGGTTGGCGCACAGAATAAGTACGTTTTGCCCTTGTATTCGGCGATGTCTGTGGCAGTGACGTAGCTGAGCTCCATACCACAAACAGGGTCTTTGTAGGTCCGTTGATCGTCATGGTGTTTCATTTTGGCCTCCTCAATCCGTTCTTTCGACCCTGCGGCCTGGGTCACAGAGTCGCGGACTTACTGCCGCATCACTTCGTCGATTCGATCCCACCATCCATCGATGCTGTCAGCAACGTCGTCAGGCGGTGTCGCTTCGCCAAGAGCGTCGGCAAAGCCCCCGATGTCTTCACGCATCGTCGCAATTGTTTGCCCGTGCACCTGTTCGACACTCGTCTCGATGGTCGTCAGACTGTCGATTACTGCCGTAAGCAGGGCCCTGGCGTCAACGATTCTGCCCTGCGCTATCGCCGCCTTGGCCAACATCAGATTCTCCTGCGCCCGATGCAGCGGCACTTCCGCAGAGACCTCTGTGAAGTGCACACTGTGAAGGACGGTGGCGAGGCCGGCGCGGGCCGCGGCGACATCGTCGTCGGTCAGGCCTTCTCTCGCGCTGCGAAGGCCCGCTTTTGCCAGATCCAGGCTTAACGTCGTTCGTCGATGCCGAACTTCGTGAGCAATTACACCCAGCGGCAAGCTCTCATCGTCATTCTGCTTGGCGTCGTCTGTGCTTGCGAACAGCAGCGGTGCGGCCAGCGATACCATGTCCAACTCATGATGAATCGGGATGGTGGCTGGCTTGGCCGTGTTCTCGTGTTCGTAGACGATGTCGCCCGATGTGATCTTCGTCTGGATCGTGACACTGGGCACGGCGTTCTCAATCACCCGCAGCAACTGCTCCGCGAGCGCGAGCGCCTCGTTTGCTCCCTCGGCGTCATCGGCGTCCAACGCGAGCATGGCATCGTAGGCATGCCGCAGCAGACGGCCGGCCGCAATGGATACCGCTCGTTGCTCTTCGGTTGTGAGCGTGGCGTCCGGTGTCGAGTCGAGCCGCGCGCTGATGCGCGGAGTGTCTGCCAGCACGTTGATTGCCAGGGTCAGCAGTAGAACAACTGCCATTGGTGTACGGATCATAGCGGCCTCACTGCGCCGGCACGTCGACCACCGAGTTGTCGCTGCCAAACGGTGTCGGTACGTAGTCATCCGCCTCCGCATCGTTCTCCCATACGGTACCGTCAATGACGTATCGAAACTGGTAACGATCACCGCAATCGAGTTTGACCGATTTGGAAAAACGTCCGTCCTTGGATCGCTTCATCGGATCTGCGGATGGATCCCAGTCGTTGAAGTCACCGACCAGCGAGACGACTTCAGCCTCGGCCACGGGACCATGGTCGATCATAAACGTCACCTTGCAGGTCTTATTGTCTTTCAGGAATTCCTTCTTGAGCATGTCGTATCTCCTTTGCGAGTGTTTTGATCATTCGTCCAATCAGCGATGCGGCGAATGGAATGCGGCGCGTGGTGGGCTTTGTCTATGTCCCGGTGCGCTGCTGCAGTCCACTTTCTGTATAAAGGCGCATTTCTTGGCGCTGCGGCACTCTTTGGTGGGATTGGCTGGAAAAACGGGTTTCTGCTGTGATAAGCGTTGGTGTTTCGTTATGGCTGTAGGGTTTCGGCAATACGACCGTTCCGTCCGGAACCTGCACACCGGCGTCGACGATGACATTGGCGAGTCGACAACCGCGGCCAATAATCGCATCGGGTAGCACGACCGCATGCTCTAAATACGCCTTTTCAGCGACGGTCACTCGCTCAGACAGCACGCAACGGTGCAGCGTCGCAGCGTCGAGCCCACAATCGTGCGCCAGCAACGACTGTTCAATGCGACTCACTCGACCGTCGGTGCCGGTACGTGTGAGTCCGGCATGCTGGCTGGGCGCCATGGGGTGAATTGGCCAAGCAGGGTCGTCAAGTCGAAAGCCCGGAATGCCATCGAGCAGTTCCATGTGCGCTCGCCAGTAAGCGGCTACGGTACCCACGTCGCGCCAATAGCCACCGCCGATCGTCGCATCACCGGTAAACGGATAGGCAACCACCCGTGCTGTATCGACCAGTCGCGGTAACAGATCGGCGCCAAAATCATGGCGTGAGGCCTCCGTATCCGCATCCTGCTGTAGAAACCGACCCAGCGTCTCCCGGTTGAAGACATAGATACCCATCGAGCCCAGTGCGCTGTCAGGGCGGCCGGGCAGTGGCTGCGGGCGTTTTGGTTTTTCCGAGAAACGCATCACGCGTTTCGACGCGTCTATGGACATCACGCCAAACTGACGGGCATCGTCGATTGGCACCTCGACGCAGCCGACGGTAACATCAGCGCCCGTTGCCAGATGCTGCTCGAGCATCGGCCGATAGTCCATCTGGTATACATGATCGCCAGCGAGTATCAAAACGAGGCGGGATTGCAGTGATTCGATTTTGCGCCAGTTCTGAAACACCGCATCGGCGGTACCGCAATAGCCGTCGGTTCCGGGACGCCACGGTGCCAGCGTTGCATCGCTACGTTGAGCGCCATCCTGCCATACCTCAGCCAGGTGCCGAAGGAGCGACGCATCTTTGTATTGGGTTGCAACGCCGATGGCCCGTATTCCTGAATTGACGCAATTCGACAATGAAAAGTCGATGTTTCGATAGCGCCCGCCAAAGGGCAGCGCCGGCTTGCATTCATGGCGTGTCAGCGGGCCAAGCCGCGTGCCCTTGCCGCCGGCCAGAACGACGGCGGTCGTGTCCGCCCCGAGGTCCTGTGATCGGCCGCTGACCGATGGGCTCGCGACGGTGCTCACAGCCGCCTCGCCTGCAACGGTTTTCGCGGGATTACCGGACGGCTGCGAACTGGACATTCGATTGAGCGGCTCACTGCGAGGATCGTCATTCGCCCCAACGAGCGGCGGAAAGTGTCTGTGTTTCGGCATTCGCGCTCTCCTCGTAAATCAGTAAATCGATCGGCGTTTGCGCGCAAGTCCGTGTTAGTGGGAGCAGCCACGGAGCGGCGTTACGGCCATCGCCGAAGGGAAATTAAAGTCTACGGCCTGTATCCGGCATACAAGTCAAGTGTCGCGGCAATGCGCGCGGCCGGCCCATTTTCGCGGCTAAACTTCCTGAGTAATGACCTAGACTATTGATCGCTGGTGGCGATCTGCTGGCCGGTATCCGGCAAACGGGCCGCAGCAGCGTGATTAGCGAAAATTCTGCCAACGTATTCGGTCAACTGTCTGACCGACAGGCCGACATCGTCCTGAAGCCACTGCGCCAGCGCGACCGATTTACTGGCGCCGGTGACCAGCCAGATTGGGTTTGGTGGTCGCGCCAGACACGGAATGGTCAACGTCAGACGCGCTCGTCCTATGTACACCTGTGTTTCGGCAACATCTCGTACGGATTCTTCCACTACCGGATCGCCGGGTAGCAGTGAGGCTGTGTGGCCATCCGCACCCAGCCCAAGATACGCCTTCGGTATCGCACGCTATACTCAGATCCATTCGACGTCTCCACCGAATCCGACGGTCCGCCGGCATTGACGTTCGTCTCGGCTTCCGTGCGAAGGCAGTCTCACTATGCCTCGATATCTTCCACCAGCACCCGCAAGGACCGGCTGACCAGCGCAGTGAGTGGATTGGTTCTGTCGGATCGTTGCGGCGATAGTGCCATACTGGTATCGATCGCCACTTGCCATGAGCGTGCCTGCAGTGCCGCTGGTAGTGAATACCGAAGCGCTGATTCGCTGGGGTTGAACAAGAGGCACAACGATGCTGTGCCGTGGTCGGTCAGAATCGCGCAACCCAGCCCGGGCATCGAGCCGCGCCAATTTGCCGGCTGGCCATCCGCATCAAACCAAAGCAGCTCCTTCTCGGTGTAAAAACGCGGTAGCTTGAGGACTGGGTGCGCCTGCCGAAAAGCGATGAGCTTGGCTGTGAATTCGACAAGTTCTCGATGCGTCTTTGTCAACTGCCAGTCGAACCAGGACAAGTCGTTGTCTTGACAATAGGCGTTGTTGTTGCCCTGCTGTGTGCGCCGACACTCATCGCCGCCCAACAACATCGGCACACCACGCGACAGAAATAACGTCGCCAGAAAGTTTTTGATCTGACGCAGGCGCACGGCCTCAACCTCCGGATCGTCGGTTTCGCCCTCCACGCCGTAGTTGGCGCTGAAATTCTCACTGGCGCCGTCCCGATTTTCCTCGCCATTAGCCTCGTTGTGCTTATCGCGATAGCTAACGAGATCATTCAGGGTGAAACCATCATGGCAGGTAATGAAGTTGATGCTGTGTAACGGTTGCTTGCCGGCGTGCGCGTAGATATCGGCGCTGCCACAAAGCCGACTCGCGAACGCGCCGGACATACCGGTATCGCCGCGCCAGAAGCGGCGAACGTCGTCGCGATAACGCCCATTCCACTCCGACCAGCGTTGGCCCGGAAAGCTGCCGACCTGGTAGGCGCCTCCGGCATCCCAGGCCTCCGCGATCAACTTGACGTGGCGCAATACCGGATCTTCCGCGATGCGCTCGAGCAACGGCGGGTTGGCGAGCAGTTGCCCGTCCGGGCCACGGCCCAACACGGAGGCAAGATCAAAACGAAACCCGTCGACGTGCATTTCCGTCACCCAGTGGCGGAGACACTCCAGAATGTGGTCGCGTACAATCGGATGATTGCAATTGAGCGTATTGCCGCAACCGGAATAGTTGCGGTAGTAGCGCGGGTCGGACTCGAGCAGATAGTAAATCGCGTTGTCGAGGCCACGATAGTTCAGTGTTGGACCGGTATGATCACCCTCCGCGGTATGATTAAACACAATATCGAGAATGACCTCGATGCCCGCTTGATGTAGCGCACGCACCATTGTCTTGAATTCGGTGAGTTGACAGCCTGCAAATGTACGGGTGGAATAACTCTCTTTCGGCGCAAAAAAGGCGACCGTGCTGTAGCCCCAGTAGTTTCGCAAACGTTCGCCGGTCTGCGGGTTGATTCGCGTCAACTCATTTTCGAAGAATTCCTGCACCGGCATCAGCTCAAGGGCGGTAATGCCCAGCGACTGAAAGTACGGAATCTTTTCAATCACGCCAAGGAACGTGCCCGGGTCGCGCACGGCAGACGACGGGTGGATCGTCAGGCCGCGCACGTGGGCCTCATAAATCACCGAATCAGACCACGGGCGGTTGACCGGACAGTCGCCCTGCCAGTCAAACCTGTCGACGTCGGCGATCAAGCACTTCGGTTTGGCGGCCTCGTCCGGTTCGTCGCTACCGGCGCAGGCAAAGTCCCAGCAGTCAGTGCCTACAAGTGACACTGCGCAGGGGTCAAGCAGCATCTTCTGCGAGCTGAATCGATGTCCGCTTGCGGGTGCATCGGGGCCGCGCGCGCGCCAGGCATACTGCAAGCCAGCGGTAAGGTCGTGTAGCCGCATGTGCCAGATATCGCCGGTGCGGTGGCAGCTCGGGTCGAGCACGAACGAATACCGCGGCGACTCGGGGCTTGATGTTGCGTCAAACAGCAGCAGTTCCAGTCGCTCCGCATGGCGGCTAAATACGGCGAAGTTGACTTCGGCACCGTCAAGCGAGCAGCCAAGCGGGAGCGGGCGCCCCGGTGAATATTGAACGTCGGGTTCTGCACCCGTCGATCCGGCATCCGCAGGTTTTGATGTTTCGCGTTTGCGCTTAGACATACTGATCGTCAGCTGGGTATCGGCAGCTAACTGAGAAATTTCGTGCAACCGTTCTTGGCACGTCGAGTACGCGGAATGGCCCGGCGACGATCACGCCAGATCCAACACAGCTCGAACGACGTCCCTGCGGCTGATCACACCGACGACCCGCCCTTCAACGAGAACCGGAAAACGACGATAAACTGTCGTAACGAATAGCTGCGCGATGTCCAACAGACTCACGGTTGCGTCAACCGTGACGACGTCACTCGTCATGAATTCTGCGACTTTTCCGCCGCTACTCTCGCCGTGGTAGCCGGCGGTGATGACCGATTGCAGACAGTCCCGCTCGGTCAACATGCCGACGAGTTCACCGCGTTTATCGATAACTGGTGCGCCCGATATGCGGTGTTCTAGAAAGAGCCGCATGGCACCCATGAGGTCCGTCTCTGGTGCGACACTGATAACCTTGGTCGTCATGAAGTCCTTGGCCGAGATTGACGGCGACAGCGGCATGATCAGTGCCCCTGCTCACTCAATTGACGACATTCACTGTGACAACACGGGTTCTCCGCGCTGTTTGACGGACTCATTTGGCAGCACGCGCGACCCGCCCTGCGTTTTCCAACAAGCAAGCCAAACGCCAGAGCCAGACCTGCCAGGATGAAGACGATAAAACTCAGTATAACTGTCGTCATGTGTGCTCACTCCTCAAGTACAGGTGCGTGAACGGCGTTTCTCACCACGTTCATCACCGAAACCTCCATAATTGCTGCCCTTGCGGTTTAGCCGCCGTGCTGATGTCGGCCAGAGCGACGCTGTGGCTCCGCGCTGCCAAAATCATCGAGCGCAATTTGCCCCTCCTCGACACCAAGATCCTGGAGCATCTTCATGACTGCTGCATTCATCAACGGTGGCCCACAGATGTAGTACTCACACAGTTCTGGCGCGGGATGGTCTTTAAGCAATTGCTCATAGACCAGCTCATGAACAAAACCGGTGGGTCCGCGCCATTGATCGTCCGGCAACGCATCCGACAACGCGACGTGCCAGTCGAAATTGTCGAACTCGGCGGCCAGGCGATCGAACAGATCCGCGTAAAACAGCTCCTTCAAGCTGCGCGCACCGTACCAGAACGACATCTTTCGCTGACTGCGTTGTCGGATGAGCTGGTCGAGGATGTGTGAGCGCATCGGCGCCATGCCCGCACCGCCGCCGATGAAAACCATTTCGTTGTTGGTCGGCTTGGCGAGAAATTCGCCAAACGGACCGGTTAGAGCGACTTGGCCACCTGGCTTCAGCGAAAACAGATACGAGGAAACCACGCCGGGCGGCGTGCTGTCGGGGGCGCTTGGTGGCGGCGTGGCAATGCGAACGTTGAGCATCAGTTGATCACCCTCGCCCGGATAATTGGCCAGCGAGTATGCGCGTGTCTCCGGTTTCTTGGCAATCGATTCGAAGCGCCACAGATTCAAGCGGTCCCAGTCGGATCGAAACGCCTCGTCGATATCGAAGGCAGTAAAGCGCGCTTCATAGGCAGGGCTTTCAATCTGGATGTAGCTGCCGGCGCGAAAGGCGAACGACGCGTCGGCGGGCAAGTCGAGCACCAGTTCCTTGATGAAAGTGGCCACATTACGGTTCGAGCGCACCGTTGCGAGGTAGCGTTCGATGCCCAGTATTTGCGCGGGCACCTCGATCAACAGTGGTTCCTTGACCGTTAGCTGACAGGCCAGACGCTGGTGCTCTGCGGCTTGCCGCGGTGTGATCAGGGCGCGCTCGGTCGGCAACAACGTGCCGCCGCCATCAACCACCTTGACGCGACACTGCCCGCAGGTGCCTCGTCCGCCGCAGGCCGAGGGCAGAAAGACGCCGTGCGCCGACAACGCAGCGAGTAGAGTTCGTCCGACCGTGACCGGCAGCGACCGCGCGTCCTCGTTGACCGTCACGATCACCTCACCGGAGACGACCAGGACCGAGCGGGCCGCGACGATGAAGACGGCAAGCAGCGTCACGATGCCGGTAAACAATGCGACAGCGATACCGAACTCAGACATGGCACTCGACGTCCATTACAGCCGAATACCGGAGAACGCCATGAAACCCATAGCCATGAGACCGGCAGTGATGAAGGTGATACCGGCCCCTTGCAGGCCGTCGGGGACGTCGCTGTAGCGCAGCTTGTGACGCAGCCCGGCAAGCACAATAATGGCCAGTGCCCAACCAACGCCGCTACCGAAACCGTAAACCACGCTTTCATCGAGGCTGTATCGCCGTTCCCCCATAAACAGCGACGCCCCGAGAATGGCGCAGTTGACGGCAATCAATGGCAGGAACACACCGAGTGCCTGGTGCAGCGCCGGAAAGAAGCGGTCCAGCACCATCTCCAACACCTGCACGATAGCAGCGATGACACCGATGAAGCTGACCAACGCAAGAAAGCTCAAGTCGATTTCTGCCAGGCCGGCCCAGTCGAGCGCGCCCGGTCCCAGCAAGTAACCGAGAATGAGGTTGTTGACCGGCACCGTCACCGTCATCACCACGACGACGGCGGCGCCAAGGCCGACGGCGGTGTCGAACCGGCGCGACAGGGCCATGAAAGGACAGATACCTAGAAACAGTGCCAGTACCAGGTTCTCGGTGAAAACCGACTGCAGAAACAGGGTAACGTAGCTGCTCATGAGCCGGTCTGCGCCCTGTGTACATGCCGAATGCGAAATTCCGGCTGCTCGACCTGCTCGACCCGCCAGGAGCGAATCCCCCAGATCAGGAACCCAACGATGAAGTATACGCCGGGCGGCAACAGCATCAGTCCATTGGGGTAATACCAGCCGCTGTCGGCCACCGTCGGCAACACCGGGAAACCAAACAGTGAGCCCGCGCCGAGCAGTTCGCGTATTGCTGCGATGGTCATTAAGGCGAGGCTATAACCAAGACCGTTACCAAGACCGTCGAGAAAGCTCGCCGCAACGTTGTTCTTCATGGCGAACGTCTCGACGCGAGCGAGCACAATGCAGTTGGTGACGATCAGGCTGACGAACACCGACAGCTGGCGGCTGGTCTCGAAGGCGTACGCCTTCAGTATCTGATCCGCGACGATCACCAGTGAGGCGATGATCGTCAACTGCACGACGATCCTGACGTTGTC
>TARA_R110002049_G_scaffold270806_2_pt1 | contig 14486 bp, 12 predicted proteins | sample TARA_R110002049 | Tara Oceans TARA_R110002049 (sample SAMEA4396941) | marine metagenome | biome: Polar Biome; feature: [SRF] surface water layer (ENVO:00010504); material: water (ENVO:00002006), including particulate matter (ENVO:01000060) such as... | depth 5 m | reverse complement strand
CCCGGCGCGAGCTTCGCGAGTCAATCTTCGGCACCAGCGCAATGGGCTTTGGAAACGACCATGGTAACGGGCGACCTCAATACGGCGCTGGTCGAGTGGGTGATTCAATTCCGCATCGAGGAGCCGTTTGACTTCCTGTTCAACGTCCGCGACCCGGGCGACACGCTGCGTGATGTCTCCGAGTCCGTCATGCGTGAGGTGGTGGGGGATCGAACGGTCGATGAGGTGCTGACGATTGGGCGCCAGGAGATCGAATCCACCGCGCAAGTGAAACTGCAGGAGGTCGTCAACAAGTATGAGATGGGCCTTCGAATTGACCAAATTCAGTTGAAGAACGTCAATCCACCGGAACCGGTACAAGCATCCTTCGACCGCGTCAACGAGGCACAGCAGGAGCGCGAGCGAATGATCAACGTGGCTCGAGGTGAATACAACCAAGCGGTGCCCAAAGCACGGGGCGAGGCCGATCAACGCATACAAAGTTCCGAAGGCTACGCCATCCAGCGAGTCAACGAAGCTGAGGGCGACGTGCAGCGATTCGATGCGCTTTTGACCGAGTATCTGAAAGCTCGAGAAGTCACCAAACAACGGCTGTATCTGGAGACCTTCAACGAAGTGCTGCCAGCGGTGAAGAACAAGGTGATTGTCGACGAGTCGGCTTCTTCCGTACTGCCACTATTGCAACTCAACAGCGCACGACCGGGGGCTCAGCAATGAAAAATACCGCATCCGCAATCGTCATCATTGTCCTGGTCGTCGCTGCAATCATCGGCTGGGAGTCGCTCTATACGGTTAATGAAACGGAGCGGGTCCTCATCACGCAATTCGGAAAGCCGGTCGGCGATATCGTGGACGAGGCCGGACTAAAGGTGAAAATTCCGTTCATACAGACGGTCAACCGCATTGAAAAACGAATCCTGGTCTGGGACGGCAGCGCCAACGACATGCCGACCAAAGACAAACTGTATATCACCGTGGATACCTTTGGTCGGTGGCGCATCAAAGATCCACTGCAATACTTTCTTCGCCTGCGCGATGAGCGCAGCGCGCAGTCGCGTCTGGAAGACATTCTCGGTAGTGAGACGCGAAACGCGGTTGCACGCCACGAACTCATCGAAATCATTCGAACCAGCAAAGATCGCACACCGGAGGTCGATCCGGTGCTCGCCGAGGTCGATATCAGTACCTTGTTGCCGATCACGCGCGGCCGTAAACGGATCGAGGCGGATATTCTTGAGGCGGCCTCCGGGAAACTCGCGGAATTCGGTATTGAACTATTGGACATTCGGTTCAAGCGCGTAAACTACAATGAGAGTGTTCGCCAGAAAATTTACGCGCGAATGATCAGTGAGCGTGACCAAATCGCCGATCGGTTTCGGTCCGAAGGCGCCGGCGAAGCCGCGCGGATCATCGGTAACAAGGAGCGCGAATTGCAGAGCATTGTGTCCGAGGCCTATCGCACAATCCAGGTCATTGAAGGCAAAGCGGATGCTAAGGCGACTGATATCTACGCCAAGAGTTACAATCAGAGCGCCGATGCCATCAAGTTTTACCAGTTTCTCAAGACGCTCGAAACCTATCGTCGCGTGGTTGATTCTGACACGACTCTCGTACTGTCGACCGACAGTGATTTAATGGGACTGATGAAGGCGATTGAGCCGGAGTAGCGCCAACATCGACAATGACGGCGAACTCTCTGCTTGGACATCATACCCACTACTTTCTTTCGGTCGCCCGCGGACGCGTGTCAATCATGGCCGGGCTTTTGCAGTATTACTGTGAACCGAGTGAGCTTACCGCCCGATGCAACGTCGATTGTGCCTTTGTGGAGCTTTATGATCGATGCAACGATCGCCAGCCCCAAACCAACGCCGTCATCGCCCCTGCGTCGTGAAGGGTCTATTCGGTAAAAGCGATCAAAAATCTTGGGGATGTGTTCCGTCGGAATGACGGGTCCGGTGTTTTCAATTGCGATTCGCGTTTCACCGTCTTGCGATGTGCTCAGTTTGACTCTTACAGTGGTGTCTTTCTCGGCGTGGCGGATGGCGTTGGCAATGAGGTTGCCTAGTGCGCGTTGCAACATCAAACGGTTACCCGAGACCGTAGCAATGCCCGTCAACGTCAATGTAACGCCATTCTCGTCGGCCCAACCTTCGAAGTACTCAAACAATGCATGGATTTCGATGGTGAGGTCGACGTCCGCAACACTGATCTGCTGAGACTGATCCGCCTGGGCGAGGAAGAGCATGTCACTCACCATCTGCGCAACGCGTTCGTACTCCTCCAAATTTGAATAGAGGAGTTCTCGATACTCATCAACAGTGCGCGCACGGGAAAGGGCGACCTGTGTCTGAGTGGTCAGGTTGGCGATCGGCGTTCGCAGTTCATGCGCAATGTCGGCGTTGAAATCCACCAGGCGATGAAAAGCCTCATCCAGTCGTTGGAGTAGCTCATTGAAGGCTATCGCGAGTTCTGATAACTCTCCTGGCACCGCCTGTGAGTCGAGGCGCGCACCCAACTCGCTGGTGCTGATGCGGCGGATGCGGGCAACCATGTCATGCAGTGGTGCGTGACCCCAGTGAACCGCAAGCCAACCCATGAATCCCATAAACACAACGCTGCCAGCGACCGTCAGCAACAGACTTTCTCGGAAGCGTTCAAGAAAGCGCAAATGGTGATCAATGGGGATCGCAACGACGACCGTGTACGAATCGCTTCTGCCGCTTGTGTTCAATCGCACCGATTGAGTTAACGCACGATAGCTGTGCTCCTCATCGGTCCATTGTTGAACGTCACTGTGATCTGGACGCATTCTCCCGGTTTGCGCGACCTCGGTCAGATCGGGAGTCTGGCTGGCATAGACAACGCGTCCATTGGTTGCCGACACGAGCAGCGACGCGTCGTGGTGTCCAACAAGAATATCGTTGAATCGTTGATCGAGGTCGCTAAGTTGCGCTCCCTCGCCGCCGGCTGTCAATACAGCCTGAACGGTATTGGAGATAATCCGAAGTTCATCGAGGTCTTGTGCCTCAAAATGGTTTTCGGTGGACTGGATAATAACCAGGCCAAAGGCAGGGAACACGATGGCCGCGGCAATACCGAACAAAAGCGTCAGACGAACCGCAAGTGATAAAGGGCGCCGCAAGGGTCTATTTACCGCTCGTCCGAGGCATCAAGCATATAGCCCATGCCGCGAATCGTATGGATGAGTTTGCGATCAAACGCGTCGTCAATCTTCGCGCGTAGCCGGCGGATCGCAACGTCAATGACGTTTGTGTTGCTGTCGAAATTCATATCCCATACCTGAGACGCGATAAGCGAACGCGGCAATACCTCCTCTTCATGACGCACCAGGAGCTCCAGCAGCGCGAATTCCTTAGCGGTTAGTTGAATGCGCTCACCAGCCCGCGAGACACGTCGGCGCATCAGGTCAATTTCCAGATCCGCAACGGTGAGCTTGGTTTCGATTGGCGAAATCGCGCCTCTGCGCAGCAAAGTCCGCACTCGCGCCAAAAGTTCAGCGAAGGCGAAGGGCTTAACGAGGTAATCATCGGCGCCTAAGTCAAGGCCTTTGACTCTGTCTTCGACACGGTCCCGTGCCGTTAGAAACAGCACCGGTACCTTGTTGCCCGCCTCGCGTAAGGCCTGCAGAATCTTCCAGCCATCGACATCCGGCAACATCACATCAAGGATGATCAGATCGTACGACTCCGTCATGGCAAGGTGATGCCCGTCCAGCCCGTTGTGCGCGAAGTCGGCGATGAAGCCGGCCTCCGTCAGGCCCTGCCGAAGGTATTCATTGAGCTTTGGTTCGTCCTCGACGATCAGGATCTTCATCTACGGTTCGCAATTTCGTGTCAAGCAGGCCCGCCCCAGGTGTGCGCCGCCCGTCTTACCGTAGACAGGCTAACGCGGTACGACTGCTAGCAACATGACTGCGACATTACAAAACTGTAATGCACGCGTCACCCCAGAGTCAGCGACTGCTCGCTATGGTACCTGAAACAAGCGGTTGCGTAGACAAGCTTCCCGCCCACTGGGCAAGCGGGGGCGACAATTCGGCCGCAGATTGAGGGAAACATGGAAGCCAAGACGTTCGGCAATTCGACACCCTTCCAAGGCTCTTTGCATGTGGCTGATCTTGCTCAACGCTCGGGCGTCACACCGGCGACGGTTCGTTACTACGCACGAATCGGATTGATAGATTGCCGAAAGGACCCGAACAACGGGTACCGGTGTTTTTCCGGCACCGATGCGAAGCGCATTGCCTTTATTCGCCGTGCCCAGGCGTTCGGTCTGACTATTAGCGACATCAAGCGCGTATTCGAATCCATCGAAGCCGGCGACGATCCCAGCGAGTTGGTGAGATCGATGGTTGAAGATCGATTGGCGACCGTCCGTGCGCGAATTGCCAAACTCACATCGACCGAAGACCGCATCCGTAAGGCGATGTCGGCGTGGCGCGCTATGGGTAACCCACCGCCTGCTGATGGAGAGCTTTGCCCGTTGGTCGAGCGCTTGGACATCTACAAGGTTGACTCGCAGGTGTCGAATGGGCATCAGCATGACGCGTCAGCCGGTCGCCAGGCGGCAGAATCTCGTGACATTCGGTCCACCGCGTGAGAAATAGGATTGCGCTACATAGACATTCGGTATCTCGCGTCACGCATGGGCAGAACAAGCCTCGGCAAGTTCGATCGACAAGCTGACAATACCGATGCACCGCGTCAACCAACACACGTATTCAGCCGTTCTGCTGGCCTTCGGCTCCTTTGCCGAACGGCTGGTCATCCGCGGCCTTTCTTGATCATAAGGAATTGCACCATGAAACATAGACTCATCACTGTCATCGCATTGCTGTCGAGTATGGCGTTCGCGTCCACGTTGCAGGCGCACGAACCCGAGAAGCACATGAAAGATGCCGAAAAGCCCAACTGCGCGGCCATGAAGGACAGGGACCACGACAAAATGGATATGAACGACCCGGTGATGCAAGCCATGATGAAGCAATGCATGGACGCGATGCACGCCGAGGATAAGTCGCACAACGACGATCACGACAAGACGATGGAGCACGACGCGCCACTGAAAGACGCCGACAAGGAAGAGACAGCGGCGCCCGATAGCAATCATCACGAGGATCCGGATGCGTCAGAAGACAAACCGGCCACTGAGCACAGCCACTAGTTTTGGTGACTGTTGTACGGAGTCCATTGCGCCGGCAAGCGCGACATTCGTGTGAGTCGATTAGCTATTCCGGGGAATTGACATGAAGTTATCCAAGGCCTTCGGCTGTTTTAAGTGCTTGAGCGTAGCAACGCTACTCGTCGTCCTTGGCGGAATAGGCTTTGTCTACTCCGGTCTCTACCCAATGGGTGCCGATGTGCCACACAACACCTTGACATACCAGATGCTGGAAACCCTGCGTGAGCGTTCCATTGCGCGGGCCTCAGACGACATTCGGGTACCGGCCGACATGGACTCGGCCGATCGGCTGCTCGCTGGCGGAGCGGATTACAACGACATGTGCGCCGGATGTCACCTCAGCCCAGAGCAGAAAAATAGCGATCTGTCTCTGGGGCTTTATCCCGTGCCACCGAATCTCACACAAGTGGCGCACGAGCAGGGCGATAGCGACGAAGCAACGCAACAAGACCAAAGGCGCTTCTGGATTATCAAACACGGTATCAAGGCGTCAGGGATGCCCGCATGGGGGCCCGGACACGACGACGATCGAATTTGGAACATGGTCGCTTTTCTTAAACGGCTGCCAACACTCTCACCTGAGCAATACCAGATTCTGACTGCACGCGGTGAGGCAAGCGAGGACCACCACTAACAGACCTACACGATGTAGCGCGCACGCGCCAGGAGGATGGTCAGCCCAATGCGACCTGGGAAAACTGTAATCGACGGAGAAAACATGAAAACAAGAATAACGCGGTACACGTCACTGTTGGGATTGCTCTATTCCCTAACATTTCTGCCGATAACGGCCTGGGCTCAGGCGGGCGCCACCGAGGGCAGCTTGCTCGACGAGGTCATCGTCACTGCGTAAAAACGGGAATCCAATCTACAGGACACACCGCTAAGCATCAGCGCGCTGTCAGGCGATACGATGGAAAAAATTGGCATAGATACCATCGAGGATTTTCAGTTTTTTGTGCCGGGCATCACGGTGACCAACGACTCCATGGCAATCGTCAATATTCGCGGAATCGGGACATCGGCGTTCGGCGTCGCAACCGACCCCAGTACCACGGTTCATATCGACGGCATATACCAACCGAGGCCTACCACGGGCTACATGGACATGTTCGACGTTGAGCGTGTGGAGCTCTTGCGCGGTCCGCAAGGCGTGTTGTTTGGCCGCAACTCGACCGGGGGCACACTTAACATCGTCTCGAAGATGCCGACAGAAGAATTTGAGGGCGCGCTCCGCGTCACCGTCGGTAATCTCGACAAACTCGCGGTCGATGGCACGATATCGGGACCGCTGAGCGAAAAAGTCCGGGGGCGGTTCACGCTCCGGCAAAATCAGCGTGATGGCAGATATACGGACGTCGTGACCGGTGCCACCTACCAGGACCAGGATACGATGGCGGCGCGCGCAACATTCGTTTTTGACTTGGCTGACGATTTTTCGCTGGAAGTACGTGGCGATATCAACAGCGACGACGAAACAGGGTTCCCGGCCGTTCGCGCAAGCTATGAACAAGACATTGTTGATGCCGGCGCCACTATCCCGACAGGGGAGGACAACGTCGCGTTCGATACGGCTCCGGTCAACAAGACGGACACCTGGGGGCTGTCGGCGATCGCAACCTGGGAGGGCAACGACTACACCTTCAGATCCCTGACGTCGTTTCGAAAGAGTGAGGTCGATCAGGTCATCGATGCGGATGCAACGGACCTGTTTCTGTTTGACATTGGGTTTACGGAGAACTCCCGTTCCTTGACCCAGGAATTGCAGTTGTTCAACAGCAACCCGGATCGTCTGGAGTGGATTGTTGGCATGTTTTTCCTGAATGAAGATGGCGACGGCGGAATTGATCTACTGTTCCCGGACCCAGCGATCGTTATCGAAGAGCGAAACACGACCAACGCTTACGCAGTTTTCGGGCAGGCCACCTATCGCGTTACTGACAGACTGCGCGCCACGGTAGGCGCGCGCTACAGCCTGGAAAGAAAGAACTACAGCTTCTCAACGGCAGTCAATGGCGCCGCAGCCGACGCAGGGGCGCCCTCAGACGATTGGGATTCGCTGACACCCAGGTTTTCGCTGGATTATGACATCGCCGAAAACGTGATGGGCTATTTGTCGGCCACTCAAGGCTTCAAGTCCGGGGGGTTTCAACTCGGCGATGCGGGGTCCTTTGATCCGGAAGAGCTGTGGAGCTACGAAGCCGGCGTGAAATCCACGCTGTTGGACGGTCGCATGCGGGCGAATGTCGGTGTGTTCAGTTATGACTACACGAATTTGCAGGTCGTGAAATTCATTGGCGGCGTAGCGACAACGTCAAACGCCGGCAAAGCCTCAGTGGAAGGCCTGGAAGCGGAGCTCGCCCTCCGGGTGACAGACAATTTCGATATCAATGGCACAGTAGCTGTCATGGATGCGAAGTATGACCTGTTTTTTGAGGGCGGCGAGGACTTCTCGGGCAACCGTCTCGCGAATTCGCCGGATTTGACGTACGCCCTTGGCGCTCAATACACATTGGACCTGAACAACGGCGCCAGCTTGGCACTGCGGGGTGACTACGCGTTTCGTGACGACGTAGATTTCAAGCGCAATAATTTACCGCAATTTCGCTCCGACTCGTATTCCCTCCTGAATGCGCGTGCCACTTACATTACAGGAGACGGGCGATGGGAACTCTCGCTCTTTGGGAGAAACCTGACCGATGATCGCTATGCCACGTACATTACAGTTGGCCGGAACGCCGCCAGCGAAGCGGACATCAACGTGCCGATAACGGTACACGGGGATCCGCGTCAGTATGGCATTCTGGTCGGCCGGAATTTTTGAGAGACGTTTTTTGGCCTGCAGTACGGAGTGTTGGGGCATCGTGTCTGCCCGTCCGGCGAGTCTGATATGCCGAGCAAGAGACGAGCGCAGATGACAGCAAGCGGGTAGCCGAGCTCGACTGAAGCTCTATTCCTCAGGTTGGCAGCTGGTGGACACCTTGGACGTCGGCGTAGGTCCTTAGAAAGTTGAATTAACGGTGGGTGTGCTCTGTTAGCACGGTTCGCTGTTGGTAACGCTTCGAAGGGCGTCATTTAGCAACCGCCGGCGCAGAAGCGAACATCTATTGAACAGTAGGAGACCTGTCTATGAGGCGATTGATCGATTGGCGAATCGGTACGGTATGGGGCGATCGATCCCACGCTCTCAAAGTGTCCGCCAGACGTCTCTCAACATCCTTTAGCCGCTTGATTTGTGCCTGAATGGCAGCCAGCTCGAATTGCAGGCGGTTCGCGTTCTTTGAATGGAAGAGTGTTGCTCGTTCTTGGGCATCGCTACGCCATTTGGGTTTCGATACCCTCATGCGGAAATCTCCTTGATAATCGTTTCTGTGGCCATCCATACCGACCGCGCTCGATTGAGGAGATAATGATAGGAGCTATATGCTGCATACAGGTCAACGCCTGGTACGCCGTAGCCCGCCACTGTTTACGGTCCCTGCTAAGTCGGCGGGTGTCATTCAGCGATTTGGGCACTATCGCGGCGAGGTCAATCCCGGATTGCACTTTAGGGTCCCATTCAGGGTTGGCCGGGTCACTCTGGTCCCCGTTAAACGACAGCTAAAGGAGGAGCTTGGCTTCAGTACGCTGAGGCACTGGGGACATTTGAAAAAGTTGACACCACCGTGGCGGACAAGACCGGCACGCAAACCGAGGGGCGTTCGGTGTTGGTGTTGATTCAGCTGAATCAGCCGCAAGCTGAAAAGAAGCAAAAGATCCTTGCCATAGGGCTGTATAGACAGGTATCGTCGACCTGTGCTACAAGCATTCGGGGAGGGGCGGGGTGTTCAACGCCGAGACAGCGTTCAAAAGCGGGAAGTTTGATCACAAGAAAACCGTGCTGCCACTGGCTTCGCCAATGATATTCTCCGCTGCGCTTTTTCCACATGAAGCAACCTCGCACAACTGTAGGCAATACGATTGAATGTACCAATTGGGGGTAAACATCATGAGCATTAGAAAACTTGCATCGCATTTTGTTGTCGCGAGCTTCGGACTCGCTGCTGCGTTTCCTGTTGTCGCACAGAATCGAGATAGCGGAGATCAGGCGGCGAGCATAGAAGAGGTCGTTGTCACGGGTTCCAGAATCAAGAATTCTGAAATCGACAGCGCCAGCCCGGTAACCATCATAGGGGCGGAGGCAATCTACGACTCGGGCATTTCCAATGTCGAAGATATTCTTCAGGAGTTGACCGCTTCGGCCGGACCGGCCGGAAACTCGACCAACGCCTACTGGACCAGTAACGGCTACGGTACAGCCCAAACTAACCTGAGGGGCATGGGCATCAACCGAACGCTTGTGCTACTGAATGGCCGCAGAATTGTGAATGGCGGTACCGGTGCAAATTCATCGGTGGATCTGAATATGATCCCTGCCGCATTGATCGAGCGCATTGAGGTCCTCAAAGACGGTGCATCCGCAGTTTATGGCGCAGATGCTGTCGCTGGTGTCGTCAATATTATTACCAAGACAAACTTCAGTGGCGCCAAGCTGGATGTCAAATATGGCGCTACTACCGAGTCGGACGGTGAAAACTCCGAAGTCAATTTCACCTTCGGCGGAGACTACGACAAAGGCAATATTGTCGTCAACCTAAGCTACGTCGACACGGGATTGGTGCTGCAATCGGATCGACACGCATGCCCCCTGACCGAAGGGCCGAACGGATTGGAGTGTTTCGGAAGCTCAACGACAATTGGTGGGCGTGCACACTATCTTGACGGAACAGAAATCCAGTTCAATCAAATAGAGGGCGGCGATGGGGATTTCTTTGAGCCGTACAACAGCGCCTTACACGGCTTCAACTACTTCCCATTTCTCAATGCCGTTAGTCCGATGCAGAGAATAAACGTTTCAACATTCGGTACGTATGAGATGTCTGACTCCGTCAATGTGTTTGCGGAAGTTCTATATGCCAATCGGCAGGGTGAGCAGATCGTTACGCCGCGTCGCATTGCAACAACTGCAGTTTCGGCGGCATTTCCTTACAATCCAACAGGGCAAGACCTTTTCATCAAAAACAGGCGCATGGTCGAAATGGGTGCGCCCTATTTCTTTCAAGAAACAGATACGATTCGAGTCGTAACGGGTCTCGAAGGATCGTTGAAGAATGATTGGAGCTGGGATGCTAGCGTCAATTATGGCCGCAATACCGGGCGCGACGGCTGGACGTTTGATATCGACAATGATCGAGTGTCGCAAACGCTCGACGAAAACATCTGCAGCACCGCACCAGGCGCGGCAATTCCATGTGGTGACTATTTCGGCGTCGGCGAGCTGACACCAGAACTGCTGGAGTTTATCAAGTATCGACGCGAAGGAACCGGAGGCAATCGTATGGTATCCCTCTCTGCGAACCTCTACGGCAACGCTATAACGCTGCCGGCCGGCGACGTCGGGTTCGCCCTCGGCATCGAGGACCGGAGCGAAAAAGGTTGGCGCGACCCCGATTCGACCGTACTAAAGAACGGCGGCGAGTCAGCGATCAGTGGTCGGTCGGATGTTACGGAACTTTACGGAGAGCTGTCCATACCTTTGCTGGCTGATGCGCCAATGGCTCAAAATCTGAGCCTTACGATGGCCGCACGCTGGTCGGACTACAGCGCCTTCGGCTCCAATACGACGTACAAGCTCGGTGCCGTTTGGCAAGTCAATGAACAGCTCATGGTCAGGACTGTGAGGTCAACTGCATTCCGCGTACCTACCATCAACGAACAAGAGGGCAGCACTAATCAGGAAAATCTGATCACAGTTGATCCTTGCGAGGGGGCAACTGGGGCGATAGCTACCAACTGCCAGGCCGATGGCGTGCCACCGGGTTTCATCCAGAACGGCAATACAATATTGACCGGTGTTGGCGGAAATCCGAATGTGAAGCCTGAGGACGCGGATACCGTCACCGTCGGAATCGTTTTCGAACCCGAATTTCTCGAAGGATTTACGGCGACAATCGACTACTTCGATATCAAGATTGACAACGCTATTAACGCAGTCGACGGTAGTGATCAACTGCGTTTGTGCTACACAGATCCAACCGTATATGCCGAGTTCTGTAACTCATTTACCCGCGACCCAATCACCAACCAGGTCACGTTCCTTAACAAGCGTCCTGTAAATGCGGCGAAGGAAGAGGTCAGTGGTATCGACTATGCTTTCACCTATAACACAGAGATCGGAGGACTCGATACCTCGTTTGGGCTCCGGGCAACTAATCTGTTAAAGCATGAGAATCAGGCCAACCCGGCGGCAGAAGTCGAAGTTCTACGTGGCAAGATTACTGCCGATCGCGGCAGCTTCGCTAAATGGCGCACGAACATGAGCGCAAAAGTCTACACAGAAAAATGGTCAGCAGGATGGTCGGTTCGCATGATCGGCGAGGCAGACGATGAGAATGGTGGCGGTCCGATTGGTAGCTCGGTCGACAATATCTTCTACCACGATCTGAACTTCAATTACTTTGTGAGCGACAGTCTGAAGCTGTCACTTGGCGTCGACAACGCATTTGACGAAAAGGCTCCATATATCACTTCATGGAACGATGCCAACACCGATGTATTTACCTACGACCTGCTAGGGCAGCGTTGGTACATGCGGGCCAGTTATGAATTTTAGATTGGTCTAAAGAGTCACAAATTGTACTGGCCAGCGGATAGTCGCTGGCCAGTATTTTGCAAGCATGACATCCTTTGATGGATCCTTTCAGAGGATCACTGCAAGTAATCCGTCACCGAGCCACGTACCCATGAAAGCAATAAGGCTATCTCGCAAAGTCCACAAATGGTTCGCATTGGTTCTCGGCATCCAGTTGTTCCTTTGGGCACTGAGTGGCTTCTACATGGTCGCGGTGGATATCGACATCATCCATGGCGATATGTTGGTCAAAAATATGGACACCAATGTGGGCTCATATGCGCAAGTAGGCATACCGCTGGAACGAATCGCCGGTGAGTTTCCAGATTCCAGCAGCGTCACACTTACCGCAGTCGTTGACCGCCCCGCATATCTCGTCGAGGGCCCAACCCCGAGACTTCTGGACGCAAACTCCGGCGAATTGCTGTCGCCTATCAATAAGAATACAGCTACTCAAATCGCGACCTACCACTACGCGGGCGATGGTGAAGTGAGTCGCGTTCAGCTAATCGAGAGCGATCCTCCAACTGAGCTCCAATCACGCGCTCTACCCCTTTGGCGGGTCGATTTCGACGACGTTTGGAATAGCAGCTTTTACGTTGATCCGAATTCCGGCCAATTTACAACCAGACGACATTCGTTGTGGCGCGTTTTTGACTTCCTGTGGATGTTGCATGTGATGGACTATGACACTCGCAGCGATATCAATAACAACGTACTGCGAATCTTTTCCGTATTTGGAACGCTTCTCGGACTAAGTGGTGTCTGGCTGTTGTTCTACAGTTTCAATCGTCGAAAAGTTGACGGTATAGCGAAATGATCTTCATTCGCAAACTACACAAGTGGCTGACCCTTTTGATCGGAGCGCAGCTTATCGTCTGGCTAGTAACTGGCACAATCATCAGTTTCATTGATCAAGTCGAAGTCAGTGGCAATGAAACCCGCCGGTCGGTGACCGATCAAGAATCGACTGATTTAGCAAAGGTTCTCTATCCATCGCACCAACTTTCGATCACCCCCGACCAAATAGACTCGATCGCGCTGACAAAAATTCTTCAGCGCCCTGTGTATCTGATCGGGCAGGGCAGCGAGACAATGCTGTTTGATGCCACAACAGGCAGCGAGCTTCGCATAGATAAGCACCTGGTCGAGGCTATCGCTCGAAAAAGTTATAGAGGCGACGGCGAGATAACTGATAGCGAACTGATGGAGCTCGGATCGGACGAAGTTCGCGATTTCGCCGGCCCGATCTGGCGGATTAATATTGAAGACGACTTGGCCACACGAGTGTATGTGTCGCCTGAAGACGGACGGGTACTGGCGCACCGAAATAGCCGGTGGAAAGTAGTCGATTTTCTTCTTATGTTGCACTTCATGGACTATGCCCGAGAGGATAGTTTCAACAATTGGCAGATCATCATCGTCGGTTTCGGCACACTCTGGATTGCCATCTCCGGTGTCTTGCTGGTGCTATTCAGTTTTGGTCGAAGCGATTTCCTATGGCTACCAGGGTTCAGGTCCGGCGGCGCGAGAGTAAGCAGCAAAGTCGGTTCCGAAAATAACGAAGCACAAAGCTACAACCTGGACAGCGCGTTGTCGTACTACTCAAGCTTGTCTCAACATGGCGTCAGATTGTCTTCAAACTGTGACGGGTCCGGTAGCTGTGGCCTATGCAAAGTCCAATACACCAGTGATCCACCGCCCGATACCGCCGTCGATCGCGAATGGATCAACACGTCGGATCTTGCCGACGGCTTTCGTCTGGGCTGCCAGCACAAGCCATGCTCAAACGATGTCATCGTTATTCCGGATATGGCATTCCAGCAGTCGCTTCAGTCTGCAGTTGTAGTCTCGTCACAGTGGCTAACGCCGCTGCTGAAGGAAATCAGTATCCGGGCAGATGCCCCTGTCCAGTTCCGACCAGGCGATCACCTGGAGTTTCAAATCCCGGCATTCGATATCGATGTCGATCAACTTGCTGTCCCAAGTTCATATGTCAATGTGTGGAGAGGGCTGGGGCTATCAAAAAGGTTGGTGCACGCAGGTACGAATACGGTGGCAAGAACCTATTCAATTGCGGTAGCGCCAAACGGTGAGGCGTCCAGTGATCTTAAATTTACCGTTCGCTTCGCTCCGCCTCCCGATGGCCTTGAGGTCCAGCCCGGGATCGGTTCCACTTACATGTGTAGCCTACAAGCTGGTGATTCGGTGACGTTCCGTGGGCCCGGCGGCGACTTCTTGCTGCATGAAAGTGATCGCGAGAAGATCCTCATTGGTGGTGGTGCGGGAATGGCGCCACTAAAGTCGATGGCCGTGCATCTCTTGAGCAACCTGCAATGGGAAGGAAAACTCCGATTCTGGTACGGCGCGCGTAATCAGCAAGAAATTCTCTATCGCGATAGTTTTGAAAAGTTTGCCGCTGACCACCAAAACTTCGAGTGGCAGGTCGCGCTTTCTGATGCCAATGACGATAACAGTTGGACAGGCAAGCGTGGATTCATACACGAATCGATTTTCGAGAATTTGTTAAAGCATCATGAATCGCTCGGCGATTGTGAATTTTACATTTGCGGGCCACCGATGATGCTCGCGGCCACGCGGGAGATGCTGA
>TARA_R110002049_G_scaffold277605_1_pt1 | contig 14504 bp, 25 predicted proteins | sample TARA_R110002049 | Tara Oceans TARA_R110002049 (sample SAMEA4396941) | marine metagenome | biome: Polar Biome; feature: [SRF] surface water layer (ENVO:00010504); material: water (ENVO:00002006), including particulate matter (ENVO:01000060) such as... | depth 5 m | reverse complement strand
ATACCATTTTTCTTTAAAGTCTAAAGGATATTCTTCCCAGTCAAATCTTGTTTTTATTCTTTTTAACTCTTCAGGTATGTTTGTTCTTGTCCATTTGTCGGATTTAAATTTAACTAAATTCGACTCTTTAGGTAAAGCTATTTTTAGGTTTTGTATTTCGTATATGTCACCTATTTGGCCACTTTTACTTATAACTATAACATCATGCTCTTCGTTGTAACCATATTTCCATTTCTTACTTCTATTTAATTTAGTAAGAACATGAGGCTTAACGTGATCTTTTAATACTTTATATAATTCTTGATTATACATTATGTTGATCTACCCTCTGCAAAACCTTTAAAAACTTTATCATTTGCTTTTTTAGGTTTTTCATTTAACATATTTTCTTCTTCTTGTAAGCGTTGTAATATTTCAAACGCATCAAATATTGCTAATTTTTTTGTTGCAGCTGCGTTCTTTAATCTATCTGCCGATATATCTTCAGCTGTGTCTACAATAGGTTCTTTAGCTACCTTTATTAATTCCTCAACTGCTATACGCCCAGCTTGGATTATATTCTTCTTCGTTTCCTTTGTATTCATATTTAATTAAAATGTCGTCTATATGCAAGCAGTAAAGACGCGTGTTATCTACTATAAACTCAAACTCTCTCATATCTGGAAAACCTATCAGGTCTCCCTCGCTTATTCCCCTTGCTTCTAAGAGCTTATTACCATATTTAAGTATACCAATATTCTTTTGCTCTTTATCTAGCGTTAGAGGGTCTTTATTTTTTATAGGTGAAATAAAGCATCTATCTCCAAAAGAATTCCATTCAGCATTTTTTTTATATAAATATATTTGATCTGGTTGGCAGAAAAATAAATCGTCTATAAATTTTTGACTACTATCTACTGCCTCTCCTCTTTGATTATAATATCTTCTAAAAGCATTATGATGTATTATTATTTCATCTCCTTCTTTTAAAATAGTATTAAAAGCTTTAGGAGTCTTAACTATAACAGCTCTATTACTTATAAATTTAAATTGTTCAATACTAGTATTTAATATTAAATTTTTATCATTTATTTTTATAGAATTATCATACCTATTTTCAACAGGTTTAACTAAAAAATTCCAAACTGCCTCCATTAATATTGTAAATCATATTCAACAGATATAGCCATGTTAGGATTAAACTTTTTCCATGGCAGTATCTCATTGTTTTTCTTTATATATATGTTATAAGAATTATCGTCATCAAATAAGATAGCGGATATAGTATGACCACCATAAACCTCTTGACCAACGGAATAATGCATTGCATCATTTTTGTAGTCAGAACCTATGCTGATTTTCCTAATTTTATTCTGCATCCTTTTTTTCAATTTCAGTGTAAGTACCGTCTTTTAAATCGATATTTACAGCTCCATACTCCTCTTCTAATTCTTTTTTAGTTTGTTCAACCTCTTCGTTTAGGTCAGCAAGCTTATGTAGTAAAGCATGTTTTTGAGATTCTAAACCACCTATTGCTACAAGATGATCTTTTAAAACCTCTTGCTGTTTTACTACTTTTTCTAGTTGTTCTTTTTTAATTTTTGCCATTACATTAAATTTAATTAGTTATTCTTATTATTATTATTACCTATACTTTTGAATTTTTCCGCTCCACGAGAACCAAAATAAGCTACATACACCGTTATTAAAAGTGATTTTAATAAATCCACCCAGCCTGAGTCTATTCCAAACTCTATATTAAAGCTATCTAATAATATAAATATTATTAAAGATACAGTTAAAAATATTAAAGTCATAGGTCTAGTGTTTTTACTAAGCCATGAATCTGACGTCATATCACTTGACCATCTCTTGCTTATCTCTTGAGCTTCTACTACATCTTGCTTTAATAAAGCTAAAGCTATGTCTTTATCTTGTTGCGGTAATTCTGGATCGTTATTTATTAAGTTTTTAACTATACCTAGCAAACCTTTATCTGGCATCACATCTCCTATGGCTTGTACAAGACCTGATTTACCTAATAAAAATTGTCCAACTTTAGTGTCTTTAAACTTTTTTCTTTTTTTATCCGTCATTACATTTTCTTTTCAACAACGTACTTTGCCCCAGGAAATGTATAATCATAACCAGGGTACATAACCTTAGTATATCCTCTATCATCAGTGCCGAGTACTTTAAACTCGACACCTTTCATAGTTATATTACCTCCGGGAATAACGTTATATGGTTTGTTAACGTCGGGACTATCTTTTTTATAACCCTTTATACTCATGTTATTTTTCGCAAGGAGGACAAGGAGGGCAATTACCTTTTGCTACATTTCTCGCTGTCTTTCTTTCTTTTCTTTTCTTTTTAATTTTATCAACAGTTCTACTTACAACATTACCGTCCTTATTAGCATCAGTAATTACTTCTGGTAACGTAAGTTTAGGTAGTTTAATTTTAGGTAGTTTACCTTTAATGTCAGCATCTACAGCTACATTAATTTTTTTACCTTTTTGACCACCAAATCTTTCCCCTGTAGTTTCTTTTGTCTCTGGTGTAACTATAGTTTGATCAGGTGTTGTAGTTGATGGTGTTTCATAGTTAACAGTAACCTTTTGGTTCATTGAACTAGAGCCATCAATTTTTTGTGTTTTTTTCCAAGCCTTACAAGCAGCTGAATTAGGGTCAGCACAAGCATTTTTGCTTGGATCATTTTTTTCACTAGGTTTAAAAGCTGTAGATTTTTTACCACTCCACTGACGCGAGTCATCGTCTTGATTTGTGTTTGTTTGAGTTCCAGTACCATAACCTAGATTTGTTGTTAAATCAGATGTAGATGTGGTTACCGGGTTTCTATTAACTTGCATGATTTTAGCTTTATCTTCAGCTCCACTTAATTGAAATAAGCTAGACTTCATTTGATAACCCATACTTGTCATGTTAGGACCTTCTTCTTTTCGTTTTATTGTACCAGAGTTAACCTGTTCTAGTTCAAATTTATTTGCAAGCTCAAGTGCGTTTTCTCCTTCAAACACTTTTGATTTTTTTTCACCTGGAGTAGTTACACCAGGAATTACTTTAGTAGATCCAGGAGTTATTTTTTCCTTATAAAGCTTAGCATCATCTTTTACATAATCAGTTTTTTTAACATCAATATCAGCATCTACAGAAAGTAACTTATTAGGATTTGCATTAGCATTAGCATTAGCACTACTATTTATATTTTTCTTTTTTACTTTTTTAGTAGTAGCAGCTCCTACGTAGTTATTTCTATCAAAATACTTTTCATCACCGTGAAGTGATAAAGCAACTTCTTTAGAGACTGCACCTCTTGTCTTAGCGGTACTTCTACCAAAATTATTAAATTGACCTGAGTTTACGCCTTCTCCTTCAATCTTCATTCCAGTCTCATTGTTAACGTCACCATATGTACCGTCTTCTTTTAGAGCTCTTCTAACTTCTCTTTTCTTTTTAAAGTAAGCTTTGTTTCTATCTCTTTTTTCTTTGCTACCAAAAATAGTACCTAAACCTCTTCCAAGATTTGTTCTTTGGTTTACACCAGCTCCAATTGGTTCTTGAGGCGGTGCCATGCCTTTCATTTTAAATGCCATAGTTTTAATTTTATACGTTATATTTGTTATCTTTATACTTTGTGCCAGAGATATTATAAGCTTGAGCTTCATATCCTAATTGCTTAGGATCACCCGACATAGCTCTAGCACTATGTTTTGGTATTGTTTCGCCTTTCCAATATATGTTTTGATCGTCGTAATCTAATTCTCCAGACTTCATTTGAGCAACATGAACATCTTCGTGTCCTTTAACTTCTTTATGAAAAGAAGGATCAAGTTTGTCGTTTAGTATTATCACTTGATTTTTTAATGATTCGCCTAAAACGCCTGGTCCTAAATCTCTTTCATAAACAGGTGTTTGATTCTCAGCGTATGGAGGATTACTTAGTTTAAAAGCCATATTATTTTTTATTAAAAGGCATCATTCTATTCAATGCTTGTTTTCTACTTTCACAACCACAAGGAATACCAAGCCCTTCTGATAACATATTAACAGCAGCTTTAATTCCTGTAGGTCGAGTTATTTTATTCTCTATAAAATCTCCTAAACCCTTGTCCATTACGCTCCTTTTTTATCAGGGTTTTGATCTGAAATAATAGGCATGTCAGAAAAATAAGCACTACCTTGCATGTGTTTAGATATAGGTGAACCACCCATCATTTTAGGTCCGCCTTCCATTTTTTTACTTACAGCACCAGCTATAATCGTAGGAAGTACTTTAGCAGCTATTGCTCCTAGAATTTTTGGTGCTCCAGGTTCACTTTTTTGATGAGCTGGACCACAGTGCGCTATATTACTATCGTTTTTATAAGCCATAATTTATTTATTTATTAATGATGTGATTCATCATATTTAACATCTCCAGCTAATTTTGAGATATGCTTCTCGTCAGCTGTCATTTTTTCATCGCTATGCCCATGAGAGTTATCATAAAGAACATCTCTTTTTAAATAATCCATATGAGCTTTATCATCTCTTTCAGCGGCTGCAGCATTGCAGTCTGTTACATGTGTGTGTCCATGTTGATCATGTTTAGCATAATGAGGGTGATTTCCCGTGTATTTTCCGTAATGACCTTTTTCGTAGTCACAGCAAGATTTATCCATAGTTATTAATTTATTTTATTACTTTTTCTTTTTTACAACTTTACCATCTTTGTACTCTAAAAAAGGTGGTAATTTCTTTTTACCTTTTTCATCACCATCTGATTTCTGCTTAGGTCCACCTTTAGATTTACAACCAAAGTTATTAGCATAGTTAGCCATTTCAACTACAGATTTATTATAGTCATCTTTATTAGCCATAATCGCGCTAGCAGCTGAACAGGTGTCTTTACCTTTCATATTTTTTTTCACCCATGCGGTGAACTTACCTTTGTTTTTATCTTTTATTTCTGGGAATTGATTTGCCATAATTTACCATTTTACTTTGTTAGCCCAGTATGCGGCACTGAACACGCCTCTTTTTATATTCTTGGCATGTCTAGCTTTAAAACTAGCACGCCTTGCTTTTGATTTAGCATCTGTTTTTTTACCAGCAGTGCTTACACCTTGTTGGCCAAATCTAATTATTTTCTCCTTACCAGCTTTACATGCTTTTACTATATGAGACTTTGTTTTATGCCCAGGAGTTTTCTTTGGTTTATTACAAGCTAAGTCTGATTTTTTAAAATTATTTGCCATTAGTAAGTCCACATTACGTTTTGAGATTTATCTTCATCTATATCTATATGAATAAAACCTTTTCCTACACCTATTCTTTTTATACCATGCTTAAGACACATGCTGACTAATTCAAATCTTTCTTTGCTTGATTCACAGTTTAGGTCAGCGGCTAAACCTTTTATATGTGATGAATTTTTTACACCACCTATTTTTTCGTTATGAGCTTCTGTTCTATAACCAGAGTTAATACGTATAGGCTTTCCGTATTCTTCTCTAATACTATCTAACATACAAAGAAAATCTTTATTCATCATCTGACCGCTACCTTGTATATCAGGGGAATCAAACTCTTCGTATGTAAAGTATTTCATTATTTTTCGTTTTTAAGATTTATCCATTTGTGAATTGTATAACCAATAGTAACTACTAATAAAGTTATTTTAAGTATCATATCAATATGCGTCATAGAAATAGCCATTGCTCCGCCATTCATGGCGTATAATTTTAGATCTGCCGTTGTCATTTTTACCCGTGTTTAGCTATAGTAGTTATAGGTCCAGCCACGTATTTTGAAGGGTATTTTTGCACTTGCATGCCTGTTATACCTGAGCTTGAGCCCGGTGCGTGTAATCTACCTCTTTGATCTAATGGTCCGTCCCATATAGCGGATTCACCTACTATACCAACTTTTCCTTTACCCATCTTTTCTGCATGTGGGTCGTTTGCGTAATGTCCTGGTTTATGCATGTTTATTGTTTTTAAATTTTAAGGTTTTTTCTTAAATAATCCACCTATACCGTCACTGATCTTTTTAGTAAACTCATTAAACTTTCCGGTAGGATTAGTATTTGGATCAGTGTCATTTCTTGCTTTAAAGTTTTCTATTCGTTTTTCTATTCTAGCCGCTTTCTTGAGTCTACCAGCTTTTTTCGCGTCTTCCTTTTTTTTTGTTAACGTGTTTATGTCTCTGTATAAAGCTCCAGCGCCCCAACCTGTATTTCCTTTTTTTTCACCAGCTTCATTATTTGTTGCTTCATAATACTTTACATCGTTTGCGGTTTCACCAGTTAGTGTACCACCAAGTGCTGGACTAGTAGCTGTGTATCCACTAGTATCTTGTTGAGCGTTTTGAACACTTCCTACGCTGCCAGAAAAATTGTGAGTTCCAGCACCTTGCAGCAAGAAGTTTTTATTTATTTCTGGTATGAGTGAAGAGGATACTTGCATTGCACCGGATGGCCTTGAATAAGCACTAGTGTCTTGTTGTTGTAATTGAACATTACCAACCATCATAGCACCTTGAGGGTTTCCATAAATAGCTTCAGCTGACGCTTGTGTTCCTTTGCTGAAATTAGTATTCATAGAATCTAACTCATACGGATTTGATTCCATACTCGTTTGTCTAAAGCCTTTCTTTTTATAACTACATTGTTTTGCCATGATTATCTTTTTAATGATCTGTTTCTTTCTAACTCACCACCGTAAACAGCGTTAGCAGATTTTTGAGCAACAGGTGAAAATGGTGATGGAGCCGCTAGCATAGGTTTTGACTTATTGTTAGTTACTCTACTTGCTGTTATACTTGTTTCAGGAGTTGGTGCTCCAACAGTGGGCATTGGTTTTTCTGCTACAGGATCTTGTATAGCTGATTCTATTGAATTAGGATCACTTGTAAATTCCCCAACTTTAGTTTCTAAATCTGAAACTCTATCTCCTAAATCACCCATACCACCTTGCAAGTCTCCTACTGCGGACGCAGCATTGGCTGCTGAAGATCTTCTATCGATCTCTGATTGATATTGTTTTATTCTACCTCCAAACGCTTTACCAAACATTGCGTTTGTTGAGCCTATTTTAGTATATTTATCTAACTTAGATTGTAAGTCGCTGTCTGAAAGACCTCTAAGGCTTCCAGTAGCTGCTGCTATATTACTTCCACTACCACCTATCGCGGCACCTATTGCTCCCATGTTTATCTATTTTTATCTTTGTTTACGTTGTATATAGATGTTATTAAAACTTTATCTATATAACTTTTACCTTTCATTATAGAATTTCTTCTTTCACTAATAGGTATGTCTTCTAACCCAAGCATAATACGGTACACTCTTTTAATAAGTTGCTTACACTTGAAAGAAACTTTGTATATGTTATATTTTTGAGTGGTACGATTTTGTTTTCTCCAAACCGATATCCAATCTTTTTTTAACAACTTGTTCCAGCGTCTATTATTCCAACTATAAGAATATGTACCAATTTCAAAATCATGCTTAGTAAACATACCTTTACAATCAAGGTATATTAGAAGTTCAAACTCTGCATCTGTAAGCTCATTGTTTTTGCAAGCCCATTTTCTAATTATTCTATAATGTTTAAGTAAATTTAATTCTTTGATTTCATCAGGATCTACGCGTCTCATAATATTACAACAACGTCGGTATCTCTAACTATACAATAATCTTTATTATCTATATCTATTCTATGATAAGCACTTTTGTCAAAAAATATCTCATCATCTTTTTTTATTCCACAAACTTGATCTCCAGTGCTTAGCACTTTACCTCTGTGGTATCTAACATCGGTTCTTTGTACTTCAGACAATAATAAACCTCCTTTAGTTTTTTCCGTACCTTTTTTAAAAGGTTTTATTAAAATATTTCTACCTACTGCTTTCATCTCCAATTCTTAAGTTATTGATTACACAGTCTGTTGATAATATTGTAGAAGCTACTGACGCTGCATTTTTTAAAGCGCTTTTAGTAACAAGTAAAGGATCTATTATTCCTTCGTTTATCATATCAACTTCATCACCTGTTATTACGTTTATACCTGTTCCTTTACCAGTTGGTAGAATATAATCTACTAATCCCGCGTTTTCAAGTATTGTTTTAAAAGGATATTTTAAAGCTTCTATTAAAGCTAAATGACCATCTGTTTTAGGTTTTATAAATAAAGCCGCATCATACAATGCAACGCCACCACCAGGTACTATACCTTCTTTAATAGCTGCTTTAGTTGCGCATATAGCATCTTCTATTCTATCTGTCTTTTCTTTTAATTCTACTTCTGAGCTGGCTCCAACTTTGACAACAGCCACTTTAGCGGCGAGACGAGCAAGGCGTTTTTCAAGCTGAATGATTTCACCTGGTGAATTAGCTTCTTGCAATTGTCTTTTAACTTCTTCCACCAAGAGTTTAATCTCGCTATTAGATGTATCAACTTGTATAATAGTTTCGTTATCATTTGTAGTACTTTTTATGCATTGCCCTAAATGCTCTTGTTGTATAATGTTAAGATCATCACCTAGTTCTTCGTTTATAACAGTTGCGCCCGTTAGTACTGACAAGTCACTTAGCATATCTTTTTTATTGATACCGTAAGTAGGTGCGTTTATTACGTTTATTTTAATATTACCTTTTACTTTATTCATAGCTAAAGCATTAGCTACTTGAGGTTCTAAATCCCCTATAACAAGTAATGGTTTATTATTCTTTATAACGAACTCTAATATAGACTGTATTTGCCTTATGGTGTTTACAGGAGATTCAATTATTAAAACCCAAGGGTTATCTAATTCTGAAACTCTTTTTTCTTTGCTTGTTATAAAGTGATCATTTGTTAAACCTTTATCATATTGAACACCATCTACAATTTCAACTATTGTCTCTGTGTTTGTTGTGGGTTCCATTATAACAACACCTGTTTCATCTACTTCTTTAAAAGCTTTACCAATTATAGCTCCTAGCTCTTTGTCATTGTTAGTAGCTATTGTTGCAACTTGATCAATCATATCTCCAGAAACCTTAATAGATTTATCTTCTAGATATTTTATAGCTTGATCAACAGCGTCATCTATACCTTTTTTTATATCTCTTATACTAGCAGTTTTTTTACTAGCTTCAGTTAATATAGCATGAGCTAGAACAGTTGCTGTGGTAGTTCCGTCTCCGGCGTCTTGCACGGTTTGTTTAGCTGCTTGCTTTAATAACGTTGCACCCATGTTTTCAACTGGATCTAGCAAAACAATAGACTCCGCTACTGTTACGCCATCTTTAGTTATAATGGGTCTTCCTTGATCATTCTCAAGTATTACACATTGGCCACTAGCTCCTAATGTAGAGCTAACGGCTTTTGTGAGTTTTTCTATTCCTTTAAATATCTTATCTTTAGCATCTTGGCCAAAGTTAAGATTCTTGACAATTTTGTCTGACATAATTTGATTTAATTAAATTTGATTTATTTTACTTAAAGGTCTTAACGACTTGTGGTCCGTGAATATAAGAAAGTTTTTTCTCATAGTGGTTAATAGAAGCATCAATAGCTTGTTCAGCTCCTTCCATTGTTTCACGTCTCGTTACATCGATCCAAGAGTCTTTTTGTTTTGGATCAAGGTATTCAGTTTGGTAGAATCCGTTTGGTAATTGTACAATTCGCCAGTTTTTCTTTTGAATTACATGTTCCCATACTTTTATGGTTTCTTCCGTGATTTGTGGTTGACCGCTCCAAGAGCTAGTCTGATAAAATAGTGTCATTGGTTTTGGTTTTAATTAGACATCTGGTTAACGCTCTAACCGAGCAGGTATATCTATATCATCACTTGTTTGTGATCATTTTTACTATAGTTGGTTTATAATATACCACTCTGTTCCATCACTCCAGAATTTAAATGATCTATAACTACCACTCATAGTCCTACCACTGGTTGATCCATTTATAGTTTCTCCACTTGAAGGTGTAAACTTTATACTACCATCTTGACCTGGAGATACCTGGTTAAACGTTGTGTCTGTAAAAAACTCTATTATTCTTTGTGCCATACCAGGGTTGTTACTACCAGTTGCGTTTGCAGGTGGAAGCCTTACTTCAAAAGGTAGGGTTGCTGTAGTTCCAGACCATGAACATTTATAAAATCTTGATGCATTTATTCCAAGAAATGTTTGACCACCATTAGTTGCTGTTAAACCAGCGCTGGGTTGGTATTCACCTATTGAAGATACCCCATTTGGCCCCATAACTGGTGTTGAATAAACTAAATTGTTAGCTTGCGTAACAAGAACGCTTTGTCCAAAAGCACTAGCGGTAGGTGGAAAATTTGGCGTACCACCGCTTTGTCCAGCACCTTGGCCATATCGCCCTAATCTAATTTGACTAGTGTTTAGTACTTCTAATGCGTTCCTTCTATTTGCATTTGAAAAACCAGCACCTACTATAAATTTAGTATTATTATTAGGAGTATTATATCTACCTACAACAACTTGATTAGCGCCTTCTACTCTAAGGTTAGAACCTAATGCCATACCTGCAGACCCTACGCCCGTTATAGCATTATCAAAACCACCAATCACTGCTCCACCTGTAGCGCCAGAAGCTATAGTATTATCATGACCAGCTCCTAAAAAAGAAGCATTACCGTCTGTTTGGTTTGAATACCCTCCAATACCAGCAGAGTTTTCTGCATTAATAAAATTACTTTGATATGAATCAGTATCCACGCTACCTATACTAACTGCGTAATTACCAGCTTTACCTGCTGTTCCTATTCTAATAGATTCTTTTGTGGATCCCCCTTGTCCACCGTTTGAATTAACACCAATAGCTATATTATTACCCTGAGAAGTAAACCCACTATTCGCGCCTGAAAAAGCAAAACGACCTATACCTATATCCCCAGACCCAGAAGTTGTATTATGATTTCTAGCAGATTCTGTACCAATAAACACGCTAGAACTCGCACTTCCACTAATGCCATTTGCCGCGTTAGAACCTATAACTACATTTTCCTCCAATGACCCTGTAATGTTACCACTATTTGGTCTAGCTAAAGCGCTTCTACCTATTATAACGTTATAGGCTATTGCTCTTGTAGTTGTGTTTGTATTTTGAGTTGCTAAATGGCCTATAACCACGTTTTGTTCTGCATTATAACCTTGAGCAGTTGTAAAATAGCTAGCAGCTAATGTATTGAATCCTATTCCAATATTTCCAGTTCCAACTACGCTAGCCCCAGCATTCTTACTAATAGCCACGTTGTTAGAACCACCTGTAACATTTTTTAAAGTTACAGAACCTATACCCACGTTGTTTGTTCCAAGAATAGTTCCAGCTAAAGCGTCCTCACCTACAGCTATATTTTCCCCAGGAAATGCTTGACCGGATGAAGTTGTTGCTGATGCTAAAGCGCCTTTACCAATAGACACAGATCCATACATGTTTTTCTGGTATATATTACCGTCTACAACTAAATTCTTTGTAGTGTCATATACTGTTCCTGCTTCTTGATTAACAACTGAATCGCCTAACGTGCCGTTAGCACCATCCGACCATATAGGTAGATAGTCTGTCGTACCTGTTCCAGTAGTACCAGCGTACGTTACTGTAACTACATTACCAGCTTTTGCTATTGTAAATCCACTTGAAAAACCTAAAGTAGGTTGAGTAGAACCTGAACCCTGTAGATTTATAGTCTCAGTAACAGCGTTGGCTAATATAGATATGTTGTTAGGTATGTCAACACTAGTAAAAGCATTACTACCTAGTGCTCTTTTAACTACGTCATTACTAGAGTTTAGAAAAAGAGCTGTTGTATCTGATATACTAGCGCTAACACTATTTAATCGCAATGCACCGTGTACTTCTAAGTTATTTACAAATTGAATACGACTCATTATTTTATTTTATTATATTATTATCTAGTAGTAAGAAGAGCTATGTAGTCTCCTTGAGAAGGTGCTGATGGTAAGTCTGTAAAGTTTATTGTTAAAAATTCATTTGCTCTAGTAATAAGAGGATATACAGTTGAACCACCATCGGTTTCTTGCTGTACAACTTCACACTTTACACCTATAGCGTCGCTTACGGCACTTGGAAATACACCGCTTACATCTATTACCCAACCCGTTGTTCCTGTGGGAGCACCTGATTGGCTTGTTACATTTGCACCAGAAGTATTTAAGGTAACACTTTCAAATAAAGCTGTACCACTAGTATCAGCAGTTAATGTGAACGCGCCGTTAGTTATATCACTAACTGTTATACCAGTACCTCCAATAACTCTAGCTATACCAGGGTCGTTTGCTGTTGCTTCTTTAGCTTGTATCCAGCCATTTGATGTAGCTGTAAATTGTTCTGAATCAAAACCAGCAACACCTTTAATAGTGGCGGCATCTGTTGCTCCAACTCCAGCTACATTATCATCTGCTATAACAAGCGTATAATCAGTTGACGCTGGATTTGAGTTTACTGCAATATCTGTATTAGCAAATATAAAATCGCCAACTTCTAATGTTGCATCACCTGTTGGGGAATCGCTAAATGTTATATCACCAGGCGCTGTAACTACGTAGAAATCTCCATTTCCAACAGCTATGTTACTACTTCCAGTTAACGCTGGAGATCCTGGATTACTAGTGGCATTATAACCACCTTGGAAAGAACCAAGTCCTCCAACTTGAGATAATACATAACCTTTTGAAGCCGCATCTGTATCAGCAGAAGGAGTTGCTTGAACTGTAACTTGTCCGGCAAAACTTGATTGACCAGTTCCAGACACGATTAATTCACCAGTAACAGTTGCTGTTGTTCCAACTGTCAAAGAAGCCGCTATATCTACGTCATCCGCAAGTTCAATACCAAATGTATCTATCACCGAAGAATCAATATCAATATTACCATCGTTATTTGCAAATTTAACATTATTTTGAGCTGATGCTGATCCATTTAAAAATAAACCTAGTTCATTTGAAGCAGCTGGTTTTTGAAGAACATAAGTGTTCTGCGAATTGTTATCCGTCCAAGGAACATTGACAACTAGGTTTTCTGCTTGATCATCTAACTGAACAGCATAAGTTCTTAATAAGGTTGAGGTTAAACTATTAGCTACAACCACTTGTGAGGTAGTGTCTACGTTTACATCGAACTCAAGCGTATTTAAAGTTAAACCATCTCCAGCTGTATATTCAGTATTAGTATCAGGTAAAGATATACCCACTACGTATGGAGCACCTGTTGTTCCACTTCCTGATAAAGCAACTCCAGCGGTTCCGGTGGATGCTGTAAACTGCACGTAAGTATCGTTTGTAATAGTTTCATCTTGAGTACCAACAGAGTCTCTTATATAAAACTGACTCATTGTTCCCGCTGCGGAACCATCCATTGGTATCCAATCTGTACCATTATAAAAATACATTGTTTTATCAGCGGCAGAGCTATCAAAATACATTTGACCTTCTGCTACTTGACTTGTTGGAGCTGTTCCTAAGCTTTCAATAACAACACCTAAAAGTTGGTTCTTATTAAAGTTTATACTGTTTAAAAAATTTATTGCCATTGTTTGTTAGTTTAAATATGCTTTACCTGCAAAGATTGCAGAAAATGTTATGGTTACTTTTTGATTACTGTTGTATTCTATTGCTCCTTCTACTGTTGAATTAGCTGTATCAACCACCGTTACTGATGGAAATTTATTTAAGTTATGAACTATCTCCCATGTGTTTGAAGGTGTTACTTGATCGTATACAAAAGTTTTATCTGAGTTTTGTGATAAATCTAATTGTATACCATAATATTGGTTAAACGTTACGCCTCCTGATCCACTTATAAAACTAAGAGACATTTTATAATTAGAAGATATTCCGTCTAATACCAATGTGTTAAAAGTAAAAACACCAAATGATCCTAAATTACTTGTATCTTGTATTATTATTTCTGTCGATAATAAAGATTGTAAGTATGGAAGCGAATTAGTATTGTTAGCCATTTTTGGCGTGATCATTAATTCTGTTATATTAGAGAACAATGTATTGTTTCCACCAAAACTAGGAAAATATATAGAACTTTTTTCAGGTATTCCCTCAGAGTCTGAAACTTTAAACTGCCAACTTGTGGCGCTGTCTCTAACTAAAGAGCCAACTGCATTTACTGAAAAGTTTTTTGTTTGACCTGTCGAAACATCAGTACCTATTAATAAGTCTGAACCTTCTGGAGCACCTGATTGGTATGATGATATTTTTGCCATGTTTATTTTATGTCAATCTTATTCTTAATACGCCTGCGTTATGGTATAAACCTCCAACTGGTATACCAGCAGCTGCAGCCGCGGTGTCATCAGCAAAATTAAATCCTACTATTGTTGGAAGTACTACGCGTGGTACTTGAGCAACACCGCCACCTCTACTAACACCACCTTCTGTTATAAGCAATGCATTACTATTTGTAGTTGTAGTAGAACCTACCGCTAAAGCAAATTTAGTGTTACCTAATCCATTAGAATAATCTGTAGCAGGG
>TARA_R110002049_G_scaffold234002_1_pt1 | contig 14505 bp, 16 predicted proteins | sample TARA_R110002049 | Tara Oceans TARA_R110002049 (sample SAMEA4396941) | marine metagenome | biome: Polar Biome; feature: [SRF] surface water layer (ENVO:00010504); material: water (ENVO:00002006), including particulate matter (ENVO:01000060) such as... | depth 5 m | reverse complement strand
AGGCTTCCTCGGGCTGGACAACATCGGTGTCTTCGATCGCAGTGCGCAGCTTCCGGGCGGCGGACACATCGACCAAGCCGACGGGACCGCCTGGATGGCAATGTACGCATTGAACCTGATGCGAATCGCGTTGGAGTTGGCACTTGAGAATCCTATTTACGAAGACATCGCAACAAAGTTCTTTGAACACTTCTTGCACATTGCCGAAGCGATGACAGACGTTGCCGAGACTGGCCGCGGACTATGGGACGAAGACGACGGCTTCTACTACGACGCATTGCATCTGCCCAATGGCGAAGTGCGTCCGATGAAAGTTCGCTCTCTCGTCGGTCTCGCTCCACTATTCGCAGTAGAAACGATTGAACCGGAGTTGCTTAAACAATTGCCTGGTTTCGCCCGACGTCTCAAGTGGGTGACAAAAAACCGTCCCGACCTTGCGGCCTTGGTTTCCCACTGGCACGAACCTGGTCGTGGCGATCGACGATTGCTCTCGTTGCTGAGGGGCCATCGGATGAAGTGTTTGCTGCGACGGATGCTCGATGAAACAGAATTTCTGTCCGACTATGGAATTCGGGCATTGTCGAAGGTGCATGACGAACATCCCTACGAATTGCTGTGCGAAGGTCAGCCCCTTCAATGCGGCGGGGAGCCGATGACGGTCGACTACCAGCCTGCTGAGTCAACGACTTCGATGTTTGGCGGAAACTCTAATTGGCGAGGTCCGATTTGGTTCCCCATGAACTTCTTGCTCGTCGAGTCGCTGCAGAAGTTTCATCATTACTACGGCGACGATTTCAAGGTCGAGTGCCCGATTGGATCAGGAAGCGAACTGACTTTGAATGAGGTGGCCGAAGAGGTTTCGCGGCGACTCGCTCGTATCTTTTTGAAGGACCAAGAAGGGAACCGAGCCGTCTTCAAGCAGTATCCACGCATGCAAAACGATCCGCTGTTCCGAGATCACATTCTGTTTTACGAATATTTTCACGGTGACACCGGTCGTGGGGTCGGCGCGTCGCACCAAACAGGATGGACCGCGTTAGTCGCAAAGTTGATGCAGCCACGAGCGGTGTCGTAAGCACAGTTGATATTTACTATTTGTATCAATCATCCGTCACCATCCTACCGACCAACTAGCGAAATGTAATCCATGTCAAAACTTCCAAACGTCGTGATACCGAAGTGCGAAACACCCAAATTGCTGCTTGGACAAAAAGCATTGGTGACGGGGTCGAGTTCAGGGATCGGTAAGGCAATCGCCATCGCGTTCGGAGCTGCAGGAGCGGACGTTGTCGTCAATTATGTTGGCGACGACACGGAAGGGACCGCCGTTGCCGAAACGATTAAGTCCGGCGGCAGCAACGCGATCGCAATTCGAGCGGACGTTTCCAACGAACAACAAGTCACGCAGATGTTCGGCCAAACGATTAGCGAGTTCGGTACGATCGACATCCTGGTCAACAACGCCGGGATTCAAATGGATTCGTCGATTGAAACGATGAGCCTGAAGCAATGGGAGCAAGTGATCGCGGTCAATCTCACTGGCCAGTTTTTATGCGCGCGGGAGGCGATTCGCGAATTCAAACGCCGCGGCGTGGTCAAATCAGTTTCGTGCGCGGCCGGCAAGATCATTTGCATCAGTTCTGTTCACGAAGTGATTCCCTGGGCCGAGCATGTGAACTACGCCGCATCGAAGGGCGGCATCATGCTGATGATGAAGAGCCTTGCGCAAGAAGTCGCGCCGCATCGCATTCGTGTGAACAGCATTTGCCCCGGCGCGATCCGTACGCCGATCAATCGACCGGCTTGGGAAACGCCAGAAGCTTACTGCGAACTGATGAAGCTGATCCCGTACAACCGCATCGGCGAGCCGGAAGATATCGGGCGCGCCGCGGTCTGGCTGGCCTCCGATCAAGCCGATTACATCAACGGAACCAGCATGTTTGTTGACGGCGGCATGTGCTTGTATCCAGGCTTCGCTACAGGTGGATAGGAAAGACAAGGAGAGATTCATGACAAACGACCACACAAAAGTCCTTTCTGAATGGCTGGAAACCGACGGGCTGGGTGGTTTCACATCCGGCACCGTTAGCGGTCAGCGCACGCGGCGGTATCACGCGTTGTTACTTGTCGCCCAAAAATCTCCGGCTGATCGTGTCGTCTTGGTCAACGGACTGGATACCTGGGTGCAGATACGCGGTGGCACCCATCCGATTTCGACGCAGTACTATCGCGGTGAAGTTGAATCTCCCAGCGGATATCGTTACCTGAAGTCGTTTACCAATGACCCATGGCCGACATGGCGCTATCAAATCACAGACGAAATTACGATCGTGCAGGAATTGTTCGTTCCGGATCGAGTGCAAGGTGTTGCGGTCCGTTGGAGCATCGATGGTCCACGCGATGACGTCTTGGTTCATGTGCGACCGTTTCTCTCTGGTCGAGACTTCCACGGCACGCATCACGCAAACCCTGATTTCGATTCCACGACATCCCGTGACGAACATTCCATTTCATGGCAGCCCTACACTGATCGACCTCGCGTCTACGCCCAAACAAACGGGGCATTCGATGAGTCCTTTGATTGGTACAACTCTTTTCTCTACACCGCTGAGCGTGACCGAGGACTCGACGACATGGAGGACCTCGCCTCGCCTGGCGAATTTCACTGGAGTTTGTCGAATCAGGATGCTTACCTCCTCCTTTCGGCGGGGCAATCGTTTGCTGATCTTTGTGGGGGGGCCGCAAACAGTGCAGAAGACACTTACGAAACCGTGGCAAACAAAAAGCGGGCGCGTCGAAAGCAAGCCGGGCAAGAATCGGAGATTATTCGTTCGTATGTCGTCGATCGCAGGAAGGGCAAAACGATCATCGCTGGCTATCCATGGTTTGGCGACTGGGGCCGCGACACGTTTATTGCCATGCGTGGCCTCTGTCTGACACTACCGGGTTGGCTCGACACCGCACATGCCATTTTGATGAGCTGGGCGGATACAATCTCCGAAGGAATGCTGCCCAATCGCTTTCCCGATCATGGGGCAACCCCTGAGTTCAATTCAGTCGATGCATCGCTTTGGTACATCATTGCCGTTCACGACTACCTGGAATCCTGCAACAAAATGGGAAATACCATCGCAGCGAAGGATCGCCAACGCCTGCAAGTCGCCATCGAGTCGATCTTGGATGGCTATTCACAGGGGACGCGATTCGGCATTCGTTTGGATGATGACGGGTTGATCGCCGCTGGCGAGCCAGACGTTCAGCTGACCTGGATGGACGCGAAAGTTGGCGACTGGGTCGTGACGCCGAGGATCGGAAAACCAGTCGAGGTCCAAGCACTGTGGCTCAGTGCACTTAGCATCGCGAGTTCTTTCAGCAACTGCTGGAGCGAGCAGCTTGAGCTTGGAAAACGATCGTTTGTCGATCGATTTTGGAACGACGCTGGCGGATATTTGTTTGACGTCGTTGACAGCAATCACCAGCCCGGCAGTGTCGATGACGCATTTCGACCCAACCAAATCTTCGCCGTCGGCGGCTTGCCTTTGGTTTTGTTAGATGATGAGAAAGCCCGCCGCGTCGTCGATGCAGTTGAGCAACGATTGCTCACGCCGATGGGGCTACGTTCTCTGTGTCCAGACCATCCCGACTATCAACCGCGATACGAAGGCGGGGTACTGCAGCGCGACGGGGCGTATCATCAGGGAACGGTTTGGCCGTGGCTCATCGGTTCCTTCGTCGATGCATGGCTGCGTGTGCGAAACAATTCGACAGCGGCCAAGCATGAAGGGCGGGCCAAGTTTCTAAATTCTTTAGAAACGCACATCGACCAAGCGGGCATCGGTCACATTTCTGAAATCTGTGATGGCGAGTCCCCGCATACCCCGCGCGGCTGTCCTTTTCAAGCTTGGTCATTCGGTGAATACCTTAGAATCAAGTACAGTATGTTGGTGGTCGAATCGAATGAATCTCGCCGATGAGGGAACTCAATGATTGATGAACACGAGTGGGAGTCGGCTTTTCCTGAATTCTCCGTTGACTCGTTGCCTCATTTGACCACAGAGCAAATGATAGAGGTCGATCGGGCAATGATCGAGGATCATCGCATTGAATTGATTCAAATGATGGAGAACGCCGGCAGAAATTTGGCTCGTCTATCCAAAGTGCGGTACATGGATTGTGCAGTCGATGGCTCAAACGTGGTTGTCCTTGCTGGTCGAGGCGGCAACGGCGGCGGCGCGTTGGTCGCGGCGCGGCGGCTGCACTGTTGGGGAGCGAACGTGCGTGTGCTCGTCACTCGATCCGCTGAGTCTTTCGAGGGTGTGCTGGCGCATCAACTCTCGATCGTCGAGCGTCTAGGGATCGTCGCGGACGACATGTCTCTGCCGGAAGGCAAAGTGGACGTGATCTTGGACGGATTGATCGGTTACAGCCTGAGTGGCAATCCGAGTGGCCGGGCTGCAGAGTTGATTCACTGGGCCAATGAGCAGTCTGTTCCGACGATCGCGCTCGACACACCATCCGGTCTGGACACAACGACAGGCCAGGTCTTCGTCCCAGCAATCATGGCATCGTCCACGTTGACCCTCGCGCTACCCAAAGCCGGCTTGTTCTCGTCCGCGGCGCAGCATCAAGTCGGTGAACTCTACCTCGGAGACATCAGCGTCCCGCCAGAAGTTTATACAGCAATGGGATTGGCGATTCCCAGATCACTATTTGCAGGCGAAGATATCGTTCGGATCGTGTGAGAGCCCATTCCGGATTTCTACGCACTAAATGCGGTGTTCATCATCGTGAACTCACATCACAGCCAGCTATTTCGGCAGAAAAAATCCATGTCGTTGCGGCAGTTGAGACCACAACCATTACGATCACTATTGCAAACCCCAGCATGGATCCCTCGCCAGGGACGACTGTGTTCATGCCTCACAATCCAGCGATCAATGAGGTAGTCGCGACGATGACCGATACACCGGTCAACAACTTGAGTGTTCGATTAAGTGAATGGGTGCGAAACGCCTAGTTTGGAGCAGGATCTGCGATGGTTGTACCGCTGTCACCGACAGCAAAGATTAGGTGGTCCTGCGTTGTGGTCCGCAGAGCTCGTTCCGTTGCCAATCTTTCATAACTCTTTTCGTTCCAGCGAGTCCAACGGAGGGTCTCCAGCGGAACGAATATGATTATCGCGAAGCACGATTCTTTATGTCGTTCAAGGCCCAGTCGTAGGGTAACCAGTAAATTCCGTTCGAATTGATGGAATCGAGATTTTCTTTCACCTCCGAAGCGTTAGTCGACACGAACCCCAGGAGAGAACCTTCAGCTTGGACGAAGTCATTTCCGTACCAGTTGTAGAGTTGCGTGAGGCTCAGTTGATTCGAATTGCTGTCAAACTGGAACCATGTTACATGCGAGTGAACATAGGTCGTCTGATCGTTTAGTTGGTCTTCCAACCTCTCTCCGCTGTAGGCTTCATTGCGCAGTGGAGGACAACCAACGGCTGCGCAAACTAAGGTAAAGTGAACGCGAGGCTCCACAAAGTTCGGACGGATTAGTTCGTGTTCGATCTGACTTAAACTCACGCTTGAACCAGCCAAATCCCAGCGAATGGCGTCCCAGCGTTGCTCAGCAGGAATATCTTTGATGGTCTTCAGCGGATAATATTCAAGAATCAACTTAAGAGTGAATGCGTTGTAGGCATTGATTAAAAACGCGAGCCGTTCATTGCGTCCAAGCGAGTCGATGTTGGCTTCAGCGACCTCATGCAGATACGCATCGAGTTGAGTTTCATTTCTTTTCATCGCTTCATAATCGACCCAGCCATTCGCATCGACGTGTGTTGAGATGATGCTTTGGAATGTGTCATGATCAAAGACACCATGCGCATTAGTGTCTGCGAATGTCTCTTGTAACTCCACTTGCGGGGGTCCCAAAAACCGCAGGGCGATTTGACTCAGCAAGCTGTACTTATATTGCAAAAAGCCAACGGTCAAGGCAATGGTGACAAGAATCATAGAAATGCGTTTCACGAACGTGCCAAATCGGGATTGTTCAATCAATCGACTTTCACTTGTGACTTTGTCGGTTTCTTGTGTAGTTTCAGTCTGAGAAGTCATTTGGTTTATCCTTGTTTTTGAATAAGCATGCAGTTGCCGTGTTAGTTTTTTAGTGATTCAAGAAGAGGCCTTCCTTTCTTGGAGACGGGGATAGCCCAATAACCTTTCACAGAACTTTCGCGAATGTTACTATCAGTAAGCTCCGAGATCAGTGCTTTTTTCACAGAACCGCGTCTTTAATTACGCTAATTCGTCCGTTTGTCAGATTATGAGTGGGTGCCGAATCTGGTGAATCAGTAAACTGGCGACCAAGAAGTTGAAATATTTTGTAAGGATTTTTATCTTGATACGTCCTACTAACATCGACTTAATTGAATTAGTGAATTTGTAAGACAAGGACCACATAACTGTGAATACCAACGAGGAAACTGGCCCCACGAAATCTGGATCAGTCGCAAAGATCGCGATTCTTCTCGCAGTGGTGATTGTCATCGTGGTGGCGTACACGCAATTTGGCGATGTGCTCTCGCTGCAGAATTTGGCGAAGCAAGAAGCTCAACTGCGGAGTTTTCAGAGTGAGCATCACATGCTTATCTTTGGAGTAGCGTTCCTGTTGTACGTGATCGTTGCAGGCTTGTCGCTGCCAGGAGCTGCCGTGTTGACGCTCAGCTTTGGATGGTATTTCGGATTCATAAATGGCTTTGTCTTAGTGAGTTTTGCCTCGACAGCGGGTGCGACAGTCGCGTTTCTACTAAGTCGTTATTTGTTTCGAGATGCCATTCAAAATCGATTCGGTAAACGTCTGGAGAGTTTCAATCAATCACTCGAAAAAGAAGGCCCGTTCTTTTTGTTCACATTACGATTGATACCGGCGGTGCCGTTCTTCGTCATCAATGCCGTGATGGGATTGACCCCGATCAAGATACGCACGTTCTGGTGGGTGAGTCAACTCGGTATGTTGGCCGGCACGGCTGTTTATGTGTATGCAGGTTCGAGTGTACCTAACTTGCAGATATTGGCCGACAAAGGCATCAACGCTGTATTCACTCCCAGCCAGCTGAGTCAGATCCTCATCGCGCTCGTCTTGCTCGGACTGTTTCCATTGATTGTGAGAGGTGGCATGAAGCTCTTCACAAAGACAGATTTGGAAGCAGAAGTATCGGAATCCCCCGAACAGAATTCATGATGTAAAAATCTCGGCCTTAATCAAACAGCTTTGATCAATTTAAACACTTCTGGAATGTGATTCATTATTAAATCCGAATTTGTCCAATTCACGCCATTCGATGAATACAATCAGCAATTTCAAGCGAACGTTCATCCGCACGAGTGTAAGAATCTCGTTCCTAAAGACAGCTACCAGCTGGTCGTGATTGGAGTAGGTACCGCGGGACTTGTCACTGCGGCTGAAACTGTGGAATTGATCGAACTAGAATTGATGGGTGGTGATTGTTTGAACGTGGGCTGTATTCCGTCGAAAGGTGTGATTCGAGCAGCCCGAGTGGCAGTCATCATCCCATGGGCCACCTACACATCTCTTGAAATCGCCCAGGTCGTCATCTACGAACAAAGCCCGAAGGACACTGGTATCGAACAGCACTAATGTTCAATCGTTTGGACACGTTGACCGAGCGATTCGGGAGGGTCAGGATGATGTCTTCGTAAAGGTTCACACGAAGAAAAGGACCGATCAAGTCATCGGGACGACGATTGTCGCTAAGAACGCTGGAGACTTAATTTCTGAAATCAAAGTGACAATGAAAAACGGAATCAACCTCTCTGGCATCGGCAGCACTATTCCTGGGGAAGTCCAAGCCGAAGCGATCCGCAAACTCGGCAACTTGTTCACTCGCACTAAACTAACCCCATTAAACAAAAAAATACTCAACATTCTGCGCCGTATCAACGTCGGTGCTTAATTGGAATTCCTCTATGACCAAGTTCTTTCAGATTGCCACACAGCGACCGATTATTCAAAGAGCAGTTGTTATGAGCGTGATTGTCGGACCGACCCTGATTGTGATAAATCAGGGCGGTCGCATTCTCAGTGGGGATTGTTCGTGGGATTGCCTGCTGCGGTCCTTATTAACGGTGATTGTCCCCTATTGCGTGTCAACTGTTTCCTCGGTTCTTACCGAGTTAAAATCGGATGCTTGATAGCTTACAAAGCAGAATCGATTCGTAGTGCCTTGTCAGGAAATAAAACTTAGGGTTGCCGAACGGGCAGACTCGGGAGTGTCATCTATCGGTGCAAGTCTTGTGAGCGAACGCATTGGGTCGGACGGTCGTGTGGAAACCGACACTGCCCCAATTGCCAAAAACTCAAGACAACGTTGTGGCTCGGCGCGCCGCAGGTCGAACTGGTAGCGGAACAGCTGGAAAATAATCCTTCCAGTCTGGAAACAGTCAAACCAAAGGTGTGTTGAAAACAATGCCCAGTCGACGTGAGTTCCTGACAGATCCGGCGTATCGGACTCGCTTTGTTTATCTGCCGAATCACAGTTCGTGGTTGAACCAGATCGAAATCGTGTTAAACATCATCAAACATCGCGCACTGCGTCGTGGTAGCTTTCTGAAGAAATAGTGAGTCGACTTGTGATATGATTCCATTTAACTCAGATAGATTTGCTGGACAGTGATGTAAATGCCCACTGTCAGAATGCTGCCGCCTGTTATTCGACGCAGCCACTTTTCGGCGCTCGTGACATTGTTAAAGAAGACTGAGAACGACTGCTTGCCAAAAGTCAGCAGCATTGCGAAGATCAAGACAGGAATACCAGTGCCGATGCCGTATAGTGCCGGTAGGAAGATACTCGAATCGTTCTTCACTGCCAGCGGAATTAAGCTGCCGAAAAAGAGTGCTGCCGACACTGGACAGAAGCTCAATGCAAAAAGTAGTCCTAATAATCCGGCTCCTACCATGCCGAGTTTTTCAAACTTCTCTCGCAGTTTCTGCATGCCTTGGCCCGAATTCACAGGGAGCTCGATCAGGCCAAGTAAGACCATTCCAACCAAGATAAGCAGCGGTCCGAGAAAAAGGTTAAGGTACTTTTGCAACCAGACAGCCAGACCCGGCGCGGATAGCAGGCTGGCAACAACAAGCGCTCCCAGCACACTATACGCGAGGACGCGACCAAAGGTGTAAAGCACGCCGGAAACGATCGTCTTCCAAGGCTGCCTCAGGCTGCGACTGATATACGATATCGCAGCGATGTTTGTCGCCAGTGGGCAGGGGCTGATCGAAGTCATAATCCCCAGCCAAAGTGCTGAACCTGCTGCTAACCAAAAGCCATTCATGGCTGACGTTCTCCAATTATGATGCTTTGAATTCTGACAGTGCTTGAATGATGAAAGCAGTAAATTCTTCCTGATCGCTGGTGTGGTTCCAGACTTCTTCAAGGTTCTTCCACCGGACAACTTTGCCATCTTGCACTTCGACCAGCACGACCGTCGATGTAAAGACTTCGAACTGATCGACAATAGATGCGTTGTCACCAGAGGTGTAGTCCGCGATTTGCCAGGCAAGCTTGCCGGCTTCAATTTCCGGTGTTAATGCTTTGTATGAGAAGCCTTCTATTTTGCGGCAGGTTGGACATCGGTGTGGTGCGTGGAAGTAGACCGCTGAGAACTGTGAACCGGCAAGTTTCGCGTTGAGACCTACCGGAGTCGTGGCGGTAGCTGTCTCGATTGAATTCGTGATCGGTTCCTGGTCGGCGGTTGTCTCTGGTGCAACTTTCCGGAATGCGAACACGATACTCACGGCAACGAAAGTCAGTAGCAACATGCTGAACAACGTTTTGGTCTTCATGATGGAATCTCCATTTAGTTTGATTGATCAATATATTGTTTGATTTCCGCCGGACTGGGTAACGTTCCAGCAGTGACTATTTTGCCATTGATGGCTAACGCCGGCAGCGCTGATGGGTTGAATTCAAGCACTTGCATGATGTCGTCAACCTTCTCTACAGTATCGCTCGCATCCCGTTCGTTGGCAGCAGCCTCTGCATTCTTCAGTAGGTAGCCACATTTCGAGCAGCCGGTACCGAGGACTTGAACTTTGGCCATGATGGAGCCTCCTTATGGTCTTGAGGTGTCGAATTCAGAATATGTTAATCGGCTTAATGCCTGAAGCCCGATTGGCGGCTGGATCTGCCAGGGGACAATGGCGACACGACTGGCCTGCATTTCGGTGACTTCACGTAAGTACTTCTGCTCGTTTGATTGGCGCTGTTTCAATAGCGGATCGGTGATCGGTAAAGGACTAAGCACCTGGTTGACCACCCAGGCGTATGGCTCGATTTCGGCACGTCGCAGATCGCGCTGTAGTGCAGCCGCTTCATGCACCGGGGTCGCTTCGGGGAGCGTGACAATCAATACTCGTGTGAAGTCTGGATCGCGGAGTCGTGGTAGCAGATTCACAACAGCTTCGGGCATTTCTCTCGACTGTCGTGTCACTTCGCGGTGATAAGCCAGGGCCGAATCAAGTAACAATACCGTGTGTCCCGTGGGAGCAGTATCGAGCACGACAAATTTGTTGGTGCCAGCGGATACGGCATCGGCAAATGCGCGGAACACCGCAATCTCTTCAGTGCAAGGCGAACGCAGATCTTCTTCCAGAAGTGCTCTGCCTTGTTCGTCGAGATTAGCCCCCGCTTTCCCTAGAACTTCTGTCGAGTATTTGGCGGTTTCTTCGGCCGGATCAATGCGACTGACCGACAAGTTCGGCAAGCGTTCGTCATTCATCGCCGCAGCGATATGTGCCGCAGGATCGGTTGTGGAGAGATGAACTTCGTAACCACGTTCGGCAATTGCTACTGCGATCGCTGCTGCAATAGTTGTTTTACCAACGCCTCCTTTGCCCATCGCCAAGACGACACCATGGCCGGGGGCAATCAGCTCGTCGATCAAGTCGGATAACGGCGGAAGTTCACCAAGCCTGCTATCAACACCTTCGCCACCTGAACTGACGGCGGAGGGGGCGTCGGATGTACCAAGACGACGGAGCGAATCGATCCCCAAGATACCATTGGGACTGAGGGGGATGATGGATTGAGGAAAAGCTTTCAACCTCTCTGGAGTTGCATTAAGTGCCGCAGCCCCACGCTGCTGAAATGCGACTGCATACGAGTCACTCGAGTCGATTGCCTGGAATACTCCGTTGACTACAAGATGTTGGTTCAGGACACCAAGCTCAGCCAGTTCGTCGCTGGTTCGTGCCGCTTCCCGCAAAGCACTGGGTTCGGCACGTGCGACTAGCACTAGTGTTGTCACACTCGAATCACTCAGTGATTTGACCGACTCTTGATAAAGTTTCTGCTGAGCCTGCAATCCGGCCAGTGGCCCAAGGCAACTGGTACCCGTTGTATTCTGCTCCATAAAACCATCCCAAGCCGATGGCAGCGTCAGTAATCTTAACGTATGACCCGTCGGAGCGGTATCATAAATCACATGGTCGAACTCAGCCGTGGCCGTCGGATCGCCGAGCAACCGCGAGAACTCATCGAAGGCAGCGATCTCAAGCGTGCAGGAACCGGAAAACTGTTCCTCCATGCTGGCGACGGCGGCATCGGGGAGAACTCCGCGATAAGGCCCAACCATTCGTTCGCGATACTCGGCCGCGGACTTCTCCGGATCAAGGTTCATCGCGATCAGATTCGGTACTTCCGGTATCGCCGTGAAATGGTTTCCCAGTGTGACGCCCAACACTTCATCGAGATTGGACGCGGGGTCGGTGGAAACGAGCAGGACTTTCTTGCCGGCATCGGCGAGTTTTACTGCAGTCGCGCAGGCCACCGAAGTTTTTCCAACTCCTCCTTTGCCTGTGAAGAACAAATTCCGGGTGGGATGATCTAAAAATTTCATGATTCGTGTTCCTGGTATTGGTTGCCAAATGCCGACGAAACGCCAGCGCTTTGTCGGCGTTAACAACAGCCGCCAGTTCCGCAGCATCCGCCGTCTGAATCGGCAACGGGCAATGGTTGTTTGACCGGTGAACCAGCGATCCAGTCAACGAGATCTTCACGCGATGGATAAACAGTATGACTGACAACTTCTCCATCAATGACCACTACTGGCAGGCAGTCCGTTCCAGCGGTACTCAGCAGTTTGTGAATCGCCTTATTCTCGATGAAAGCGTATGGCTGCTGGGCCAGGTTGTATCGTTCAACCTTGTGGCCCTGGCTCTTGAGCCAGTTAAGATCCGCAGCAAACTTAGGCAACACGGGATCAACGTCTGGGCCACAGACACCGGTCGAGCAGCACATCGGTTTGTCATAAACTTGAACAGACTTCATGGTATCCTCCTTTTAGTTTGGCTGTAGATTTTAAACTGGAATAGTATTCACATCGTGCATCGAGGACTGTTTAAGAGCGTGCACTCGAACGCTTGCAGCATACGCATTGGCATCAAACGACTGCATAACGGAAGCGAGGCCATCATGCAATGATTTTTCCCCGGTGCCGCCAGCCGATTCGCCCACATCGGTACTGCACGAAACCTCGTCGCAGCATCCGCCATTACTGGCCATTGCATACGCATTCAGGTCTGCGCCAGTGTCGGTCACCAGCACAGATGCAAAGCCGGATTGCTCCAGTAACCTACGATATTCGTCAATCAGAATTGCGCCTGAGATACAACCGACATATGCTTCGACACTTTGCTTCACTTCGTCTGGCAGTGCTTGCTTGAGTGCAATATCGCTCAGTGCCACGCGGCCACCTGGCTTGAGTACCCGCATGATCTCATGGAAGACGGACAGCTTGTCGGGCACCAGATTGATCACGCAGTTGCTGATCACGCAGTCGACGGAGTTGTCAGATAGTGGTAATTGATCGATGGTTGATTGATGAAATTCGACGTTGGTGAGTCCCAGTTTCTGTTGACCAGCGCGAGCACGCTCAAGCATCTCTGCAGTCATGTCGATACCGATGACACGGCCCGATGTCCCCACTTTGCGAGCAGCCAGAAACACGTCCATTCCACCGCCGCATCCGAGATCCACAACTACTTCGCCTTCGCGAACACTAGCTAGTGCTAATGGGTTGCCGCATGACAGTCCCATGTTAGCCTCGGCTGGCAACTGGTTCAGTTCATCCTGCGAATAACCGAAGGCATATGCGATAGACCGAACAGAATCCGATTCGTTCGACAGGCTGCCTCGGGCCACACCTGCATACTGGGCCTGGACATCGTTTGTGTTCATTCGATTCGACATAGTGTGTTACTCCTTATGTAATCGCCTATCGGCGAATAACGATAGTCTGTTGAAAATATTTTTATCGTTCCTGCTAAATGCTCGCGGTCACTCGATTACAGTTCCCCAATTAACTTCTTCAGTTTGGCCATCGCATCCTTGTTGATACAATAACAAATGCGAGGTCCATCGATTTCGCCCTGTACCAAGCCGGTTTCCTTTAGAATCTTCAGGTGTTGAGAAACCGTCGATTGGGCTAGTGGCATCTCTTCAACGATCTCACCGCACATGCAAGACGTTCGATTGAGCAACAATCGCACAATTCGCACGCGAGACGGATGAGCCAGAGCCCAAGTGAGCTTGGCCATATCTTCTGCCCACACCACTTCCGGCAGTGACAGTTTCTCACTGGTGGTGGAGCATTTTTCAGCCTTTGCCTTGGTTCGGGACATCATTTATTGCCTTCAAATATGAATTGCTAATCGCAACTACATCTACTATCGTCGATATACGATATGTTTCTTTATGTTTTTTGTCAATACAGATTCATGAAATTACTGAAAAACTCAACGATGCTGTTTGTCACGACATGCCTGGCATTTTCGTACGAGTTCTCGCGCCTCGGGATAGTCAAATCCTTTCGGCAAGGAAATGCAGGTCATTGTTCTTCTCAAGTTCTTTCAGGCCATTTCCTGATGACTTCCCAGCAGCACGATCTAAGGCTTGCGATTGTGACAGAGTACAGGTGTGAGGGGGTTCACCTCTTGGCCCTGGACTTGGCTGAACCAAATCGTGGAACCTCCACGGTAGAGTAAAGCCTAGCGGGTGATGAGAATCGAACAGTACGACAAGCTTCCAGCCTGTCAATAAATTCGAATCCTGTCAGTTTGGAAGCCCCGCCGATATAAACGGCATTTCAAAAATTACAATGCAACTATCAATCTGGAAATCAACTCTGACGAGAAAACCTCTTATTGATTTCAACGATGAAAAGAAACGATCTTATCAGATTTTTCCCGGCTTGTAATTTGGGCGCAATCACATCTGGTTAGCTTCATCGCTTCCGATGACGGAATTCTTGATTTTATCGGCCGACTGAGAATTGATAGTGTCAACTGAATAGAAAGCCAAATCCTCAAAGAGTTTTTCGCACGGCTGAATAAATTGACTATACGGGCTTAACCATTTCTACGCTTGACATGGAAATGATATTTAAGCCGGCGTTGCTTGTTTCAATTGGTCTTAGGAAAAAAACTCAGCCAGCC
>TARA_R110002049_G_scaffold111770_1_pt1 | contig 14511 bp, 7 predicted proteins | sample TARA_R110002049 | Tara Oceans TARA_R110002049 (sample SAMEA4396941) | marine metagenome | biome: Polar Biome; feature: [SRF] surface water layer (ENVO:00010504); material: water (ENVO:00002006), including particulate matter (ENVO:01000060) such as... | depth 5 m | reverse complement strand
GAACTTCGTAAAGTTGCTGACAGTCATGCAGCACGATGGGAAAAATTAGCCTGGTTAGTTGTATCAGTAGTTATTACTGGTGTTGTTTCTACTGTAATAATAAATTTAGGTTAAAATTATGAAAAAGAAAAAAGTTTTAAAATCTTTACAAAAACCTAGAAAAAAATATCATGCAGGTTCTCATAATCAAGAAGGAGGAGAAGGTTCAGGTAATGCATCTTTTTGGATTCCTCATAATCCTAATACAGCAGATCACTCTAAAAAAACTTCACAAGATACTAGAAAAGTTCCAGATAGAGGATCATCAAGCACAACTAGTAGTACAAGTTATGGAAGTACATCAGGTACATCAAGTACATCAAGTACATCAGGTGGAGACACAACATTGAACGAGAAAGGAAAAAGACTAGAACGTACAGCTACTAGGGCTGAAGAAATAGCTAAAGGTAATTTAGATAATTTAGATGATGCTGTTACTATAGCAGATCCTGAAAAAATAGATGATTCTATTGAAACTTCTGATAAAGATATAACTAAAATAGCTACAAGTACTGGAGCTAAAGAAGGAGAAGTTACAACTACAGGGTCAATGACACCAGGAACTTTAGCTGCAACAACGAGTAGTGCTAAGGCAGTACCTAAATCTATTACAAGTACAAAAAAAGTAACTACTGCTAAAGCAGGAGATTTAGATGCTACAAGTGCTGCTGAAGGAGATGATCCTGATAAAGCTACTGTAACTGAAAAAACTGCATTAAGTGAAAAAGCTACAGCAGCTACTGCCCCTACTGATGCAGAAATTACAAAAGCTAAAGGAACAGCAGCTACATTTGATGAGCAAGCAGCTTCAGCTTCAGCAGCAACTGATGCAACAACAACCACAGTAGATGATACTGTTACTGGCCCTACAGCTACTACAAGAACAGCTCAAGAAATTGAAGATGATGCTTTAACAGGTATTATAACTAATCAACAAACAGTTATTGAAAATTTACCTACTTATGCAAAAGCATCTTCTCGTACAGCACAAACACAAGAAGCCGCTAGTAGAATAGCTTCTGAATTAGGTACTGCACCTTCTGTAGATTTAGAAGGTCGTGAAGCTATTACAGGCAGTGTGTCTCAAGGAGATGCAGCACAAATTGGTGGTGTACCTACTTTAGCTGCTTCAGAAAGACAAGCTGTTACAGGCACAGCACGTACTACAGCAGCAGCAGATATGGCTTCTGTTGTTGCAGATCTTCCTCCACAAATTACAGCAGCAGTAGCTGAAGATCCTGCTGTATTAACTGCACAAATAGATACAGGTGCAGATCCTCAAGTAATAGGAGCAGTAGCAGCTTTACCTCAAGAAGCTTTAGTATCTGTTCAAATGGAACAACTATTAGCTGGTATGGATTCAGGAGAGACTCCTACATGGGCTAGACCAGCAGTTGCAGCTATAGAACAACAGATGGCTCAAAGAGGCTTAGAAGTGTCCACAGTGGGCCGTGATGCTTTATTTAATGCAATTATACAGAGTGCTTTACCAATCGCTCAGAGCAACGCACAGGCTCTTCAGCAACGCGCACAGCAGAATCTAAGTAATGAACAGCAAGCAAATTTAGCTACTGCTCAAAATACTATGCAAGTCCGTATGCAAAATCTTGCTAATACACAAACAGCAGCATCTCAAACTGCTCAAATGGCACAACAAATTAAAGTACAGCAAGGTCAGTTTAAACAAGAAGCTGTTATGACTTCTGCACAACAAAGACAACAGACAGCACAATCTAACTTTCAAGCTGCTCAACAACAAGCATCTCAAGAATCTAGTCAACGTCAACAAGTTGCATTAGCTAATTTAGATTCAGGTAGCCGTTTAGATTTAGCAAACTTACAAGCTTTAAATGCAGCAGGTTCTGAAAATCTTACAGCAGAGCAACAAGTAAGACTTGCAGACTATAATGCAAAAGTTAATAGAACTATGCGACAAGCTGAACTCCAACAAGATATGGAGAAAGCTAATCTTTCTACAGATTTACAAGTAGAGCTTACTAATCTAACAAATCAAAATGCAGCAGCTAAAGATACAATGACTGCTGATAATCAAGAGCGTTTAACTAATCTTAATGCGCTTGTAGACTTTAAAAAGACTAATGCAAATTTAGCACAGCAAATGGATTTAGCTAACTTAAATGCAGATCAACAAATGCGTTTAGCTCTTTTATCTGAAAAAGCAGCAGCAGATAGTGCTAATTTTTCAGCAGATAATCAATTTGAGTTACAAAGACTTACTACACTTACAAGTGTTATGTCTCAAAATACTGAGCTTAGACAACGTGCAGAACTTGCAGAATTAAGTGCGACTGAAAAAGTAGAATTAGCTAATCTTGCTGCAAAGAATCAAGCTGATTCAGAAAGTATGAATGCTCAAAATGTAGCTGATCTACAAAGATTTGAAAAGAAAATGCAAGCTGCTCAAGTAAATGCTCAATTAGCTCAACAAATGGGATTAGCTAATTTAAGTAATGAGCAACAAGCTGCAATGTTTAATGCACAAACAGAAGCTAATATAGATATTACTAAGTTTAATGCAGATCAACAGATGGCACTAGCTAATTCTAAATTTATGCAATCTGTAACAGTTCAAGATTTTAGTAATGAACAACAAGCAGCTATGCAAAATGCAACAGCCTTAGCTAATTTAGATATGGCTACTGTAGATCAAAGAACTAAATTAGCAATTACAAATGCTCAAAACTTTTTACAAATGGATATGGCTAATTTAAGTAATCAACAACAAGCTGTAATTTTAGATCAACAACTAGAACAACAAAGAATGTTATCTGATCAAGCAGCTAATAATGCTGCTCAACAATTTAATGCTAAATCTGAAAATGAAACGGCTCAGTTTAATGCTAATTTATATAATGCTCAAAAGCAATTTAATGCTTCACAATCTAACGCAATGAAACAGTTTAATAAAAATCAAGAGAATATGCAAAAAGCTAAAAATGCTGATAGACTAACAGATGTAGCTAAATTTAATGCTGGTTTAGAAACAGATATTAATAAGTTTAATGAAACTACACAGCTTCAACGTGATACTTGGAATGCTCAAAATTCAGCAGCAGTAGAAGCATCTAATGTTGCTTGGAGGCGTAGAGCTAATGAATTAGACACTACAACTGAAAATGCAATTAATATGCAAAACAGTATGAATGCTTTTAATATGAGTACACAAGCAAATGCTTTCTTATGGCAAGAAATGCGTGATCAAGCTGACTTTGATTTTAAAGCATATGAAGGTGATCAAGCTAGACGAGCAGCTATTGTTGTTGCTGCACTGGGTCAAGATAGTGATGCATATGATGAAAGTAAATGGATTGAAAAATTAGGTGAGGCAATAGATCAAGGATTAGGCTCTATATAAAGGAAATATTATGAAGTCATTGTTTAAAAAAATAGGTAAAGGTCTTAGTAATATAGGCAAGGCTATTGGTAAAGTATTTAATTCTAAAGTTGGTAGAGTTATTGGTACTTTAAGTATGGCTGCTGGAATGTTTGGTCTTTTTCAAGTTTTAGCTGGGGGAGGAGTAGGTACAGCAGCAAGTGCAGGTTCTACTCTTGCAGGAACTTCAGCAGGTACAACAGCTTCTGCTGCAACTTCTGGTGTTACGACTGCGGGTGCTACAACTACAGTTGGTAGTGCATCTGCTGGAACAAGTGCAGCTACTACAGCTACTCAGTTAGGTGGGCGTGTTGCTGAAGCAGGACAGACATTAGGTGGGGCAAGTGCTGTGTCACCTATAACTACTGAAGCTGTTACTAGAGGAGTTACTGAATCAACAAATGTTTTAACAAATTATGCAGATGTAGCAAATGTGGCTACACAATCAAAAAACCTTTTAACAGAAGCAGCAAGCACAGGAAATATTAATGATTTTTTTCCTAATATACAAAATGCTACTAAAGCAGGTATAGATCTTTGGGAAGCAGAAGGAACAACTAAAAAGCTTCCTGGTTCTGATGTTTTAGGAAAACAATTTTTTGATGATAATCCACTTGCTTCTCCTGCTGAGATAGATATGCATGTTAAAGTAAATCAACCTAATTTAACGGATCAATTAAAAAATACAGATTTTAGAATGCAGTATGATGCGCATGTTGAAAAATTTGGAGGTAAACCTTCTGATGCTGTAGCTAAACAAGAATTTGTATCTTATGCTGATGCTTTAGAAAAAGGTGAAGGATTTTTTGGTAAATCTCAAAATGTTTTACAACATACTTTTCAATCTGATTTAGGCTCTGTTACAGATGGTAAGTTTACAGGATTTGGTTCTGATGTAAAAGCTACAACAGCAGCAACTACAGGAGCATCTTTATTAGCTCCTGAACCAGAAATGCCTGAAGCTCCTAGCCGACCTAATCTTTATGCAAGCTCAATAGCTTCTTCTCAATTAGATACAGCAGAAAGTTTAGCTTCTGCACCTACAATGTCAGAAACAGTAAGACTTAATAATAGTATAGCTGCTGGATCTAATCCAATGCAAACACTAAATAGTATCAGAAGTAATGCAGGATACTCTCAAGTATATGGGCCTTACTTCAGCATGTCATCTTAGGAACTTATATGATAAATACAGAAGTAACACAAATGGTTGATCCTTTTAATAAACCAATTCCAGGACAATCTTTAACTAATCCTGTGGACACACCTTATCCGTGGGAAGGGCCTCCTGAATTTGTAAAAGTTGATAAAGCTATTGAATATATATTTAAAAGTATTATAGGTGATTCTCAAAGATTAACTGCTGTATTAGAAGTTTTAGACAGTAAAGCATATCCTATTGCAAGCATGGCTCAAATATTATTAGAAAGTGGTTTTAGGCAGGGCAAATGGAATCCTGATTTAATGTTACTTTTAGCAGAACCTACTATGGTTATTTTAATGGCTATTGCTGAACGTGCAGGTATTGGAGACTATGAAATCTATCAAGGTGAAAACTCTGAATTAGATGAAGAAGAACAAAGAGAAATAACTAATGAAGTTATAAATTCTTTTAAAGAAGAAATAAACTTTAGAGGTTTAAGAAAACAAGGCGGCATAGATGTTCGTAGTGTTCCTAAAGAAATACTAGAAGAAATAGAAGAGGCTCCTTTACCTGAAGTAAAAGAAGAACAGCCTAGTTTATTAGGAGAAAGATAAATGGCTACTCGTCCTGACATAAGAGATTTTGATGTTGATAGTTTACTTAAAAGTTTTGCTGCTTCTAAACGAGGAAGTAAAAAAGATCCTAGCTATTTAAAAAGATTAGCTCCTAACCTTATTAAAGGTGTAGTAGGTATTTATGATCAATATCAAACTGAAAAGCTTCAAGATGAAATAGATCAAACTAATTTTGATAATACTTTAGAGCTTGCTAAACTTAATATGGGTGCTGCTAAAAAAGCAAAGATGTATAAAGAAACATCAGGACAATATAGAGATTTAGCTAGTAAAGGTTTTAATTTTGATAACTCTGAAATTAATTCAAATAAAATATCTGATAGTAATTATGCTATTGCTCAACGTGTTTTTGGCGATCAAGCTTGGAGAGAAACTACAGAAAATTTTAAAACTATTCCACAAGAGTTATTGCCTTCTTATGGTGATTTTAAAAGTTTACAAAGTAAGTATGTAGGTTTGCAGCCTGAAGCTAAACAAAATATAGAAAATTTTTATAGAGCAGCTATTAAAGATCAAGCAAACTATGTGGCAACAGGCCAATCTTTTAATTACGATAAGTTTCAAGCTGCCGCAGAATCTTTACAAGCAATGGATATTGATTTTGATGCTGCTGATTATGGTTTACTTGCTAAATTAGATGGAAGACTTAGGCGCAAAATTAATATGCGTGATGGCGCTATAGATACTTTTAGATCTACTTACATGGCTAAACCTGCTGCTAATATGGATCAAGCTCTTACTGCTTGGAGAGATTCACGAAATAAAAATGATTTAAAAGTTAATTTAACAATGGCAGATTTAGGCTATGGTGCTTTTATAACTCCTGAACAGTTAGAATTTACTTCTGTATTTGATTCTGGAACTAAAGAAAAAATGCGTCAAGGCATGGAACAATTTTTTGGAGATAGTCCAGATGCTACAGCTAAAGAAGTACAAAGCCATTTTAATCTTTTAACTTTTGGAGATCTTAATCCTAATCAAACTACAATAACATTAGGTCTTGGTAAGTTAAGAAAATTAAACGCTATCAGTCAAATGAATATTTCAAATGAAGAAAAACAAAAATTAAATGCTAAAGAAGAACAAAGATATGCAACTGCTTTAGAAACAATTTTAGAAAGACCTTTAGCTGATGTAGAACAAATACAAAGTATAATCCATGCTAAAGAAGTACAAACAAGTAGTAAAGCAAGACTTGATGAATTAAATACTAAAAGAGCAGCAAACGGACAATTTGAAACAGAAGAACTAGAGGCAGAATATCAAAGAGCTTTAACACAAAATGATATAGCTACAGTTAGTTTACAATTTGCAGACATGCCTTCTAATCCTTTTACTGAAGCATTGACAAGTGAAGAATTAAAACAAAGACAGTTTGATAGAGTTAAACATCAAGGTAATCTTATAAAAGCGTCATTTATAGCTAATCCTTTAAATTATAACCCTAATCAAAATGTGCCAGGAAATGTTCATTATACAAACAATCCTGCTCTTGTGGATTCATTACTAGATGAACCTGATGAAGCAGTTAGAAATAGAGCCATGTTAGGTTTTGTTGCTCCTTTAAAAGCTCCTCCTACAGTTAGTAGTGCTGAAGGTATGAGTTATGTTAATAATTTTTCTACAGGTTTAACGGTATCAATAGGAAATAAAAGTTTTTTTAATTTAGAGCTTGTAAAAGAAGCACAGCTTACAGACGATGATTCTGAAAAACTTTTAAACTCTTTAGGTTTTGCTTCTCAAGCAGATCAAGGAAGTAATGCTTTAAGACGTAATAGTCCAGGCATTATTAAAGCAGCCCATATGAGTAATCATTTGTATGAAGCAACTGTCCAAAATGTTAATATAGGAAAAATGCCAGGAGTATTTCGTGGTAATCTTCCTCCTCGTTCATTATTTGAAAATAATTTACCTGAACTTTTAATTAGTATGAATGCTCTTGTAAGACAAAAAGATGGAAATTTTATAGTAGATCCTTCTCTAATTACTTTTGAAGGTGTTAAAAACTTTTACTACAGTAAATATGCAGAACAAAAGCCTGAAGGTGTGTATGGAAAAGTATCTGTAACAGGAGGCGTTGAGTTTAATACATTAACTAGAGGACAAGCAGATAAAGCTCGTGATGAAGTAAATGAAAGAGGAAGCAGTGAGGATCAACGCATAGTAGACGATGTAATAAACAATGCAATTATAGAAGATAACCCTAGAATGATGGGAGCTATGGTTGTACCAGAAGATGTTCGTGAAGAAAGATTAGAAACAATAGGTGAAGGCGCTAAACAATTTGGATCAGCTTTAATTGGTGTTGCAACTACTGAAGAAGAACAAGAAAGAGCAAGAGAGTTAACAGAGCTTATACAAAGTCAACAAAAGCAATAGGCATTTAATGAGTTATAACGAACGTAAAAATTTTAGAGTAGCATACACTCCTCCTAAAATTAAAAGTCTTGCAAAAGATACTTTAGATTCTTTAGAAGAAGATGAAGAGTATACTGCTGTGTCTCAAAGATTTTTATCTAGTATAGGAGAAAACGATCAACAAGTAGAAGACGTATATGAGTATCTACGTGATGAAGAATGGAACTTAGGCTCTAGTGCAAAACGTAGTCTTGTAGATATTCCAAGTTTTTCAGATCAACAAAAGAAAGACTATAAGTATTTGCGTCAACGATTTGATAATGCTGATATGGGTGGGTTTAGTCAATACTTAAACTTTGCTAAAAATGTAACAGCAGATTTAGCTACAGACCCTTTAACACTTGCAGCACTTATTGCTGCTCCGTTTACTGGCGGGGCAAGCACTGCTGGTTTGTTTGCTAATAAAGGTTTGGCTCAAGCAGCTAAATTAGGATTAAAAAAAGTAGGGAATACTTTTAAAGATGATGTTCCATTGTGGGATGTAATTCAAAAAGAAGGTTTAAAACAATTAGACATTGATAATAAAGTAGATTGGAAGTCTACTATTAACAAAACTAAACTTGCAAGACAAGAAGCAGTTAGACAGTTTTACAAAGATAAAGTAAAAAATACTGCTCTTTTTGGTGCTGCTGAAGGCGCTGTGTGGACAGGCATGGATGATTATCTTCGTCAAGAAAGAGAGTCTATAGATGGTATAGATATACGAAATGGTTTAAATTTATATGATGTTGCAAGCTCTACACTTATTGGTGCTGCTTTAGGTGGGGGATTAGGTGCAGGAATTAGCAAAGCATCTAATGCATTTTCTAAAGAAGCACGACAAAATTTAGTTAAGTTTTCAGACGAAACATTTGTTGATGAAAACAGTTTAGGTTTTAAAGCCTCTAAATTAAAAGATACTGTTATTTCTAAAACAGTAGGTAAGCCTGTAACTAGATTTTTAACTTTAGCAGAATCTTCTCCAGCTCTTAAAAATTTATTAGCTACTGTTCGTTATGATACTTTTAAATTTAGAGGGCCTGGAGCTGCTAAATTAAATTATTCTTATAATGAAGTGCTTAATAACTATCAAGGAAAGTATCTTCAACAATATGAAGATTTAATACGTCCTTTATTAATTAGAGGTAAAATGAATAAAGAAGATGAGTTTATTATGGATAAACTCATGCGTGTTAAAAGCGATCAATGGAAAACAAAAGTTCCTGAAGCAACCGCAACACATCATAAGATAGCTGCTGAAATGAAAGATTTAGCTGGCAGCGTTTTAAAAGACGGTAAAAGTGTAGGAATTTTTAGACAGCCTTTAAATTCTGGCCCTAATGATTGGCTTACTCGCCGTTGGAAATGGAGTGAAGTCCAGGAAAATAGAAAAGAACTTGCAGACATTATGGTAAACAGTAATGCTGTTTCTATTTCTGATGTTAAAGTTATTAGTTTATTGCCTGATGGCCCTCAAAAAGAAGAGTACATACGCAAAACTAATCTTTCAAATACGTTTGAAGATATGGTAGATAATTTAAAAAACCAACGTGTTGAAGATATAAATATTTTTGTAGAAAAACTACAAAGAGAATATAATACAGCAGGAATTTCTATTGAAGCACCTTTCCTAATAAAAAATACAGATGAAATAAATGCTAAATTAGGACAACTTTTTGTAATAAATGAAAAAGCTAAAAGAGAAATTGCTAAAACTTTACCAGATATTCTTAAAGGTAAAGATGCTTCTGATTTACGCAAAGCTAAATATGAAGTAGCTAATAATATTATTGATGATATGCTTAGTAAAAAGACTCAAGTTAATACACTTGATATTGAAACTTTAGGCACTGTAGCTCCATCATCTTTTAGTCCTAGAAAATTATTTTTACTTGATGATCTAGAAATTGAAAAGTTTATAGACCATGACTTTGACAGTTTAATGCGTGATTACTTTACACAAAGCTCTAGACTATATGCGCGAAGTAGAACTCTTGGTAAAAATATAAATGACTTTAATGAAAGATATGTTAGAGATATTGAATCACAACTTAAAGCAAAAAATATTACTCTTACTAATAATGATAAAGAAGAGTTAGCAAGGCTTTACAATTTTACTACTGGTTTAGATAATCAAAATTTTGGAATGAATGGTTTAAGTATTGTTCCAGATACTATAAAGATTACACAACAATTAGCTCATTTACCTTTAGCAACACTATCTAGTTTAACAGAAATCTTTATACCTTTAACTCGTTTAAGTACATCTACATGGGCAAAAGGTGTAGCTCAAACTGTTAAGTATTCCGTACAAAAACAAAGTCAAAGTACAGTTAGAGAGCTTCAAGATAGATTTAATTTAAGTAAAGAAGATGCTCTTGCAGAAATGCATAGAGTATTTTTAGGAATTAATCAAGCAGTAGCTCAACGTATTGATGGGTTGGCTGGAGAAGGGATTCAAAGTACTACAGCTAAAAAAATACAAAGTGGTTTCTTTAGATTAAATTTACTAGAGCAATGGACACGCACTGTTCAGCTTGCATCTTTTACAATGGGTAAAGATTTAATTACTCAGAATCTTAAAAAGATGAATAGATTAGATAATAAAAGTAAAGAATATAGTCGTTTAACTCAAGAGTTATTAGACTTAGGTGTAAATGTTGAAAGAGGTTTGCAGTGGGAAAAAGCTGGAGCTAATAAATATACTGAAAAAGTAGTAAAGGGTTTAAGACAGTGGGACGATTTTTATGAAACTAATGTTATGGGAGGTGCTGCACGTTTTACTAATGAAGTAATTCTAGATCCTTCTAAAGCAGCATCTATTAGACCTCACGTACAACAAACACCTATGGGTACTGTACTGTTACAGTTTATGGGATACCCTACTGCTTTTAGCAATACTGTTCTTAAAAACTTTTACGGCCAAGCAGCTAGAGATCCTATTCGTGGAGGAGGTAAAGTTTTAGGTACAGGCTTGTTAATGACTATGGCAGCAGCAGGTACTAATTGGGTGCGTAATGGTGGTAGCTTTAAAGATTCATCAGGTAAAGAACAAGACGCAGGAGAAATAGCATTTGAAGCTGTGTCTCGTTGGGGTGGGTTTGGCTATGGTGAGTATGTTAAGAATGCTAGAGAAAATGCAGAGATAGGTGGAGGTACGTTAGGTTCAGTAACTAAAGCAGTTACAGGGCCAATAGTAGGTGATGCTATTGATGCTATTTTATATCGTAAAGGGCCAGGAGAGCTTTTAGCAACTAATGCTCCAGGATATAGTTTATATAGAGCATTACCAAGTTTAATAGAAAATAATTCTTTTAAACAAGATGTTAAAGGAGTAGGTAAGTCTATTGATAGAGCTATTGGATTAAAGCCACCGTTAAGAGAACAATCTTATGATGCTTATTTACAACGTCCAAGACGAGATTATTTAGAGCAAGTTAAACCTTATGCAGAGGGTGGAGAAGTATTTAATAATGTACCTCAAGCTTCTGTAAATCCTAGTAGTCGTGTAGATCGTATGACAGGTATGCCTTATGAAGATCAGGCAGGGGATATAATTGATAATAGAGCTAAGTTTTCTAAAGGAAAGTTAGTTAAGGCAATACAAAAAACATTAAATCTTACAGATAATGAAATTGATAGAGTTACTTTTGATCCTACGCAAGAAAATAAAGTTGAGTTAGATAATTTTATTAGTTATGAAGATACACCTATTCAAGACAGAAAGCAAGCAGAGTTATTAAAAAATTTAAACATTCAAGAATCTGCTGTTAAAGATGATGTATATATAGTTCAGAATAAAACAGGCTGGATGGTAGCACAAACGCAGCCGCCTGTCAATATTCCTAAATCACGAAAAGGAACTATTAGAACTTTAAATCCTTTTGTTTATGATGGTGAATTAAATCAAGAGTTTAATCCTAGCGATTTGTTAGAAGATGAAAACTTTATGAGTAAACTAAAAAATCCTCAATTATTAAAACAACTTGATAGATTAAGAAAAGAAAGAAAACGTATTCTTGCTACAAATATTGAAGATCTTTCTTATGCAGATCCTTTAGATAGTATTTCTTGGAATGCGTTTAGAACTTTAGATAAATCAGTAACAGAACTTTTAAAGAAAGCAGGTTATGATTCTATTCAATTTAATCCTAGACAGCAACAATCAAAAGATTTATCTAAAGAAGCTGTTAGTGTTACAGAGCAAACAGTACAGCAAGAAGTACCTCCAGTGCGTACTGCTTTTGAATCTACAGGGGCTACAGCAACTACTCTGCTAGAAGAAGCAGATAAAGCTATGCCAGGATCTAGAGAATTACTAGCAGGTAGAGTTGAAGAAGTAGATGTATTACCTCCTGAAAAACCAGACTTAATAGACTCTACAGTAACAACATATAGTTTTGAAGGACGCAATGAGCCTTTACTTGCATCAGAAATACAACCAAATAAAAGTTGGTTTCTTTTAGATGATACAATGTTTATGGAAGATTCAGTATCACCTGTAGTATCAACTCAAACATATTTTGATTTTAATACTCAGTTACATGAAAATTATCGTACAAAGTTTATTGAGCAAAATAAAATAGGGCCAAACACTTCTACAGAAAGTTTAAAGCAAAAAATTAATGCTGGGCCTTTTAATATTGTAACTTCTTTAATTCCTAGAGATAAAGAGGTAGGGACGTTAAAAGAAGAATTACCTAATGTTCCTGTAGTGTTTGGGCCTTTGCCTAAACAAAAAGATGCTTTTGCTTATCACAGTAAATCTGATAATACAATTTATATTGATCCTGTAAGGATGGAAGAAAAATATCAAGAAAAAGCATGGACAACTTTACGTCCAGATGTTTTAGAAAAAAAGCCAGGAGCAGAACCTTTACCAGAAAATGCAATTCAAACAAGAGAAGAATGGGAAGAATTTGTAAAACGACATGAATATGCTCATAGTAAATATCCTCAACTTGAAGGAGAGCTTGCTGGAGAATATGAAAACAGAATGAATAGAATTGCTTTAGGTATTCCACAAGTTTTTCCTAGCAAGACCTTAACAGTTAAACAAGCTACTGAAAGAAACTTAGCTTTTTTAAAATCTGAATTAAATTTAAAAGATGCTGATCAAAATAAAACTTATGATAATTTTAAAAATCAATTTGATGCTAGTTTAATTGTCCCAGAGCGCCAAATACCTGTTCCTTTATATTTTATAACAGAAGTTATTCCAGGACAAAGTTCTAAATATTTAAATAATGAGTCTGGTAGGCTTTTAAATGCATCAGAGATGGCTGCATTTCTTAAAGGTAGGCAAGAAACAAAACCTGCTGAAGCTTTACATCATCCTATAAATAATAATATACGGCATCCTAATGCTAAAGCATTTGCAAGTATTGCTCCTACAATAACAAATCAAAAAGAAAGTCAACAAGCAGCAAATGAATATCTTAAAAAAGTTATTATTACAGAAGAACAACCTTACACGCTTTCTGCATTTGAAGAATTTGAAACAAGAGGCCAAATGGATTCAGCAAGAGCAAGAGAAACAGATGAAACTGAAGGTATTATAGGTTTACAAGATACAGATAAACGTCCAGATTTAGAAAGCTATAACCCTAAACAAGATCAAGTTAAACGTGGTAAAGGTGGAGTTAGGTATATGCGTACTCCTGATGGAGATATTTTAGTAGAATATGATAAAGATACTAAACGATTTGAACCTATACTGGCTAATCCTTTAAAGAAAGATAGCTTTATTTATTATTCTCCTGATAAAGATATGTCAGCATTTAAACCTAAAAAACGTCGTAAGATAGCTGCTAAAGCTCGTTTCAAAAAACAACCTAAACAACCTTCTATACTAACACCACCTGTAAAGTTTCCACGTAAAACACAAATTACAGAAGATGTAAGAAATACTGTTGCTTATAAAGGAGCAAGCGAAGAAGCTAGAAAACGTATTGATGATCAACTTAATGAGTTAGCTAGAAGACAAGAGCAAGGTACGTTGTAATGTTTAGATATTTTTTTTTGCGTTAATACCTTTATTAGTTTTATTAGGAATACATATGTACAAATATTTTACAGACAAAGAACTAGAATGCAAGCATTGTGAAGCAGAAGGCATTGACCCTGTGTTTATGCAAAAGATTGATAAGTTAAGAGGTGAGTTAAATTTTGCTTTTCCTATTACTTCTGCCTACCGCTGTCCTGATCATCCCATAGAAGCTCGTAAAAACGCTCCTGGCGCTCATGCATCAGGTAGGGCTGTAGATATAGCCGTATCACATGAACAAGCTTACAAGGTCTTACAAGGGGCTTTAAAGACAGGTTTTACAGGAATAGGTATAAGCCAAAAGGATGGAGTAAGATTTATACATCTAGATGATTTACCAGATTCTGAAGGTAGACCAAGACCTCATGTATGGAGTTACTAATGATTTTATATAGTGAAGATATGCTTAGTAAAGTTTATAGAATTTACCAACTACACCAAGCAAAACATGATTTAGGTTTTATGCAGTATGAAGACTTTCGTGTTTTATTTGAAGAACAACAACAAACTATTTTAGATCAAATAGAGGAAGAGATAGATGGCAATTCCAGTTCTTGATGGACTTGTAAAACTAGGCGGTACTTGGTTAGAAGGCAAGACTGCAAAGACTAAAGCAAAAGCAGAAGCTGAAGCTGCTGTAATGGTAAAGCAAGCTGAATCTGCTGCTGATTGGGAAACTGCTATGGCAAGAGCGTCACAGCAGTCTTGGAAAGATGAGTGGCTTACACTTTTATTTAGTGTACCTCTTATACTTTGTTTTTTTCCTATGACTGTAGAATATGTACAGAAAGGGTTTGAAGCATTAGAAGCAATGCCAGATTGGTATCAATACAGTTTATCTGTAATTATTGCTGCA
>TARA_R110002049_G_scaffold278884_1_pt1 | contig 14532 bp, 17 predicted proteins | sample TARA_R110002049 | Tara Oceans TARA_R110002049 (sample SAMEA4396941) | marine metagenome | biome: Polar Biome; feature: [SRF] surface water layer (ENVO:00010504); material: water (ENVO:00002006), including particulate matter (ENVO:01000060) such as... | depth 5 m | reverse complement strand
AGTTAGTTAGTTAGTTAGTTAGTTAGTTAGTTAGTTAGTTAGTTATAAAAAGCGTCCATTAGGACGCTTTTTTATATTTAGCAATTGCTTCCCTAATTTTTTCTATTCTATTTTCTGGGTCAGGATGTGTGCTTTGCATTTCGGGTGTGCGATTAGGACCAGCCGCAGCTTTTAGAATTTCCATAACTCCAATCATTTCTTCTGGATTGTAACCAGCGTCTAACATGAACATAACTCCAAGTTCATCACTTTCTAATTCATCACCTCTTCCATTTTTAAGAAGTGACCCATTACCAATTTGTTGAGCAACTCCACCCATATCTATTGCAGAACTTCCCATAGCTAGAGTTTTCCAAAAGTTAGCATTTGTAATACGTTCGTTTGAGTGCTTTCCTAATACATGACCAATTTCATGACCAAGAACACCTGCTAATTGATCTTCGTTTTGAAGCTGTGAAAACAAAGCATAGGTTATAAATATCTGTCCACCAGGTAATGCAAAGGCATTGATGGTATTTTCATCAGCTAATAAATGAAATTCGTATTTATAAGGCGTATTTTTTGCTAAGCTATTGTTTACTAATTTGTTTCCAACATTATCCACCATTGCCTGATATTGGTTATTTGGATGTAATCCACCATGTTGTTGTGCCATACCTGGTGCACTTTGTAAACCAATGGCTATTTCTTCTTGTGGTGATAAGGATATGGCTTGTTTCTTCCCTGTAAAAGGATTAACTTCCTCTTGGCTGCACTTTCTTAAGAATGCAAAACCAGCTATGGCTATAAAAATTAAAATACGGACTTTAAAATTACCTCTTCTCATTATTTGTGTATTAATGCGTTCAATTTACAAAAGTTTGACACATAATTTAGACTAAAGTCATTGATTATGTATAAATAATTGAAATGTTTTCAAACTTAAACCGACTTGATTATCATATAAAAACTATACTTTTATTCTAATAATTTAAGATATGAGTTACCAATTCAAAATAATTTCTAATGAAGATTTAAATCAAATAATCCCAATGGTTTATGAGTTAAATGATGCAAAGGTTAGTGAAGCTGTATTGAAATCTAGATTTAATGAAATGAAACATCAAAATTATGAATGTGCTGTGATTTCAATAGGTAATGACTTGGTTGGAGTTAGTGGTTTATGGTTTTGTACCAGACATTATATGGGTAAATCTGTAGAATTAGACCATGTGTTTATTAAACCAGAACATAGAGGTAATGGTTTAGGGAAACAATTTATGGCTTGGGTAAATAACTATGTAAAAGAAAAAGGATGCAATTCTATAGAACTGAATACTTATGTTCAAAATTATCCTTCACATAAATTTTATTATAACGAAGGATTTGAAATTTTAGGTTATCATTTTCTAAAAAAGCTATAGTCTTATTTTAAAAACTCTAAATCTGTGTTTGTTCCGATTTCATAAGGTACTCTGCCGTATTCAAAAATTCGAGCATCTAAAGTTCCTTTTAAAGTTAGTTTTTTTCCTTCTACTGCAACCCAACTACCTTCGCGTAAACCAATAACGGGTTGGGTGTTAAATGCATGGAATTCTTTAATACGTGTTTCTCTAGTTTCTCCCATATGTTTACTTCCAACTATTGGATCTAAATAATGCGGATTTATGTTAAACGGAACTAAGCCTAAAGTTTTAAAACTTGGAGGATACATAATTGGCATATCGTTAGTTGTATTCATGGTTAAACCGCAAATATTACTTCCTGCACTTGTCCCTAAATAAGGAGTTCCATTATTTACGGCTGTTTTTATAGCAGCCAAAGCTTTCTTTTTATAAAGTTGAGAAACTAAAACAAACGTATTTCCTCCTCCAACAAAAATACCTTCTGCATTTTTTATAGCGTCTTCTGCGTTTTCAAATTGGTGTACTCCTTTAACTGTTTTACCAATAGATTTAAAGGCTTTTGATGCTATTGCTGTATAGTCATCATGCGAGATTCCTCCTGGTCTTGCATACGGAATGAACAAAATTTCATTTACAGATTTAAAGTGAATTTTTAGCTCGTCTAATAAATATTCTAGATAACCACTTCCATGGATGGTTGATGTACTTGCGATGATAATTGATTTCAAAATTTATTCTTTTTTGTCAAAGTATGAATTCTAAATAGAAACCAAAAATTAAACTAATAATTAATTCAGATAAATCATTTAACAAAAGTTTGACGGACTTTTTTATGTTATTAGAAATATAAAACCGAACTTTAAAGAACTAACTGAGATATTATGAAATCATTTTTACTTTTACTATGTTGTGTATGTACCTTATCTATTTATAGTCAAGATATTGAAAGGACTACTATAGATGGTAGAATTGTTGTAGCCTCTAACGATAAGGAAGGTGTAACTGTTTTTAACACGTCTTCTAACAAAGGTGCTATAACAGATGAAAACGGAACTTTTGAAATTGCAGTAGCTCTCAATGATGTCATTGAATTTGGAGCATTACAGTTTAAAGATTTTAGTGTAACCATTACAAATGAGGTTTTAGAATCTAAGCAATTAACGGTTCTTTTAGTAGAAGAAGTTAACAAGTTAGATGAGGTAGTTTTGTTACCATTTGGTCTTACAGGTAATTTGGATGCCGATTTAGAAAATGTGAGAACCTATAATGTAAGCTTAGATGCTGTTTATTTTGGGTTAGATCATATTGAAGATTTTGAGTTCACATCAGATTATAAAACTAAGGTAGATAACTTAGCTTTTAATGAGTATAATCCACACATGGAGAATATGCTTAATTTGGTTAATGTAGCCGGATTTTTAATGAAACAAATCATAAACATTGATGGTGTAAGTCTCGATAACATTAAATTTAAATCTGAAAAAGAAAAGCAACTTATTGAAAAGACACCTTTCAAACAAGCGTTAGACACATACAGTGTTAACTATATTCATACTAATTTCGATATTCCATTGAACCAAATTGAAGCGTTTACTGATTACGTTGAGAAGCAAGGCGTTGATGAAACTTTGTTTGAAGAAAACAAGGAATTACAATTACTAGAACGTATTTCTCAATTAAGTAAGTCATTCTTAAAAACGATTAGTGATCAAGATTAAGGCTATATTTTTTTTTACATTTATTTTAAGTTTAAGTATTCAAGCACAAACTAAAGAACTAAATGGTCAGCTTGTTGCCAATGACGAGGTAGATGGACTTCATATTCAAAATAAAACAGCTGCAAAATATACCATTTCTAATGAGGATGGGAGTTTTGTAATTCCTGCTAAAGTTTCAGATACACTAATAATTTCAGGTGTAAAGTATCAAATAAAAGAAGTAGTAATAACCGCTTCTATTATAGAATTAGGGCAATTTAATGTCCATTTAATTGAGAATGTTAGTGAGTTAAATGAAGTTGTTGTGGGTAAGATTTTAACGGGTAGTTTAGAGTCTGATATTTCAAATTCTGATGCAGAAACAGAAATTAATTTCTATGATTTAGGAATTCCTGGTTATAAGGGAAAACCATTAACACAGAATGAGCGTAAATTACATGATGCAGATGCTGGACCAATGGGTTATATCGGTTTAGGAGGAGGTGTAAACTTACATAAGTTGCTAAATAAAGTAAGTGGACGAACAAAAAAGTTAAAAGCTATTGTAGAGTTAGACGATAGAGATAAGTGTAGTAAAAGATTACGTGATGATTATGAATCTATTCTTTTTGAAAAAGACACATTAACCATAAGTTTAAGAACTGAGTACTTTTTATATTGCCAAGAAGACGAAGAATTCTTAAACTTGTGCAATGCAAAAAATGAAATAAAAATGCTCGAATTTTTGCAAGCCAAATTATTAGTCTACCAAGAAAACAGAAAAATTGTTTCAGAAGATTAGTTTTTGGAATACCTTTTGAATATCATAAAAAAAAATAGTAGCATATACATGAAATCATTACAAATATTAATTGCCTTTTTAATCCTTCCATTGCTTGTTTCTAATACTGATAATCACGAATATTATGTAAGTGTTACACAGATTGAATATGCAGAAGAGCAACAATCACTTCAAATTATTAGTCAAATTTTTATTAATGATTTTGAAACTTTAATAAGAAGGCGTTACAACGAAACCATAACATTAGATTCTGAAAATGAGTCGGAAAAAATAGAGGTTTACATGAAACGTTATCTTAAAGATAAATTAAAAGTTAGCGTCAATGGAAACGTTGTTGATTTTAAGTTTATTGGAAAGGAATATAAGGATGACATTGCTTATTGTTATCTAGAGATTGAAAATGTTACAAATATTAAAACATTAGAGGTAACTAATCAGTTATTGTTTGATGTATTTTCAGAACAACAAAATATTCTAAGAATGAAGTTATTGGGTAAAAACAGAAGTTTTCTTTTGGTGCCTGGTAATGCGTCTTGTTCGTTAAAGTTTTAAGTAAATTCTTTTTTAGCCGTTAGAAATTCTTAATTTAGGCTTCACTTTAAAACACAACGAATCTATTTATGAAAATTATTAAGTATTTCTTATGCGCTTTCCTATGCTCTTCATTCAGTATGTATGCTCAAGATGAGATAAAGGAAGAGCGCCAACCTGGTCACACTAACCAAAACAAGTTTAAGCAACTTTATGATGAGTTTGCAACGCCAAATATGTTTAGAACAGGCTCTGGAGCTCCAGGACCAGCATATTATCAGCAACAAGCAGATTACAAAATGGATATTGAAATCGATGATGTAAATGCAAAACTTTATGGTGACGAAACAATTACTTACACAAATAATTCACCTGACGATTTAAAATACCTTTGGGTACAGTTAGATCAAAATATGCGTTCTAGAGATTCTAAAACGCCACTTATTCGTTCTTCTGGTATTGGACCAGCGACATCATCTTCAGGTGCAGTAAAATCATATTTAAAAGAATCTTTTGATGGTGGTTTTCATATAGAGCACGTTAAAGATATAAATGGTAAAAATTTAGAACATACTATAAATAGCACCATGATGCGTGTTGAATTGCCAAGCGTTTTAAAATCTGGAAGTCAGTTTTCTTTTAAGATAAAATGGTGGTACAATATTAACGATCATGTTAAGGATGGTGGACGTTCTGGTTACGAGTATTTTGAAGAAAATGATAATCGTATCTATGTAATGGCTCAGTTTTATCCTCGTATGGCTGTTTATAATGATGTTGAAGGATGGCAGAATTCTCAATTTTGGGGACGCGATGAGTTTGCATTGCCATTTGGTGATTTTGATGTAAACATTACAGTGCCTGCCGATCACATCTTAGATGGTACAGGTTATTTAGTAAATCGTGAAGATGTATTTACAAAAGATATGATGAAGCGTTTTAAGAAAGCGAAAAAATCATACGATACACCTGTTATGATTGTAACGCAAGTTGAAGCTGAAATTACAGAAAAGTCTAAGAGTAAAGATAAAAAGACTTGGAAGCTTTCTGCTCAGATGGTTCGTGATTTCGGATTTGCAACATCTCGTAAATTTTTATGGGATATGATGGCTGTAAAAATTGGAGACAAAGATGCAATGGCAGTTTCTTTATATTCTAAAGAAGGAAATCCGTTATGGGAACAATGGTCAACTAAAGCAGTTGCAAGTACATTAAAGTCGTATTCGCGTATGACGTTTGATTATCCTTACCACAAAGCAATTTCTGTACATGCACCAATGGGAATGGAGTATCCTATGATTTGTTACAATTTTGGTCGTCCAGATAAAGAAGGTAAATATTCAGATAGAACAAAATATGGAATGATTAGTGTTATTATTCACGAAGTTGGTCACAACTTTTTTCCAATGATTGTAAATAGTGATGAGCGCCAATGGACATGGATGGATGAAGGCCTAAATACTTTTGTTCAATATGTGGCAGAACAAGATTTTGGAGAATGGTATCCAAAAGCATTGTCTCCAAGTGATAAAGCCTATCCATCTCGACGTGGACCAGCTAAAAATATTGTAAGATATATGGGCGGAAATCAAGATTATATTGCGCCAATTATGACAAAAGGTTTAAATACGTACCAATTTGGTAATAACGCCTACAGTAAGCCAGCTACTGGATTAAATATGCTAAGAGAAACAATAATGGGTCGTGATCTATTTGATTATTCATTTAGAGAATATGCTAATCGTTGGATGTTTAAACACCCAACACCAGAGGATTTCTTCCGTACTATGGAAGATGCATCTGCAGTAGATTTAGATTGGTTTTGGAGAGGTTGGTTCTACACTACAGATTATACTGATATCGGAATTAAAGAAGTTAAGAAGTTTGCTGTATCTGCAACACCTAATGAAAATGGTAAGCAATTAGCTGAACGTTATAACAGAGATCCAAATAGCTTAGTTTATTTTATAGAAGAAGGTGCAGAAGGTTATGATGATGCTGTTAAAAAAGCAGAAGCTATTGATGAGGTGCCAACTGTAAAAGAATACATTATGGATAATTTTACACCTGCAGAACAAAAAGAGATGAAGGCGACACCTAAGTTTTTCTATGAAGTAACTTTTGATAAGCCAGGAGGATTAGTAATGCCAATTATTGTTGAGTTTACTTATGCAGATGGTACAACAGAGAAACAAACATATCCAGCTCAAATTTGGAGATACAATGATAAAGAAGTCAGTAAAGCAATTGCTTCTGAAAAAGAAATTATATCTATTGCTTTAGATCCAGATTTAGAGACAGCAGATGTAGATACTAGTAATAATGCTTGGCCAAAAGAAGCTAAGACAAGTGAATTTGATAAGTTTAAGAATAAAACAAAAGACTAAAACTTGTTATAAATTAAATTTAAGCCGATTATTTTATAATCGGCTTTTTTTATTTTCAATTTGAAGTGGTATAATCCACAAACTCAGTTTATATTTGCAATGTGATACATCAACTAACATTTTTATTTATTGGAGGGACAGAAATAGTATTTGTGCTATTGGTTGTTGTTCTTGTATTTGGTGCAGATAAGTTACCAGAAATAGCACGTGGTTTAGGTAAAGGTATGCGTCAAATAAAAGACGCAACAAATGACATTAAGCACGAAATTTCTAATAGTGCCAAAGAAAATAATATAATAGATACAGAGGTAACTCAAAATGTTAAGGAGGAACTTAATAAAGTAAAAGATGATTTAGAAGACTTCACAGGGTCATTAAAAAGAAATAAGTAATACTATTATTCTCGGGAATAGGTTCTTATTTTTATTGAAATCATAAATTAACTGATAAATTATTGCGTTTTATTTAATATATTTAGGAAATAATTAACCAACTAAATCATATTAAATGAAAAAAATGTACAGATTGGTAGTGCTAGTCTTGGCCATTACCGTAGTATCTTGTTCTAAAGATAACATTGTAGAATCTGAATCTGAGTCTTTTCAGTTTCCCGAAAATCCGTTAACAGTAGAAGAAATTAATCAACGTATTACCGAAAGTATTGAATCTACAGGTGATTTTGATTGGAATGAAGAAAATGCACATTTTCTATGGAGTGCGTTGTCTCATGGACAAAATGTTTTAACTATTGGCTACGGAAACGAAGGTCAGAGTTATAGTGAAGTTTTTGATGTTGAATTAGTTCGAAAAAAGAATAGTTTAATAAATCTTATTATGGCTGAAGAAGCTGTAAGTAAAGATGATTTTAAATTAAAAGAAGATGAGATTTTAACTGTATTTGATGCTGAGGTTACAAAACTTGAAACTATAATAGCCCTCAGAAAAAGTGAGTTTGTACGATATTTAGAACCTAACGGTTACAACTTGTACACTGCAGGTGCTGTTCAAAAATCTAGTTCAGGTTGTGATAAAAGTGCTGATTATATAAATCCTGCTCATTATACAACAACAACACCAAATAATGTACAAGTATCATGGCATTTTAACGAGCATAACATTGATGATGCTTGGAATTTGTCAACAGGATCAGGTGTTACTATTGGATTAATTGATACAGGTGTTTCAAAGTATCAATCACTCTTAACTTCGGCTGGTATAAATGATGGCTATTCTTCGGGTCGTTTTGTTCAGAAATACGGAACATTTATAGATTCTAATTGGTGGTGGTCTAGTAATTATGATGGTCCAGATGATAAATGTGGTCATGGAACCGCAATGGGTTCTACAATGGCATCTCCGAGAAATAATGATGGTATGCCAGTTGGTGTTGCGTATAATGCAAACTTAGTGGCTTATAGAGCAACGGAAGACGTGTTACTAAATGATTATCACGAAAGAAAAGGTGTTTCTAAAGCATTAACCCAATTAGGAAATAGGAGTGATGTAAAAATTATATCTATGTCAATAGGTTATGTGTGGTCTATAGGTAATATTAAAGATGCCGTTAAATATGCATATGGGAAAGGGAAATTAATTTTTGCTGCTGGCGGAACTTCTACGAGCTTCACAAATGGTTTTGGTGTAATTTTTCCTGCAACAATGAGTGAAACTGTAGCTGTAACAGGTGTTAATGACGGTAGTAATTACGAGCGTTGTGAAGTCTGTCATAGTGGAAGCAAAATAGATTTTACAATTATAATGGAAGGTGATAACAATACGAGTAAAGCACCTCCTGTATTAAATTTCTACAACGGTCAACGTCGTTATACTGGTGGTTCTTCTGCAGCGACAGCAACTACAGCTGGTATTGCAGCTTTAGTTTGGTCGAGATATCCAGGTTGGAGCAGAACGCAAGTACTTAATAGATTAAAACAATCTGCAGACCTTTATCCTTATAAGAGTAGCAGTTTCGGTTACGGAAATATTGATGCTTTGCAAGCTGTGCAATAAATATTGTAAATCATTCTAAACTATAAGTAAGCCTTACTAAACTATATTTAGTAAGGCTTACTTATACTATTTTATTATTGTTTTATGAAGCGTCTAAAACATGTTTCTCAAAAATTAAGTTGATTTCCTTTTCAGGGTTTTCAGTTAAACCAGAATGAGTTTTAGAGCTTTGTATGATTGTACTTCTTGAAGCTGCTAGCCACCTAAAGCGATCAGATAATTCAAATTGACCAATAACTCCTGCAGAAGCTTCTCCTTTACTAATTAATTCCCATGATTTTAAATACGCGTTAATAGCATCTAAATCTAATTCGCAAGAAAATGCATTCAGCTTTTTAGGATTGACATGAAATTTAACATCGAGAAATTTTTTTCGTTTAGAGAATAAAATAACACCAATATTAAAAAACTCTTCACGTTCTACTTTAGGAACAAGTCTAATTATGGCATATTCAAAAGTAACTTTATCTTGCATCTTCAGCTTCTTTAACTAATGAATCAATCTGTGAAAGTCTAGAGTTTAAATAATCGATATAGGCTGTTCTCATTTCATCTGGTGTTAACGTGTCAGATTTATTTATCAACCAGTCTTCAGGTATTTTATGTATAATATCTTTAACAATGTTCTTGTCTAATAAACTGAGGATTTCGGTAGATGCATCTTTTAAAAGTGTCGCACGTTCTAAAAGAACATGATCTTTAATAAGTGGAAATGTTCTGGTAAGATGATTTTTCCAAGTTGCCCAATTATGATGAAAATAGAAGCTTGCTCCATTATCTATTACCCATAATTCTTTATTCCAATTAAGTAAATTAGTGTTTTTAGCTGTTCTGTCAATGTTGCTAATAATACTATCAAGGAGTACAATTTTAGAAGACGTCATAGCATCAGCAACAGAAACAATTGGGTCAAAAGTTATAGAGCTACTTAGATAATGTAAGCCTAAATTGAGACCAACACTAAATTTTAGTAAATCTTGAATTTCTTCATCTGGTTCGGTTTTACTAAAAGAATCGTCTAAGTTCATAAATACAATCTCAGGAACTTTTAAACCAATAGCGCGCGCTAATTCTCCACCAATATATTCTGCAATTAATGCTTTTTTACCTTGGCCAGCACCTCTAAACTTTAAAACATAAAGAAAACCATCATCAGCTTCAACAATGGCAGGTAGAGAACCACCTTCTCTTAAAGGTGTAATGTATTTAACGACATCTACAGTTCTTATGTCAATTTTACTCATTGTACAGATTATAATTTTCTACTTATCGTCAATCCATCTCTTATAGGTAATAGAACAGTTTCAATCCGTTCATCATCTTTTAGAAGGGTATTGTAATCTAAAACAGCTTTAGTAGATTTATCTTTTTCGTCTAATGGCTCAACAACTTTTCCATGCCACAGTACATTATCTGATAGAATGATTCCGCCAGAATTTAATTTATCTATTATTAAATGAAAATAATTAGAATAGTTAGGTTTGTCTGCATCTATGAATATTAAATCGAAAGTTTGATTCAATTTTGGAATAATATCTAATGCACTACCTGTATGTTGAATGATTTGTTCACCAAATCCAGATTGGTCAAAATACTTCCTTTGAAAGTCAACCAATTCTTCATTGATATCAATAGTGTGAAGTTCACCACTCTTATCCAAACCTTCAGCTAAGCACAATGTTGAGTAACCTGTAAATGTTCCTAATTCTAAAATAGATTTAGGACGTATTAACTTAGAAATCATACTCAGTACACGACCTTGATATGGTCCACTGAGCATAATAGGTTGTAAAACCTTTTGATACGTTTCTCGTGTTAATTGTTGTAATAAGTCTGGCTCTTGTTCAGAGTGAGCTACAACGTAGTTGTCTAATTCTTCAGGCAAGAAAAACATATCTGTAAATATTTATATGAACTGAATAATGATACTATTCAGCTGTATCTTCCTTAGGTAATTCTAGTTCAGTTTCTTCAACTTCTGGTTTACCCATAAAGAATAAAACAGCTCCAACTACAACAAGTCCAATTTTTATTGCCCAAGCAGGTAATGTACCTAACTCATCAATCCATCCTAAAAATCTAATAGTCAATCCTAAGTATGGTAATACGATTAATGCAATACCAACGACTGCCAAGTAGCCTCCAATTTTTTTCATAATTTATTTAGTTGATTAGATTTTAAATATAGAAATAAAAAATTAATCGATAATATTTAAGACGTAATTCTTGTGATTAATTTTTGCTTTGCAGCTTCATCATCGCCACATAGCCACTGTATAACGTTATCTTCCCAAATAGCATCACCTTCGGTTTCTGTTATAATTTTTCTTTCTATAGCTAAGTCAATTATTTTACCTGGATAAGAGGATTGTTTTTCGCTTTCCATTTCACCTAGTGGGTAAGGGTCATCTAATCCCATAATAACCTGCTTAGAACCTTGATTTCTAATTAGTAATTCTAAGCCACCAGTATCATGTACTAAAGTGTCAAAGAAAATGTTTTTATGTCCAACGGCTTTTCTTGGGTGACTTTTGCCTTCAAACAAATCTGGTCTCCCATCAAAACCTTGTATACGTCTACCTAAATTAATTTGTGCTAATTGTCCACCATGAGCAAAACAAGTTCGCATATTAGGATATTTATCTTGGTAACCATTTAGAGTTAAAAAGTGATACGCATCTCCACATTGTGCTAACATCCATATGAGATGAAAGCGCCAAGATATGTTTTCTAGTTTTATGAATTTTTCACCATCGTAAGGGTGGATTTCAACTGCCAAATTATATTTATTGGCCATTTCAAAAATGGGTTCGTTTTCTTCATCAAAGATACAACGCCAAGTCCCAATAGAGTCCATATAATGCGTTGGTAAACACAATAGCTGCATGCCTAGAACTTCTACACAGCGTTCAATTTCCCAACATGCACTTCTTACAAAACCAGGATGAACAACAAAACCACATGTAAATTTATTAGGATGATTATGTTGCACTTTAGCATTAAAATCATTCTGAAAACGCAAAGCCTGTTTCATTTCTTCTACTCTTAAACCGTTTCCGTAGAGCTGAGATAAATTTAAAACTACTGCATGGTCAAGTTTATTACGTTCCATCCATTCCAGTTTTTCATCTAAGAAAAAACTAGAATCTGTAATAGGACGATTCCAGTCTTTTTGAAGCATGAATTTTCTATCCTTATCTACCCAGAAAATACCTTTATCTTTCATAAATTGAGGTATTTCTTCAGGATAGGGAAGAAGGTGAGAGTGTCCGTTTATTCTTAATTTGCGTTTTTCCATGGTATTGTCATTGCGAGGCTTTTGCCGTGGCAATCTATTTAATTAGAATATTTTTTTGATTACTAGCTTTGTTCTAAATAACAAAATGTTAATCAATTTGTACTTTCTTGGGTGGCTGCATCACTTGTCCACAATTTGGGCAACTGCGCTTATTTTCGTCATTGTAATAGTTGTCAAAAATTTTAGGCATATCTGTTTCTATGTTTTTTACCGTAAAATCTTCTTCATATAATTTTGTGGTACAATTTTCACAGAACCAAAGTAAAGCATCTTGCACACCTTTTTCTCTTGGGTATTCTATTACTAAGCCAACAGTGTTTGCGCCTCGTTGTGGTGAATGCGGAACTTTTGGAGGTAAAAGAAATATTTCACCTTCTCTAATATGAATGTCTTTAGGAGTGCCTTTATCAATAATTTTAAGCACCATGTCTCCTTCAATTTGGTGAAAGAATTCTGGTGTTTCATTATAATGATAATCTTTTCTGCTGTTAGGTCCACCAACAACCATCACAATATAATCACCATCTTTCCAAACCACTTTGTTACCAACTGGTGGTTTTAATAAATGACGATTTTCGTCTATCCATGCTTTGAAATTAATTGGAGGATATATTTTACTCATGATTTTGATTTTTTGACATTCCTGTGCAAACAGGAATCTATTGCGTTATTGTTTCCATTGTAGATTCCACAATAAATAAAGAATTACAAATCGATATAAAGTTACAAAGATTTTGTTCGTCCACCATCAACAGGAAGATTAATTCCGTTAATATAAGCAGCACGTTCACTTGCTAAAAAGGTAATAGCATCAGCTAATTCTTCTGGTTTAGCGAAACGTTTTGCAGGAACCGCATTTTTCATTGCATTAGCCGCTTCTTCTTCTGTGCTTCCAGATTTCGCAGATTTATTTTTAATAATTTGAGTTAATCGCTCGGTACCAGTTGCTCCTGGTAAAACGTTATTCACTGTAATGCCAAATTGGCCTAATTCATTGGCTAAGGTTTTACTCCAGTTGGCCACTGCACCACGAATGGTGTTACTAACACCTAAACCATCTAAAGGTTGTTTTACAGAGGTTGAAATCACATTGATGAGACGACCATAACCTTCAGCCTTCATGAATGGAACAACCGTTTGAACTAATACATGATTACATTTTAAATGCTGCGTAAAAGCAGATTCAAATTCGTCTAACTCTGCTGAAAAAACAGGACCTCCTTTTGGACCTCCTGTATTATTAACTAAAACATGAAACCCATGACGTTTAGAAACATAGTCTGATACTTTGGCTTTCAATTCCGTAGGATTTGAAAAATCAGCGACAATATAATCGTGTGGTCTTTGTTGCGGTAATTCGGCTAATGTAGCTTTTAACTTGTCTTCGTTTCTAGCAATTAGGGTTACTTGAACACCTTCTGCTGCTAAAGCTAGTGCTGTTGCTTTTCCTATTCCTGCTGTGCTTCCGCAGACGAGTGCATATTTGTTATTGAGGTTGAGATTCATTTTCTTTTTTTGATTTTGTTAAATAAGTTATTTTACTACTTAAAACTATAAGTGTTAATGCTATCGCCAAAGGTTTATATTCAAACCAGTAATGATAAATTATTGCACCTATTATAAATGGAAGTTTGTAATTAATAATTTCGCTTAAGATTAGTAATATCCGTTTAATCGAACTTGGTAAAATTGAAATTATTTTTTCTCTAATTAATTCAATAAATATGTTTAAAAAATATACCGAGATGTAAATTAACAGGATTAGAATAATTAATTTTCCAATATTTATAAAATTATCAAAATTACTTTCGTTAAAAAGGTCAATTAAAAATTTGATGGAAAATACCATGACGAAAATAAATAAGACAGGTCTTAAAAATTTTGTCCAAACAAGCAATAAAAACTCTCTTCTGTTCAAGTTTAGTTAGTCTTCCGTTAATACTTTATACAAACATTTTTAGCTTCCGTAAAAAATCGCAAGGCTTCAAAACCACCTTCTCTACCAACACCTGAAGCTTTTACACCTCCAAAAGGCGTTCTTAAATCGCGCATCATCCAAGTATTTACCCAAACAATTCCTGCTTGTAATTGGTGACTTAGTTTCATGGTGCGTTTTAAATCATTGGTCCATAATGTCGCTGAAAGTCCGTATTTAACTTTGTTGGCCATTTCTAAAACTTCGTCTTCAGTATTGAATGGCATAATGGTGACGACAGGTCCAAAAATTTCTTCTTGGTTCACTCTGCAGTCGTCATTAGGAACTTCAATAACCGTTGGCTCTAAATAATAACCGTTTTCATAACCTTTAACGGTAACTTCATTACCACCGAATAACACAGTTCCATTTTCATTTTTAGCGATTTCAATATAGTCTTTGACTTTCTCTAAATGAGGCTTAGATACTAAAGCACCAATATTAGTG
>TARA_R110002049_G_scaffold42724_1_pt1 | contig 14533 bp, 13 predicted proteins | sample TARA_R110002049 | Tara Oceans TARA_R110002049 (sample SAMEA4396941) | marine metagenome | biome: Polar Biome; feature: [SRF] surface water layer (ENVO:00010504); material: water (ENVO:00002006), including particulate matter (ENVO:01000060) such as... | depth 5 m | reverse complement strand
ACATGGCGTTCGGCCAGCTCGCTCATATGGGTGGCGGCCAGGGCGTCGGCGACGGCAGTCTCATCGGCCGCGCTCCAGCGTTTGAATAGCCCCTGGTGCGGGTGGCGGCCTCGGCTGACCAGCTCGAGCACGCTAATGCCTTCCGGGGCGATGGGCGATTGCGGCAGAAACCCAAGTTGCTGCGCCAAGCGGCGGGTGGGTAGCTGGTGGATGTCGTTACCCTCCAGCAGCACACTGCCCTGGGTGGGTGTCAGTAATCGTGAAAGCACGCGCAAAAGCGTCGATTTTCCACAGGCGTTGGCACCCACAATGGCGGTGGTCTGACCGGCGGGCACGGTCAGGCTAACGTCATGCAGAATGGTGCGTTCCCCGTAGCCTGCCACCAGGCCTTGGGCGAGAAGTGAGCAAGCGCTCATAGAGTGCCTCGGGTTTTGTTGTCGCGAAGTATTAAGTAGAGAAGATAAGGCGCACCTAATACGCCGGTCACGATGCCGACCGGATAGCGGGCGGGCAGCAGGAACTGTCCGGCGTAATCCCCCAGCAGCACCAACAGAGCACCTACCAGAGCGGCGGGCACCAGCAGCGAGCCGTTGCGGCCCATCAGCCGCGCCGCAATGGGGCCGGAAAGGAACGCTACAAAGGCCACCGGGCCGGAAACGGCGGTGGCAAACGCCACCAGTGCCACCGCGGTGATGATTACGATCACCCGCGTCACCGCCAAGCGAACACCCAGCCCGGCGGCAAGGTCGTCACCCATGCGCAGAGTTTCAAGATCGCGGCGGCAGCTTAGCAATAGTCCGCCGAACAGGAGCAGGGCAATCAACAGCGGCAGCGCTTGATCTAGCTGTGCGCCGTTGACGCTACCGGTGAGCCAGCGCAGGGCCTCTTGCAGTGTCCAGCTGGGTGCGCGCATCAGCAGGTAGGCGGTCACGCTTTGCAGCATCGCGGCCAATCCGATACCAATCAGAATCAACCGACCGCCGGTCACGCCCTGGCGCCAGGAGAGCGTGTAAATCAACAGCGCCACGCCCAGCCCTGCAGCAATCGCCACCATCGACACCGCCGGGCCGCTCAGCGATAGCACCACGATGGCAAACACGGCGCCGGTACTGGCGCCGGTGCTGATGCCAATGATGTCCGGGCTTGCCAGCGGGTTGCGCAGCATGGTCTGAAAGGCGATGCCGCCCAGGCCAAAACAGGCGCCTACCAGCACTGAAACGATGGCCCTGGGCAGGCGCAGCTCACGCACGGTGAAACCAGCGCCAGGCACTTCCGCACCGCCAAGTATGCGTAGCACCGTGGTTAGCGGGGTGAAGGACTGTCCCAGCATCAGGGTTAATAGCACGCCTGCTAAAAGACAGGCAACAAGCACCGCCATGATGCGTGCGCGGTGCCTGGCGTTCGTCCGGCGGATGTGTCGGAAGTGGCTGATCGCGTTGAGGGGCGGCTGGTTCATAGCGAGCCTACCTTGCGGTTGCGCACAATCCAGATAAACACCGGCGCACCGATAAAGGCGGTCACAATGCCAACGTCCAGCTCCGATGGGTGGGCCACCAGCCGCCCGGCCACGTCTGAAAACGTCAGTAGTACTGCACCACCCAAAGCAGAGAAGGGCAGCAGCCAGCGGTAATCGCCGCCCGCAAGCAGGCGGCAGGCGTGGGGCACCACCAGTCCTACAAAACCAATCGGGCCACACACGGCGGTAATCGAACCGCATAGCAGTACCGCGCCCACCGCCGACATGGCTCGAGCTACCGCTACCTTCTCACCCAGCCCGGCGGCGGTGTCGTCGCCCAGCGCCAGCATATTGAGTTTGCGCGCGGCGAGTAAGGTGATCACAAACCCCGTCGCCAGAAAGGGCAGCACCGGCAGCAACTGGCCATAGGTCGCGCCGCCCACGCCGCCGACTAACCAGGATTGCACCAGCCCACCGATATCGCCACGCGGCAACACTACGGCGGTCGTCAGCGAGCTAAGTGCCGCGGTGATGGCGGCACCTGCCAGTGCCAGCCTGAGCGGCGTGGCGCCGCCCCGGCCAAGGCTGGCAATCGCGTAAACCGCACAGGCTGCGATACCGGCGCCAGCTATGGCTGTCCAGATGTAGCTGGTCGTCTCATCGATACCGAACCAGGCAATGCCAATCACCACCGCCAGCGCCGCTCCGGCGTTGACGCCCAGAAGGCCGGGGTCGGCCAGTGGGTTACGGGTCAGGCCCTGCATGACTCCACCAGAAACGCCTAGCGCGGCTCCCGCCAGCATGGCAAGTAACGTGCGTGGCAGGCGGCTGGCCACGGCGGCATCGCCCATGGTTTCTACTTGGCCGCTCAGCGCGGCGACGATTTCCGACCAGCCTACTTCTCGGGCGCCAAACGCGACAGAGAGCGTGGCGGCAAGGCCGAGCAGAACAAGCAGCGCTGCGCCACCGGACAACCGCTGGGCAGCATTGCGTTTGATGCGAAGAGCGACAGCGCGATTAACGCTTGAGCCAGACGCCGGGACGCTACTGCTGTGACTTGCGTGCGGCTTCTGAGAGCAGGTCTGCATAATCGTCCAATAGCCATGAAATCGACATGGGGGTAGGGTTGGCCGCCGTGCCCAGCGGCGTGTTGCCGAGCATGACAATGGCGCCGTTTTCTACTACTGGCAGGCGGGAGGTGAGCGGGTGCGCGTTGAGCTGATCGATCAGCGGCTGACCACCGTAAGTGACGAGAATATCCACGTCGTTGAGCTCGTCGATCAATTCAGAGCTGATTTCGCCAGCAAATTTACCGGGAGTGGAGTTCTGTTTGACGACTTCAGGCGAGACTAGCCCGAGGTCATGAAAAAACCGCACCCGCGCGTCGTTGTCGGTGTAGAACGAAATGCGCCCCAGGTTAGTGGGGTCAAGGTGGGTCACGAACATGGCTGTCTTGCCCGCTAGCTCTGGGTGGTTGTCGGCGGTGTCGGCAATCTGTGTCTCGATTTGCTCGATGAGCGCCTGGCCTTCCTCCGCCATGCCTAGTCCGGCGCTGTTCAGTTGAATCATATCCCGCCAGTCGGTTGCCCAGGGACCTTGGGGGTAGGCCACCACCGGGGCAATCTGGCTCAAGGTGTTGTAGTCCGCTTGGCTCAACCCCGAGTAGGCCGCCAGAATCACATCGGGCTGGCTGGCAGCCACGGCTTCAAAATCAATCCCATCGCCTTCATCGAACAGGGGCGGGGGCGCGCTACCTAGCTCTTCAAACCGGGCTTCCACCCAGGGCAGCAGCCCGTTGTCGTTGTCATCGCCAAAGTTGGCAGCGGCAAAGCCGACCGGTATCACGCCAAGCGCCAGCGGCACTTCGTGATTGGCCCAGGCCACGGTCGCTACCCGTTCGGGCTTCTCAGAAAGCACGGTTGTGCCCAGAGCATGTTCGATTTCAAGGGGATATTGCTGCGCGCCAACGGGAGCAGCGCCAAGGCTGCACGCAGTGAGAAGGGCCACACAGGCGGCCAGACGTTGATGGAGCGATGCCATCGCTTCCTCCGAAAGCTTGAGTCTTTGAAATAGCTCTTTGCTAAAGCCCTTTGAAAACGCTCTTTGCAATAGCGTGATATCCGAGAGGTAAGTTCGCGGTGTCAGTGGGCTTGGCAAGTGGCTCCAATAACGTATGGCGTGTTGCCAGTGTGGTCGCTATTTTTAAAACAAATGATTATGATTGACATTAGCACTATTGACTCGGTGATGCTAGCTTCGGATACTCTCCCGGCTTTTCAAAAGAAAATTATAAGGCGAGCAGGGCCGGTTTAATTATTTCAAGGGATCTTCAACATGACTGATAGCAAAGGCACCGTCCGGCGTAACGCAAGCCGCTTGCGGTGGCAGCAGACCACGACAGCCATTCTGTGCGGCACGACGCTGGTCACACTTCCCATGATTGGGAACGCACAGGAAACCGGCGATGGCAGTGACGATAATGAGGGGTATCGCCTCACTCCCATTATCGTCAATGCCCAGGCCTACGCTGATGATGATGCCAACTCGATCGTTGCTCAAGAGCTGTGGGTGGGCGGCAAAGTGGCCACCAGTATTCTCGATACGCCGGCCTCTGTGTCAGTCATCACTGAGAAGGAGATCGAGCAGCGCAACGCCTCAACCACTGAGGAAGTGCTGCAATATACGCCTGGCGTTCTCACCGATTATTACGGCACCGATGACCGTAATGACTATTTCCAAATCCGGGGCTTTCAGGCGACCACCTACCGTGACGGGCTGACGCTAGGCTCAATGCGGGGTGTGCGTGAGGAGCCTTACGCCTATGAGCGCGTCGAGGTGTTGCGTGGGGCCAACTCCACTCTATTTGGTCCCGCGGATCCGGGCGGTTCGGTCAACTTTGTCAGCAAGCGGCCACTGTTTGAGCGGTTTGGAGAGGGCTATCTCTCCTACGGTTCATTTGATGCAAAAGAGGCCGGTGTTGATGTGGGTGACACATTGAACGCTGACGAGACAGTGGCCTACCGCTTTACCGGCACCATCCGAGACAGCGATCGCGAGTACGATCACTCGAAAGACAACAATGGTTTCTTGATGGGCGGCCTGACCTGGGAGCCAACGGATGCCACGTCAGCCAGTGTTATCTTCGATTACCTGAAGCGTGACGACACCCCTAACAGCGGTGGTTATCCGCTTGACCGTGAGTATGATCGCAGCGAGTTCTTTGGTGAGCCTGGCTTTAATTATCATGATGTCGAGCGTACCAGCCTTACCGGACAGCTCACCCATGATTTCAACAACGGCCTGACGTTGCGGGGCAACTTGCGTTACAGCGACCTGACCGACGACTTCGGCTATGTCTATATCACTGACTCTGCGGCGCGAGTTGGCAGCGTGGTGGATCGCGACTACTTTGGTACCGACAACGAAGCTCAGGAGCTGATCGGCAACGCTATTCTGCAATACGATGCCCGCTTTGATCAGGTCGATAGCAGCACGCTCGTGGGTGTCGAGTATCGCGATGCTTCAACCGAAGACAGTTCGTTTTACGGGGATGCGACCTCCATTGATATCGCAAATCCCGTCTTTAGCGGTGCCCCGAGTACCCTGAACGTCTACAGCAGCAATAAGCAGGACTTCACCACCGAGTCGGTCTTCCTGACCCAGAACTTGTCCTTTTATGATCGATTTATCGTGACGGCGGGCGTGCGCAACGATGGCCTGGATATCTCCAGCACGAACATGGCGGGTGACACTGATTCCGCCGACTATTCGGAAAACTCCGTTCGTGGCGCGCTGACCTATCGCGTCACCGACGAAGTTTCCGCTTATGTCAGCATGGTGGAGTCTGTCGCACCGCCCACAGTTGGTGTCGAGCCCGAGAGGGGCGAGCAGTATGAGATTGGCGCGAAATACGCTCCATTCGGTACCAATGCGCTGTTTTCGGCGTCCATTTATGACCTGACCAGAGATGATGTCACTATCTCGGTGGTACAGGACAATGGCGTTATCGAGCGGGAAACCGTGGGTGAGTCCCGCGTGCGGGGTATTGATCTTGAGGCCAAGGCTGAATTGACCGATAGCCTTAGCCTAGCGGGTGGTTACTCCTATATGGAGTCGGAAGTGGTGCGCGACAGCAATGCAGCCAGAGAAGGGAACGAGTTTACTGCGGCACCCAAACATACGGCGTCGTTGTGGGGCTACTATACCTTGCCACGCCAGGACATGAGTGTTGGCCTTGGCGCCCGTTATGTCGGCTCCTACTACTTTGACGCCGCCAATACGTCCAAGAGCAGTGCGGCCACGCTCTTCGATGCAGCCTTCAGCTACCAGCTCACCCAAGATGCCGACCTGGCCGTCAATGTCAGCAACTTGCTCGATGAGCAGCACGTGGTCGGTTCCAGCACGGCTGATTACTATAATCCGGGGCGCGAAATCAGCGCTAAAGTGAGCTATCGCTGGTGATGTACTTCCCCCGCTTTTAAAGGCGGGGGGAGGCGCTTTACGCTTCTTGAACACCGTCAACGATAAAGACGCGGTAGTCGGCGCCCTGGAAGCGGTGCTTGCGAGCTTCCTGGTAGGCGGGGCTTTCATACCAGGCGCGGGCGGCAGCCATATCGGGGAAGCGCAGAATCACGGCCCCTTCCATGGCGCTGCCTTCCAGCACTTCAAAATCACCGTAGAAGGCGAGCGGCTGCGGGTCGTGGCCTTCACGAGCGGCTTTCGCCTTCTCGCCGTAGCGCTCCATCTCCTGAGCATCGTGGGTGTGTTCGCGGGTCAGTACGACATAAGCGGGCATTCAGTTCTCCTGATGTCATCGTTAATCAATCCGCTAGAGCATATCACCGCCTAACAGCGGAGCCACATTAGAAAGATCGTTATTCAGCTTTACTGGAAATATCGGCTGTCAGGGGCGGCACTGGTTCAGGCGCTGACGCTATCAACGCCACGGGCTCCAGTTGGTCGTTTTCCAGCGTTGCCAGGATTATCTCGTAACAGTCGTCGATATGGCTGTTGCCCAAATACTTCATGGTGGCGAAGCTGATCCCGCCCGCAATGGCGCTGCCCAGGAAGGGTACATACTTAGACGCACTTTTTGCCGATATCCTGCCAGTCATCCTTTTGAACGTCATCATGAGCAGTTTACGGGTGATGTATTTGCCCGCCATCTTGCTGCCGGTCGTTGAAATGGAGTTCATGACAAATAGCCGGGTCTCTGTATCCAGGCTCTCGATCTGTTCAGGCGATAAGCCAAATTTTTCGTTAATCTTGGGAATTAACCGCAGCAATATGGCGACATCCGACCCGATGTTCACGCCTGGGATGGGAATGATGGCGGTGCCCGCGGAAAGGCCCGAGCTCTTCGTAACCATCGAGCGGCACGATTGCTTGATGGCCTCGAGCTCTTCAAGTGACTCGATCATATAAGGTCCTTTTTAGATCAAACGGAAAAGGCGGCAGCCCAAGCGGCTGCCGCCTTGCTCACGCTGTTGATTTAAGCGTCTTATTCGTCACCTTCATAGGTGACACGCCAAACGGCGTTCGTCAGGTCATCAGCGATGATAAGGGCGCCTTCGGGGTCGATGGTGACGCCGACCGGGCGACCGCGGGTTTGACCCTCTTCAGTCAGAAAACCGGAGACGAAATCAATGGGGTCGCCAGAAGGGCTGCCATCGCTGAAGGGCACAAAGACGACCTTATAGCCAACGGGGTCGGCGCGATTCCAACTGCCGTGCTCGCCGATAAACACACCTTCAGCGAACTCATCGCCCATTTCGGGGGTAGAAAAGGCGAGGCCTAGCGGTGCCACATGCGAACCCAGGCTGTAATCAGGGGCAATCGCCGACTCGACCTTTTCAGGGTCCTGTGGGCGAACGCGGGGGTCGACATTCTGGCCCCAATAGCTATACGGCCAGCCGTAGAAACCACCTTCCTGAACAGTCGTAAGGTAGTCAGGCACCAGGTCGGGGCCTAGCTCGTCGCGCTCGTTGACCACGGCCCATAGCTGGTCAGTGTCTGGCTGAATGGTCAGCGCGGTTGGATTGCGCAGCCCGGTGGCATAAGGCCGATGCATGCCCGTTTCGGCATCAATTTCCCACACCTCGGCGCGGTTAACCTCCGCTGCCATGCCGCGTTCGGTGATATTGCTGTTGGAGCCAATACCCACGTACAAGAATTCACCGTCGGCGCTGGCGGTCATCGCTTTCGTCCAGTGGTGATTGATTTCAGCCGGTAGCTTGGTAAGCTCCTCCGGTGGCCCGCTGGCCTCGGTTTGGCCTTCTTCGTAGTCAAAGCGAACGACCGCATCCTGGTTGGCCACATAGAGATTGTTATCAACTAACGCCAGCCCGTAGGGCGCGTTGAGGTCTTCGGCAAACACCGACTGCTCGTAGTTGCCATCGCCATTTTCATCGCGCAGCAGGGTTAAGCGATTGCCGCTCTCAACAGTGGTGGTGCCCTGGCTTTTGATATATCCGGCAATGAAATCTTTCGGCTTCAACTGAGGCGCGTTGCCGCCGCTACCTTCGGCCACCAGAATGTCGCCGTTAGGCAGCACCAACGTTTGACGCGGTATCTGAAGATCCGTCGCAATGGCGGTAATGGTGTAGCCGTCGGGAACGGTGGGTGACTGGCCCCCCCATTCAGCGGGCTCGGGAATTGTCATGTCGGGCAAAAGCCCGCGTTGCGGTTCAGCAAGGTCAGGGTTTGGGCCGTACTGTTGTGCGTCTTGGGCGCTGGCGCTACCTGCCATCAAAAGCACCGAGAGAGGTGCAGCGTAGAGGCTGGGAAGCTTCATGACTTACCTCCAGTGCCTAGGCGAGAAAAACCGACCCACGTGGCTGTGCCGGCCAATAAAACAACAACAATGGAGAGGGCAAAGCCAGCAGGCATCATGGCCCAGGCGTCCCGCGCATGCGCCAGCGCATTAACAAAAGCCAGTATCCCTGTCAGCAGTAGTAGCGCTGGGTAAATCATGTGCGCCAGGCCGCGGTGCGAAGCGCGAAAGAAGCCAATAATGGCACATAAAAATGCAAGCCCTGTGAATACAAGCCCACCCACGTTTAACCAGGAAGCAAAGGTAGCCCATTGAATATGGTAGGTCGTTGAGTAGGCGTAATCACTTAGCGTGGCGCCCAAAAAGAGAGGGATAGTGCCAGCAAGCAGTGTGGCGTGAAGCGGATTCAGCCCGCTTCGATAAGTGCGATTGTCAGTGGCTGTCACGGCAAACTCCTTATGCTGTTCAAGCTAATTAATTTACCTAGATTGACCGACGCTAAACGCCAAGCCATCCCAGGCAACGACATCATGTTCGTCAGGGGGGAGTATAGTTGACGATCAAAAACTTGCCCAAAGCGAAGCGGGCAGGTGGTTAGCCGCACGTGATGCTCATGAATGCTTACCATAAGAACTCTTTAATGCTGCCACGAGACCGCTTTTTGTGAGGAGATGCGGGGGAAGTCACATCTTACTGAGCATTTCGACCGCTTGATCGAAGTGTCCATCCCGCTCTGCCCAGCGCAGGAACTTCACTTTCTCCACCAGAATTTCCTTGGGTGTCGGTTGTTGGCTAAACAGCGTCATGACTTCTTCGATGTAGTCATTGAGCGGCATATAGCCTTCCCGGGTCGACTGGCCTGGCGTCAGCTCTGTCTGTACGGCGGGAGGAGCGAGCTCGATGAGCTCGACCTTACCCTTGAGCTGTTCGCGTAGGGAGATTGTGTAGGAGTGGATGGCTGCCTTCGTGGCGTTATAGGTAGGCGTACCGCTTAACGGTACAAACGCCAACCCGGAGGAGACGTTCACGATTGCCGCGTCTGGCTGCTTTACCAGATGGTCGGTCAGTGCGTTCGTTAGCCGAATTGGCCCGAGCAGATTGGCAGTGACCGTCTGCTCGGCATCGCTCAAATCGCGGGTGCAGGACACGTCTTCGCGCCGCATAATGCCCGCATTGTTGATCAGTACATTGAGGTTGGGGTGCTCAGCGACGACACGCTCTGCAAAGGTAGTAATGGCTTTTGGGTCCTCGATATCGGCGACCATCGCGTGCATATCGCGCTGACCAGCAATGGTCTCCTCCAGCGTTTCCATGCGCCGACCGGCGACGATGACGGTGTTGCCAAGAGCATTGAAGCGTAAGGCAAGTTCACGGCCAATCCCGGAGCCGCCACCGGTGATAAGCATAGTATTTCCTGATGTTTTCATGGTTTCACTCTCCGTCTATTTGTAGGATTCGATGCCACTATGTTTTAACAATTCGGTGGCGGTGGGGCTTGCCAACACCTGCGCAAAACTTGCCTGATCCTGCAGGTGTGGAGAAACAACTTATCGGCCATGCTAAATTTGAGTCGAGAGGGTGGCTTGAGGAAAGCAGATGAACTCACTTATACAAGCGGTTCAGACATATGCCACGCAACATGCTAATAGCGATGGTTTGGTGTTATCCCGTGTGCCGGGGCTTAGTATGATGTGTGTAGAAACCCCCGCTGGTGACTTGCAATCGATATATAAACCGCTGGTTTGCCTAGTGTTACAAGGGGCAAAGCGGATGATGGTCGGGCGCCAGAATAGAGTGGTAACTGCGGGGGAATCCGCGATCGTGAGCGCGGATATGCCTGTCGTCGGGCGGATAGTCCAGGCGAATCCGAGCGAGCCCTATCTGGCGGTCGCGGTCGAACTGGACATGGTTATCTTGCGCGAGCTTGCCGCTCACTTAGGGACGCCGCGGCCACAGCGGCCATCTGAGATGCAGACACTATTTGCTGAAGATACCGAAGCCGAGGTGATTGACTGCGTATCACGGCTGATGAAGCTGCTGGATCGCCCTGACTCAGCACCGCTTCTACGCCCGGGTATCATGCAGGAGTTGCACTATTGGCTGCTATCGGGCCCTCATGGCATCGCTTTGCGGGGTATTGCCGACCCTGATAGCTACGCGAGCCGTCTTGCCGCTGCCATTGACATCTTGAGAGCCGAGTACACATCGCGCGTGCCGGTGGAGCAATTGGCGACAAAGGCAGGCATGAGCCTCACCTCGTTTCATAAGCACTTCAAACACATGACGTCGCTTACGCCGGGGCAGTACCAGCAACGGCTGCGCTTGATCGAAGCGCGCCGCCTAATGCTCCATGAAGGGTGTTCCGCGAGCCATGCTGCCTTCGAGGTGGGGTACGAAAGTGTTTCTCAGTTCACTCGCGAATACGGTCGCCTTTTCCAGCTGCCGCCAAAGCGTGATGCGCTGCGCTTTCAAAAATCCAGCGAGGCGAACAGCAGTCATGCAGCGGCGTCGCAACGACTAGGTGCCTGAGCCTTCTGCAGGCACGTCAGTGCCAAGCTGTGCGTGTTTATCGATTGGGTCGTGGCGTTGATGGCGCAGCACGCACCTACGGTTGATCGACGGGGAATAGACGTTTGAGAGGTGAGCGGGGCCGCGTTGGCTGATTCGCCATGATGCGCGCCAGGCGCTCGAGGGCCAGTTCGAGCCGCTCAATCAAGCCCTCCAACAATACCCGACGGTCGGCGGGTACGTCGCCGTAAGCCTTTATCGCCTCATCCAACTGCTGGCCTGCTTCACGAATCCCTTGGGGTGGCCGCCCGTTGGCGCTCGCTTCAAACCCCTCTGCCAGCGTGCGCAACAGGTGGTGGTGGGCGTCGCGAATGAACGGGTGAGGTGCATCATCCAGCCGGTCACGCAGGCGCAGCGTTGCAGTGCCCAGGTCGAGCCCGGTCAAACCAAGAATAAACAGATGGCGCTGGTCCTCTGGCAGCATGTCGTCGTGCTGGGCCAGCTGCAGCAGGCGGTCTGCCATGTGACCGCTGAAACGGGTCTCGGCGTCGCGAATCGAGCGTCGTCCAAGCTCGTGTATATCCCGGGATATGGCCTTGATCAGACGCCGCCGCCTGAGCCTTGCGCCAAGGCCTGGCAGCAGCCGAAAGCCCATGACCACAGCGCTCAGCCCGATTACTACCGCCACCACCCGGTTGGCGAAACTGTCGAACGAGAAGTCCATGCCGTTGCCGGGCATGGTGAGCAGGATATTGAAAATGGTAAATGCCAGGCAGTAACCCATGGTCGCTGGGTTGGTGGCGCCCAGCAGGCCTAGAAACAGCGGCGTGCCAAACAGCATGGCCAGCATCGGGAAGCCGTTGGCCTGTGAGAGCAGCACGTGACCGAACAGAAAGGCGCTGGGGATTGCCGCCAGCATGCCCTTGTAGAACATCATGGTAATCGCCAGGGGATTGTCACGGCTGGCGAAGAAGGCGGAGAAGAGCGTGCCCAGCATCATCGCGATCATGGCGCTTTGCCAAGCAGTGACAATCCAGAAGGTTGCCAGCAGCGAAAATAGCAGCCCCGAGCGTAGGGCGTTGATACTGGCGGCGAGGTGGTCACGGTGCCAGGCCAGTGGCGACGAACGAAGCTTGTGGCTCGCCGGTGAGGCTATCGCCTCGCGGGCGTCGAGCATGATCATGGCGTGACCGATGGATTCACGTAGCCCCAACCGGAGACGACGATCGAGAGGGGCTAAGCTGGCCTCTTCCTCACTTTCATGAACCCTATGGCGTAACGCCTGCAGGGCTTTTCTAGCCTCAATGACTCCTTTGACGTGTTCAGCATCGCGAAAGCCTTTTGCGACCTCGCCCGCGAGTTCGATACTTTCAGGGGCAAGGCGGTCGGCGTGGTCGTGCATCAATTGGTGAAGCGCCTGCAGGTTGGCGAAAAAGCGTAATGTGCGCCGCGTTAGAACATGAGTAGCACGCACTCGGCCGGGGCCCACCGGGCCTTCAAAACGAGCGGCCTGGCTATCGGTTTCAAGCAGCGTTAACGGCCCTAGACTGCTGCGCAGGGCCTTCTGCATGGCTGGAATATCGTCACTGGCTTCTAAGCGCAGGGCAGCATGCTCGAAGGCTTCATTGATGACGCTGTCAGCCTGGGTGGCAAGGTGGGTGCCTACATGGGAAGGCCAAAGCAGTGAGCTGACCAGCATGGCGCACACTGCGCCAAGCCCCAGTTCTGAAAGGCGTGCCACGGCGATGTCGAAGATGCCAGCCGGGGTGCTGCCACTGGAGATCACCACGATCAGCATCGCGGTCACGGCGGCCATCAGGCAACCATAGGTGTAGTTGTTACGCCACAGCGAACCGACATAAGTGCACAGCATGATCCAGCCGGTCAGCACGATAAGCGCAGGTATTCTGGCCTGGGCAAAGAGTGCCATGATCGTGATACCCGCCACTGCGCCGATAAAAGTACCGACAAGCTGGCAGATGCCTTTTTCGACCACCATGCCACTCATGGGTCGGATCTGGAGAAATGCTGCCGAGATCAGTGCCCAGTAAGGGCGCTCCAGGTCGAACAGCAGCGCGATGTAAAGCGCGAGCATCATGGCCAGGGTCGTCTTGATGGCGAATTTGACCGCCGTGGCGTTGGGTGTCAGGTAAGTACTAAGAAACGGTGACATGGGTCACTCGGGCTGTTGGGTCGAGAGTTCGTCGGTAGACTCGGCTGGCTCGACGCGTACCGTGGCCGTCATGCCAACGCTCAGCAGCGTGTCATCGGGCACCTCGTCTAGTGCGATGCGCACCGGTATACGCTGCGCCAGTCGCACCCAGCTAAAGGTGGGCTCCACCTGCGGTAGCAATTGCTGGTTGAGGGTCGTGTTGCTATCGGCAATGCCGCGGCCAATACCGACGACGCGTCCTTCCAGGTGTGTATCGCCATTCATCAGCACGACCTCGACCGGCGCGCCAACCTGGATAGAGGGCATTTTAGTCTCTTCAAAGTAGCCCACGACATAGAAAGAGTTTTCGGCAATCAGCGCCATGACCGGGGAGCCGCGATTGACGTAAGTCCCCGTGCTGAGTTGCACATTGAGTATGTGGCCACTGACGGGAGCACTTATCTGGGTGCGCGCCAAATCAAGCTGGGCGCTGGCCAGTTCCGCTTGGGCCTGTTGCAAATCGGCTTCGGCAATCCGCGAGTTGATCTGGGCGATCTGCTGGTTCTCTGCGCTAATCGCTCGATTGTTGCTCAACTGGTTGCGACGGCTCTCTTCGGCACGGCTTAGTTCCAGCGTTGCCTGGCGATGATTGACCGTGGCCTGGGCGCTATTCGCCGCTGCCTGGTAACGCGTGTCATCGATCTCAAACAGCGTATCGCCCTGGGTTACATGGTCGGTGTCAGCGACATTTAGGCTGCGCACCCAGCCGGAGACATCCGGTGCAATAGTGACGACCTCGGCGTGAACGCGAGCGTCGCGGGTCCATGGGGTATAGAGATAGTACCGCCATAGCCAGGCACCGGCGGCGATGGCAATGGCAACGATGATCAAGGTGAGCAAAATACGAAGCGAAGGGCGCATCAACGGTTCTCTCAAGGGCTGTCACAAGGACTGTATTAAAGGCGTTCAAGCAAGACGGTAAACAGGAAGGTGGTCGCCGCCATTAAGATGACAAAAAGCGAGATATCGAACCAGGCTTCATACCAGAGTGCGTACTCGCCAACCATCCAGTGCAGCAGTGAGCGAATGACCAGTGTGCCGATAAAAGCAATCAGCGCGTAGATCAGCAGTGGACTGAGATAGATGCCGCCAACGGCAATTTCTTGAAGACCCATAACATCCTTACGTGGCAGGGTGTTGATAATGATGAAAGTAATATTAGCCTGTTAACAATAGATGGGTCAGGTATTTTGTCTCCCTTTAATACTCGGAAAAAATGATGAAGTCGAACAGGGTTAGCGACGTTATAAGCCCTTTATCCTTGCAAATACTTCCCTGGTAACCGTTCGGCCAGATACTCCATAAATAAGCGAGTGCGTTGAGAAAGCGTGGCTTGTCGGTAGTAAACGGCGTTGACCGCTTGAGTCTGCAGCTCGGTGTGGTCGGGCAATACGTCGATCAGTGACCCCTTCTGGCGGGGAGCGATGGTCATAAAGTCGGCCAGGCAAACAATCCCTTCTCCGGCGATGGCCAGCTCTATTAGCGTGCTGCCGCTGGAGGCCGACAGGGTAGGTGTGATGTGTAAACGCTTGCCGTCGGCGCCGGTGAGCGGCCACTGATTAAGGTGTTCTAATTGACTAAAACC
>TARA_R110002049_G_scaffold242174_3_pt1 | contig 14534 bp, 12 predicted proteins | sample TARA_R110002049 | Tara Oceans TARA_R110002049 (sample SAMEA4396941) | marine metagenome | biome: Polar Biome; feature: [SRF] surface water layer (ENVO:00010504); material: water (ENVO:00002006), including particulate matter (ENVO:01000060) such as... | depth 5 m | reverse complement strand
ACGTCGTAGAACCACGCCGCGAGTTCATCCAGCAAAATGCGTTAAGTGTGGCGAACCTAGATTTTTGATTTTTTGTAGGATCGCGCATAACCTTACGTTCGACCCAAAGGTTTGCGCGATCTGCCCAATAGTTTGCGCTGTCACCGTTTGAAGGTTTTTTCCCAAAGCCGAACTTTCTGCATGCTCGGGGTCGTTTTTTCGACGGTGGATTTTTGCCGTGTAGCTAACGGCGTGCGACAGAGGACCGACTATCGCACTCTATGATTTGGGCTGCGTCGAGAGCAGATTGTGGGCTACACGAGCGTTGTCAGTTACTGTTACACCGTCATCGCCCCTGAAGACCGCGGCCATATCTCTGCCCCTTTTTGTATTTCTCCAGGGTTTTTGGATTCAATTGGGTGAAATTCTCATCAACCCAGTGCTGTGCCCAACTCTGGTGTTCAGTTGTACGTCGTCCGTATACTGTTGGGATGCCGTTGAACTTCACGCCGACGGCTTTGCCACAACCTTGTTGGTCCAGTTTTACGAGTTGGGGATGACCTCCCGTCATGAAGGAGGTTGAAGGTATCCCGTTGATCAGATCGCAGAGTGACCAAAAACAGGTTCGTGCCACATCACCCTGATCGCCATTGGAAATCCACGTTTGCCGATCTTTATTTGCATTTCCACCTCGACCTGAACTGTAAACAAGCGCTGATTTCTTGCTGCCCAACTCAATTACCCCTACCTGGTCCACTTGCCAACGTGCACTCGCAGTTCCAGCATGATGCAGTCGAAACAATTGAAAGTTCGCGGCCTTGTTTGCATCGTCCCGTACGCCGTACAGAATTTCGAGTTCGCAAACCGGAGCCGTCGGCGGGCTGGCACAAGATAATTTACAGAACTCTTCCGCTCGTATTTTGGTGCCAAGCGACGCTCCGACTAAGCCCCGGTCAATTTTGGTCAACAGCCGACGCAAGAAGGACTGCCCCCAAGAAAGATCTCCTGACAGCGTAAAAATCTCAGGAGTGGACTCACAGTTGAAAACTTTTTTTTCGCGTAGCGACACAGCCTGACCAGTCTGAATTGATGTACCTTGGCTATCAGCCCCCAGATAGTAAGTCCTGGTGCCTGTCGCTGAAACTGAGAGCCATGCAATTGTAGTTGTCATCCTTGTGTCACCTATTCGAAAGCACGGAATGTGCAGAGGCTAAACGTCCCAATGCAACTTCGGATTCTGGGGGACATACCAAAGGTCACGAACCTGTGTGTCGTCGCTGTTCGGGGTAGGATTAGCGTCCCGTACACGGAAAGTAGTCGGAATCTTGACGGCGTTGCCAAAAATCAAAGCGTGCTGTTTTGGTAGAGATGGGAGGCGTTTCAAAACCGTTTCCGAAATAAATGGCGTCATCTGCTTGATCTGTGAAAGGTCGTCGGGGTTCTGGATGCGATGAATGATGAAGTTGTTGCATTGTGAAAGTACAGTCTTAGACAGTTCACTCGGTCTCTGAGATGCGACCAGTAAGAAAACTCCGTATTTCCGGCCCTCTTTCGCAATCCTCTGGAACGTGGTTCCAGCATCAATGGCGAAACGGCTCGGGCGCTCCGAAATATAACGGTGTGCCTCTTCAAGGATTAAATGAACAGGCATTTTGTTTCGCGGGTCAGCACGGCGCATACGTTCAAAAATCAGCCTCGCCACAACCGCTGATGCGAGTTCAACGATTTCGTCGGAAGCGTCATTTAGGTCTATTATGCAGATTTGGCGTTCTTTGCGGTAGCCTTCGCTATCTCTTACAAGGCCCAAAATCCGATCAACAAACTGGGTAGGCTCCTTGTTATGATCTTCCAAACCTTCGACAGACGCACGCAAGAACTCAAAATCGGGATTATCGGAAACAGATTTCAACCGTGTGACCAGTTGAGAACAGTAGTCTCTTATCTGCTTGTTACCGTTTGCCTCTTCATAGAAGAGAGCCAGATCAAGGGCCGCTTGCAACCGCTCAAAAGAAAACGGAACATTTCCGTAGCTCGGAAGGACTGGTTCATCACTGACATGGTTTTGAAGAAGCCCTAACACACCCTCATAATTATTCTGCGTGGAAGAGTTTTTTCCGTCCTTGAACTGACCAAAGTCATTGTAGAGGCCCCCCTTAATTGTCCCTCTGCAAATCTCACTTGTTGAGAACGTGTGAAGCAAAGCTAATATCCGGCCCTCCTTACTCGGGGTGCTGGCATCATCGCCCAAAATGGATAGGATAATTTTCGCCAGCACGTGATTTCGCACATCTTTGAGCTCATCGGTCGCCCCATCAACATCATCTTGAAACGGGACTTCTTGAAATAGAGTCGTAAGTCCAAGTGCAGTGCGCAGGGCTGGGAACTGAGATTTTTCGCTCGCGCGCAGCAACAGAGCCCATTCATCAACGGTCATGAACCAATGTGGAAGACGAAACCGGTCAACCAAGTCAGCACCAAGGAAACCCTCATCTAACACTTGGGCTTCTGCGTCGGAGCTGGTTGCCTTGAAATAGCTTGCCTGAATCTGCCAAGGTAAATCTTCAAAAGCTTGTCGGTATTCACCGTTAACATCGAAGAGAACAAAGGCCGCACCAATAGCCCAGAACTCTTCCTTTCGGTCGAACACTGATTGAATTATGGATGCCACGGTACAGGATTTCCCGCTTCCGGTGTTCCCAAGAACCGCGACATGCCCACCGAATAGTGCGTCGAGTTGCGCCTTAACAGGATAGGTCTTGAAAACCGCCGATGTGCCGATCTCGATTGTATGGGGCACTGTACCATGTTTTTTTGTGCCATCGGCATCAGGTTTTGTCGTCTGATCGGATGGCTGCTCGACATTGAAGATACGGTCAAGGTCTTCATCGCGTGCGTAGAGAGCATCGGCGTACAGCGAGGGAAAGGTCGAAACCCCGAATTTGAAAGTCCCTCCCTGAAGGGGCATCGAGCCGACCGGCACAACATCAAGAAACTTCGCGGCTGTAGCTTTGTCCATTTCGACCCCGCCGCCATAAGCGGGCGAAAAATCCTTCTCGCGGAGGCCCATAACTTCGAGAACTACATATTCCGATTGTGTTGGCACCATCAAATACGACCCGAGTGTCGCAACGTAGTGGACATCATCAAAACCAACCACTGTGAAATTGTCACTGCCCCGGTGTAGCTCGACCACCAAGCGATCTGCGGAAACGCTGACGATCTTACCGATGGCGCGGCTTACGTCATCCTTCGCCATTTTCACCTCCTTGCTGCTTGGAAAGCAGTTTCTTGAATACCATTGCGATGGCTTGATCTTCTTTTTGATCGGCGCTGGACGGCATTAAGTCCTGCACAATGGTATCGAAGTAGTGCGCCTTCTTTTGGTTCGTATCGTCGGTACCCCAGATGAACCAAATCCGAGGATCGCCCAGTGCAACGAGTTCCTTCGTCACCCGATTATTCGCATCATCTGGGTTGAGGAAGGCAACGAGCCTAAAGCCTGGAAGAGTCAGCCCCTGAAAAATGATATTGTTGATGTGCTCGTCGCTAAAGCTAAAGCCCATAACAAACAGAACGCTCTGATCTTGGACGATTTGCCGCTGAAACTCGCGAAACATGTCCGAATAGGGTGACCCAAAGCTCGCCATCTGTTTCGATGGTGTCGGATAAATCATGACGCGATCTTGAGTGGGGTCGAGCTTGTCAGCCGATTCCCTGATAGGGAAAAGGCCATCCTCTTCTTCTGTCCAATTGACGGAACCGTGGAGCTTGCAGAAATGAACATACCCATCGACGGCTGCCCATCTCTTCGAGGAAATATCGAGTTGTTCCGCTAACGCCCGCCTATAGGTAGCCGGGTTGAAGCGGCGCTCGACCGTACCTGCAAAGCCATTCGAGTAGGGAATACTGGATCGGTCCATCGCCCGCTCATTAAAAAGGTCATAGTTTGTGGTGAATACCCAGGGAGGCGCCAGCCCACGAGAACGCGTCGAAAGCGACTGATAGAAACGCCGGTAAAGTGTCACGACGTTATCGTCGCCCTGAGAAAAGCGTCCTTCAGTGCATTTCTGAAGAATGAATTTCTTAACCCCAGTAATCACCTCTTCAACGGTGGAGAGGGAGTCCTGAAAACCGTCTTTGTTGCTTGTTTTGCAGAACTGATGCGCCGTCATTAAGACCTCCATCAGCCGTTCCAAGTTCCAGTGGAAATCTTGGTGCGTGAGGTCGATTCCGAGCTTGTCGAGAAGCGCATTCCTCTGCGCACCTGTAACGTAGCTGATCGCAGGAGACAGTTCGGGCAACGTCTGTAAGGTGTTCTGAAATTCTTGCGCTAAAGGCCCCATTGTAGGGATACCGAGTTCTTCTTCACCGTACTTGAGGGATGAACACCCCGACCCAATGAGAAACGACAAGTTTTGGGAGCCAAAAATTTCAGCTAAATGTCGCCTTATGATTTCTGCCCTATCAGCGAAGTCAGCCTCAGACGGTAGTTTGGCGAATTCGTCTTTGTTACCCTTTCTGAAATTGATCAATTCTCTCTCCAATGCTTTTTGCGACCGTCACCACCTAAAATTGGTAAGGATTAGTTTCATAAATATCTGATAGGTCGGTTGTATTAGAGAACGATAGCTCACCTTGAGTTCGGAAGGCGAGCCCGACGCGGGCAGAACGTCCGCTTATTCTGTCTTGCTCAAGACTTCTTGCCTTTCAAAGCGAACGTCAACAATCCACCCTTCTCGAGTATGCGTTCCTTGAAGTCATCGGCGAGCGCCAATTTTACTCCATCTTGGTGCAATAGCCTTACATCTACAGGTAGCAAAAACGGCCTCCAAATAAGCAATAAACGGAATTTTATTCAACAATTTGTGCCACTTGAAGGTCATCAGTCAAAATTTTGCCGTGTTTTACTGCGATATGAAAATTGATTTCGTCAGATTCAAGATTTCCGGGGATGACATTATGTTCGACGACAAAGAGCCAACACCTGCACGGGTTATCCACGCCCTTGGCCTGCAAAAGAAGGTCAATTTGCTCTCAGGCACAAAACTCACTGGGGTAAACCAGCTTGAAAGCATGTTGGAGACGAACATTGCGATAGCTGGTGAGGTCGATCCACGCGTCGTGACTATCGAGACCCAGCCCCTGACTTTTGATCTAAATACGGGGCGTGAATACGCATTGAGATCGGATATCCAAATTGAAGTTCATGAACGAGGTTATAAGCCATGGATCTACACCCCCGACTTTCGCTTTACGTTATTTGACGGCACACAAATATTTGTTGAAGGCAAGGGGACGCGTTGGCTTGAAAAGCATCAGGACTTCGAAAACGTAATCGTCGCGGTCCGCGGCCTTGGCCACAAAATTGTGTTGGTTACAGAATCGTTATTTTCCAAAGATTTAGTTCGCAATCTCCGCTTGCTCAAGCCGCTGGTTAGTTCGACTGAGGAACCGCTGGAATGGCATCACTCGAACATGCCGGAAGAGCAGCCAGTTTCGGCTAAGCATCTTTTGCTTGAGAACTCGATGACACAGCGTCAGCTATTTCTCGGATTATTGAGCGGAATGTTCCATTGCGATCTAAGTGCGGCTCCGCTTGGGCCAAAGGCCATGATTAGCTTCGGAAATGGTGAGACCCGCCACCTTGAGGTGCTGCCACTATGAGTCTGCTTCAATCCTACGACGGTCGTTACCTCCGCCTTGAAGACGAAATCTACAAGGTCCTCGGTAGAGAAGCCGGAAAGCCAAGCGTACTGATCGAAAGCGGTTCGGGTGACCGTCTCGCGTTGCCAGCATCCGATTTCAGGACTCATGTATCCATGGGCAACGTATCTGACGCCATGGAACCCGAATTCGGCGGCAGGATTCGAACGAATGCCGAAACAGCTGAAATAGATTTTCGACGAGATGTACTTGAACTGACCGCAACATATCGGAACGAAGGGTACTCTTGGGTCAACGCGCTCGCGCAAGTCGAGGAACATTTTCAATGGGAGGGCCGTCACCAAAACTTACGGCGTCAGTTTCCCAAGGTTCGCACAGTTCAGCTTTGGCGTCACCAATTCATGCGGAAAGGATCAAAAGCTCTACGCGACCAACGCGACCTGTCAGGAAACCGTTCAGATCGCCATGATCGGATTTTCGAGGAGATCGTTTTCGATCTACTTGAGCAATATTACCTGACGTCAGATCGCATGACCATACAACGCCTCTGCGACCTCGCGGAGGGATTGTACAAGAAGCAATGTACTGAAGACGGAATAGATCCCGCCCCTCATGGGCGCAAAGTGGTCGAGACACTGATAGCGTCCTTGCCTCACGACGATGTCATTAAAGCACGCCTCGGCAGCAAAGAGGGCCGAAAACGTCTAATGCAAGCCGGCCGGTTTCAGGCAATCAGAGCACCATTTGATCGCATCGAGATCGATAGCACCAGTGCAGATATTTTCGTAGTCGTGGGTGAAGATGGGGAGCTCGCACGCCCCAACGTCACCGCAGCAATTGATGCCGCAACCGGTTTGATTGTTGGGCTCACGATCACTTTGGATAGCCCGACGGGTGTAACCACTGCCGTGACACTCCGCGAAGCGATGACGGTAACGCCGGACAGCTTCTTCGAAACGAATGGCATCACTAATCGGCATCAAACTTATGGCAACCCGTTGACCGTCGTGGCGGATCAAGGACCGGAGAACAAAGGTGAAATACTTCGTCGCCTTATCTCGTCAACGGGGATAGAGTCTCAACTGGCTATTCCAGGTCATCCAGAGAAGAAGCCGTTTATTGAACGTTTTTTCAAAACATTCTCCGATTTTGTGACGCAATACCAAGGCGCGACACAGACTTCGGAAATTCCCGCAAAACAACGAACCAAAGTGGCGAAGGCTGAGGCGTATATCTCGTTCGACGACTTCGTGCGCGCCGTTCAACGATGGCGCTTTGACGTCTACGCAAAGCTGCCTCGACGTCGTATCCAATCCGTATTCCGAACCCGCGAAAGCCCAATTGAAGTCTGGAAGAGGTTGGAACAAGATTATTTCATCCCCGAACCTCCCTCGCTTCAAGACCTGCGGGACATGTTCTATATCAAGAAAGTGTCTCGGCAGCTTCATCGATACGGGATTGAAGTGAACGGTATCCAGTATTCGTCTGAGCAGCTGAGATATTTGAAAAAATCGGCAAATGTATCCCAAGTCGATGTTTGGCTTGACCCGACAGACATAAGGGTCATCGCCGTTATCAATCCGATGTCAAGCGAGGCGATCTACGTTCCAGCAAAAGATCCTGACATGCCCGCGATTTCATCTGACGAATTGAAAAGAATCCGGAAGGCAATGAAGCCTGATCCCCGCGATGAGATTACTGCGAAGGCTGTCCTCGCTGCGCTGATTGGCCGGCATCACCGGAAGCCTGCAGGTGCTTCAACACCAGGGAGAAAGGTAGTTGAGAAGGCTCGTGCAGCGACCCGCGACAGGGAAATACACAGCAAATCCCTGAAAAAGATCGGAGTCGACGACAGCTTTGCGGAAAATGCTGCTGTCCCGTCGATCCCTGTCTCTCGGCCAAAAACGATGGCTAAAATGACAACAAGAAAATCGTCGGAATAGCTAAAATGGTAAAGGCATCTGCCTTCGATGGATTGCTTGTAGAACATGCACGGTTTCAGAAAGCTGCCGCGGAGCTGACCCAGAGTATTCGTCTTGCGCGCGCAAGCGGTGGTGGAATAATTCCGTTACTGGGGCCGACGCGATGCGGAAAGACCGACCTCATCGAGAATGTGTGTGAAGTGCTTGGTGAAGACATCACAGGGCCTTCATCTCTGCTCCAAAACTCGACCTTTGCAAAAGCATCGATCCCTCCAAAACCGAACGATCAAGATCTTTATAGGGCAATGCTGGCTGCGCTTGGTTTCCGCCATTCTAAAACGGAGAAAGTGGATGGACTCCGCGATCGGGTTTTCACAACGATTGCGGATCAGGGTCGACAAGTTGTCGTGCTCGATGAATGCAGTCACTGCGCTGAATCCGGCGCGAATCTCTCGGCGCGAGCAGCCACGGATCACTTTAAGACCATCGTAGATTCCACCGGAGTTGTCTTGGTTCTCGCGGGCCTACCGAAGTTTCAGAAGTTGATTGATGGCAATGAGCAGTTTCGAGATCGTGCAATGCGCACGATCGAGCTTCATCCGTATCAGTGGTCGGACGCCGATGATCGTGAGGGCTTCCTGGGTGCCATCTTCCCACTAATTGAGGCCGTTTGCGAAAGCGGTCATGACCTTCTTCTGGATGAGAGTGATCTGGCGCGGCGTCTTTACGGAGCAAGTGGTGGTCGTGTCGGTCGCGTCGTGGAGTATTTGAGCCATGTTTTGGTTATGTACGAAAAGAAGCATGAGCTGAGCCTTGAAGATTTTGCAGGTGTGGGCCGGAGAACTTTGCAGCGTCAAATCAACTTACCGGACATGTTTGACGCAAAAGCGCCTTCTGACGGTGAACTTGAGCGATCATATGTTGGCGTCATGCAGGATGCTGGCCTACCAGTTCGGGCAGCCTCAATTCATACATTTGGGGCGCAAAACGTGGCGGCCGTGAAATGATCTCCACAGTGCCCGTATCAAATCAGGGAGAAAGTCTGAGCGGATATCTCCGCCGTGTGGCCCGCTCGCAAGGCTACACCCAGCTGAATGACTTTAATCGTTGGCTGGGTTGGAATTACGGCAGACCCTTAGTTGAGGAACTCCCCAAGGTCGCGACAAGGCTCGGAGTTGAGTTGACAGAACTCGAAGCATTGGCGCCGACAGTGAATGCCGACGACCCGCTTTTCGAATGGCGTTTCCATCGCGTGCATCGAGACCCATTCTGCCCAGCCTGTCTCAAAGAAGGTAGACCGTGGCAGCAGACATGGCGGCATTGCATGATTACTGCATGTCCAGTTCACAAAACCAGACTTCTCGATGAATGCGAACGTTGCCGTGAACCACTATCACCGCAGGACGGAGGTCTCACTGCTTGTCAGTGTGGATACCCTCTTGCGGACATGAGCGCAGCCGATGCCAGCGGCGGCGAAATAGCGGTAGCTCAGCTTTACACCAACGCTCCCTCCCCAATAGCATCCATTATTGCGGACCCTGTCCAGCCAGATAGTGAGATCAACCGAGTTTTCCAGTTTCTTTCTTCCCACACGCGCCCCAAACGCACGGGCAAGAACGGGAAGGAAGGTCTGCCAGAAACAATTACTGATACGATCGAATACATGGCACCGATTTACGAAGTGCTCATGACTTGGCCTGAAGCATTTGATCGAGAGATTGCCAAGAGATGGGAGGGCTCATCGGCCAAAGGTCACACAGCGGCCCAGCGACTTAGTAGGTGGTATCAGCAACTTTTATCTTTCGAGGGTGCTCACGGGCTCGCACTGAAAGAGCGACTTAAAGTTGTGGTCGGCGAGAACTTGGGGGCGACCTATGCCAAGGCAAGCGATTGCACTGGCGATGGGTGGCTTTCTGCTGCTGAAGCCGCGCGGACGCTGGGTATCCGACCCGATCGTATTGTTGCAGCCGTCGCTGCAGGTCAGATGGAGGGCCACCAGCACAATTCTGGGTTTGGCCATACACACACTATGGTTCCCGCTGCGAAAATACATGAGATCGCGGAGCATCGCAGTGACCTCATGACCGCGATGGCCGCCATGGAACTCTTAGGGGTATCAAAGAAACAGTTTGCTCTCTTGGTCGAATGTGGCGCGGTAAAGGAAACTCCGAAAGCTGACAGATCGCCCTTAACTGATGGACGGTTCTCGCGCACCACTTTGCTTGCAAGGGTCCAAAAGATTGCCGGCCAGAGCACGTTGGATGCGTGCAAAGATCAAAATACGGTGTCTTTCAAGGAGATCTCTCTTCGTAAGACAACTGACCGGACAGCGCTTTTGGAGACCTATAGATCCGTTTTTGATGGTGATCTTCAGCCCGTGAACGCTCAAGTCGACTGGGCGCTCGGCGAATTCCAGTTCCTGGCTTCGGATGTCCGTTCGCAATTGACCAGCTCATCCGTCGAAGCCATGACGGCTCAAGATGTCAGCCGGGTCAGCAGTTGGAAGCATGAGTGCGTGACGCACTGGTGCAATGAGGGCTTTTTGCCAGCGGTGCGCAGTCAGCGAGGCGCGCTCAAAGTTTGGCTGATCGACATCAAAGATCTTTGCGAATTTCAATCAAAATACTTTGTCGTTGCAGATCTTGCGCGCCGCCAAGGGACGTCTTCTCGCGCAATACTGGCCGCATGCCGAAAAGCTGGCATTGCCACTGTTGGCTGTAAGGAAGTCGGGACCACTTCACGAGGCCACCTTCTCGAAGCATCGGCTCTAATTGGGCTTATTCAGTCGGCATCCGATTGATGCGTGTGAGATAGAAATCGGATTGCGTTATGACGACGTCAAATGACCACGAACTGCAGCCGCTTCAGCATGAAGCTCAACGATTGTTAGGTCGAAATCTGTTGATGTTGCAACAGTATGAGCGACAGATCAAAGCTATCGTAGCTCATCAAAGACTCTCAGGGCCCTCAGACGCCTTGGGGGAAGTTCGGGCTGCGCAAATCGACGGTACGGCCCGAAAAACGCTCGGCACCTTGGTTGGCGACCTCCTTGGATCATATGTCGTTGCTGGCGACGTCGAGGCGCTCGAAGATGAGGGGGCCGGCTCTTCTGACAGCGTCAATTGGATCGACATGCAGATGAAGCCAAGCCTTCCTGACGCAGATTTCGCCCAGGCTGCGGCTGACCTCAAAGAATTGGTGCATTTGCGGAACAACTTGGTTCACCATTTCATCGACCAGCACGACCTCTGGAGTTCGGAGGGATGTCGTAGCGCGCAAAGTGCCTTGATCGCGGACTATAACCGCATCAGACAAAATTACGAACGCCTTAGGGAATGGGCTGGAGACATGGACAGAATGCGGCAGGCGATGTCAGAGGCCCTACAGTCTAAGGAAGTCCATGACCTTATTGTCAACGGAGTTGCCCCAGTTGACAGTGCAAATTGGCATTTCGCAGGCGTCCTGGGGCCCTTGCGAGAGGCACTCGGTGCGATTGCTGTCGATGGGTGGGCATCTGTCGAAGAGGCGGGCACTTGGATTGAGGAAAGGTATCCTGAGCAGTTACCTGCTAAATATGGATGCCGCAGATGGAGGCAGGTTGTGCACGAAGCACCCAAGTTCGAGCTTCGGTACTTAAATATTGATGGAAAGCGCTCTGCTTGCTATCGGGACAGGGAAAGCTACGCGAAGACACGATAAGTTACTTTTGCATTTCGGCGCTCAATTCGTCGTAAAATACCGTGGCATACTTTCCGATTTACACCGATGTTACTCAGAAACTTGATATTTTGTGCAATAAAACATCATTCAGAACCTAACTTCTGCTTCCTCGCTCCATGTACTGAGGCCGTGTGTTTTCAGGTAACGTCCGGTCTCCGCCCAAGGAGCCCAACTACCCGAACGGCCCTAACCGGCCATTGAACCAGACTTCCAATGCCGCAGCGCGGCTTCCCCAGACCGGTCGTTCGCGCATGACGCAGCATTTTCAGCGGTTGATAGAACGCAACGCGGACTTTGCTGCTTTTCACTCCAGAGCAAGCAATGTCCGTCCCAAGGTCCGCGACGTCGTTGTTTAGATGGTCGCTCTGTCAACGGCGGCGTAACAACCTACCATTGGGGCGGAGCAAAAGTCGGCCACTTGGTTACGCGTCTTGGGGCGTGATGCCATCAAGTAGCAAGCACGTTCCAAGGCGCATTGGCCGTCAGGCCAACCTGATGATTTGTTAAGTTTTGGTTCGCTTTGATTTGCTCTGATTGAGCCCGTAGCTTTCACCATTCATTTCCAGAATGTTCACGTGGTGTGTCAGCCGATCCAGTAATGCGCCGGTCAATCGTTCTGTGCCGAAGGTTTCTGTCCACTCTTCGAACGGCAGGTTGCTGGTGATGAGTGTTGATCCACGCTCGTAGCGTTGCGAGATCAGTTCGAACAGCAGTTCAGCGCCTGTTTTACTGAGCGGCACAAAACCCAGTTCATCAATGACCAACAGGCTGACCTTGGCGAGCTGGCGTTGCAGTCGCAGCAGCCGTTTCTCGTCTCGCGCTTCCATCAACTCGTTCACCAGTGAGGCCGCCGTGATAAAGGCGACAGGCATGCCCTTTTGGCAGGCGGCCAGGCCCAACCCGAGCGCGATGTGGGTCTTTCCAGTGCCAGATGGGCCAAGTGCGATGACATTCTCCCGCCGTTCGACCCAATCACACCGCGCCAGATCCAAGACCATCATCTTGTTCAACGACGAGATTGCCTTGAAGTCGAAACTGTCCAGGCTTTTGTACCACTGCCCGGCAGTCGCTGCTTGCAGCGATGAGAGGGGGCTGGGAACTTGACCGATTTGATCCTGCGCTCGACCATGCGGCGTTCGCGGTCGATCAGTTCAAGCTCGGTCAGCCGGGCCAAATAACGGACATGATCCACGCCCTGCGCGGCACAGATGCGCGCGAGTTTGTCGTGTTCACGCAGGAAGGTCGGTAAGCGCAGGGTTTTGAAATGGTTGGCCAAGAGCAGTTCTGGTGCATCGCACCATTGCGCCGGTTATGTTGCTCAGTGCCGCTGCCGATAGAAATCGCCACAGGTTTTTCTAACCGCCAATCCTAAATCGAGACTTTCGAAAGCAAATCCCGTTTCGAAAATTCACCTTTCCTGCCTGAAAGAATCACTTCTCCGCGCCGCAGCGCGACGAATTTATCAGCCAGCTCGTAGGCAAACTCGAAATATTGCTCGACCAGAATGATCGCCATTTGCCCTTCCTCGCGAAGCTGGCTAATCACGCGCCCGATCTGTTGGATGATGTTGGGCTGAATGCCCTCGGTCGGCTCATCCAGCAACAGAAGCTTGGGGCGGGTGATCAAGGCGCGGGCAATCGCCAACTGTTGCTGCTGGCCACCCGAGAGATCGCCCCCGCGACGTGATTTCATTTCGTTCAACACTGGAAAGAGCTCGAATATCTCGTCGGGCACCCTCCGGTCCGCAGTGGGCAAACAGCCGAAACCAGTCTCGAGGTTCTCTTTGACCGTTAGCAAAGGAAATATCTCACGGCCCTGCGGCACGGAGGCGATGCCACGCCGGGCAAGCAAATGTGGTGGCAGAACGGTAAGCACCTCACCATCAAGCGATACAGTGCCGCCGGATCTGGCATGCGTCCCGCAGATTGCCTTGATCAAGCTGGTCTTGCCCACGCCATTGGTGCCCATCACACAGGTGACTTCGCCGCGTGCCGCCATAAGGCTTATCCCGTTGAGGATCTGAGAGCGACCGTAGTGCAGGGTCAGGTTCTGCACGCTCAGCATGGTTTAGCGCCCGAGATAGACATCAATGACTTCCTTATTGGCTGTAACGTGATCAAGACTGCCTTCTGCCAGCACTGAACCCTCGTGCAGAACGGTGACCTTGCAGCCAAGGCGGCGGACAAACTCCATGTCGTGTTCGACAACCACAACGGCGCGTGTTTTCGCCGCTTCGACCAGTATATTTGTGGTATGCTCGCGCTCGGCAGGCGTCATCCCGGCGGCGGGTTCATCGACGAGCAGCAACTTCGGCTCCTGTGCGAGCAGCATGCCAATCTCCAGCCATTGCTTCTGGCCATGGCTCAGCTCGCCCGCTTCGCGTTGCAGTTGATCTGCCAACCCGATTTCTTCGGCCAGGGCCGCGACGCGCGCCAGATGTGCGGCCATCGGGCGGTAGAACAACACCGATAGCGGCCCGCGCCGGTTCTTCAGCGCCATCAGTAGGTTTTCCTGCACACTTTGATCTTCGAACACGGTCGGCTTTTGAAACTTGCGCCCGATTCCTTCTCTGGCGATGCGGGCCTCGGACAGCCCGAGCAATGACAAACGGCGCGCCCCCCAGATCACCCGTCCTTTGTCCGGCTTGGTTTTGCCGGTCACGATATCCATGAACGTGGTTTTGCCAGCACCATTCGGCCCGATGATCGCTCGCATCTCTGCCGGACCGATGTGGAACGACAGGTTGTTAATTGCGCGGAAGCCGTCAAAGCTGACCGTGACATCGGAGACTTCAAGCAACGTGCTCATTCGCTCGCCTCCTTCTCGCGTAACGCACCTTGATCGGGGCCCAGATCGGTGCCGTGCCGATCAGGCGCCGTGCGCCGTTCTAACAGGTCGAACAGACCGCCAATCCCTTTAGGCGCGAACAGAGTGACCAGAACGAATGACAACCCGAGCACCACCAACCACCAGTCGACCCATTTGATCGTGTAAAATCCCAGCGGCACATTGGGGGCCTGCCCGCCCGTAAACCACGACGACACAAGGCTGACAAAGGCCGCCCCGATCACCGCGCCATAAAGCCGCCCCCGCCCGCCAATCGCGACCCAGACCGCAAGATAGATTGAGGCGATGGGCGCCATCTCTGCGGGGTTGATGATGCCGGCCTGCGGATAATAGAGCGCCCCTGCGATGCCGGCCATGCAGGCGGTGCCGGTGAAAAGCACCAACTTGTAAGTCTCCACCGGA
>TARA_R110002049_G_scaffold94988_7_pt1 | contig 14548 bp, 12 predicted proteins | sample TARA_R110002049 | Tara Oceans TARA_R110002049 (sample SAMEA4396941) | marine metagenome | biome: Polar Biome; feature: [SRF] surface water layer (ENVO:00010504); material: water (ENVO:00002006), including particulate matter (ENVO:01000060) such as... | depth 5 m | reverse complement strand
CGCCGCGACCTGGGGCGTCTGGCATATCGTGGCAGGTGGGCTTATCGTTATTGGATTACGCAACTTTGACCGATGGAGGTCGTGATATGACGCTCGACACCCGCATCATGGGCGGCAGGGTATATGACGGTTCCGGTGGCGCGGCGATCAGCGCTGATATTGGTATCCGCGACGGACGCATTGTAGAAATTGGCAAGTGCGGGCCGGCGAAGCGCACGCTCGATGCGGCCGGCGCGATTGTAACGCCCGGGTTTATTGACCTGCACACGCACTATGATGGCCAGATAAGCTGGGACGAGGAGTTACAGCCGTCAGTCAATTTCGGCGTTACAACGACCGTGCTGGGCAACTGCGGCGTTGGTTTCGCGCCGGTGCGCCCACGTGATCACGAGCGCCTTGTGCGCCTGATGGAAGGTGTTGAGGACATACCCGGAACAGCGCTGCATGAAGGCATAAGCTGGAACTGGGAGTCGTTCCCGGAATACCTCGACAGCATTGACGCCGTGCCGCACACGATCGATTTCGCCGTGATGGCAGTGCACGATCCGTTGCGCGTGTATGTGATGGGCGAGCGTGCGAGTTGCAACGAAATTGCGACCGCAGAGGACATTCAGAAGATGCGCGCATTGCTGGGCGAGGCCATGGACGCTGGTGCTGCCGGCTTTTCGACCGGACGCAGCGACGTGCATCGCAGCGCCGACGGCGAGTGGACGCCGTCGTCTGAAGCGACGCGTGATGAACTCGTCGGTCTGGCGTCGGCGCTCAAGGGGCGCAAGCGCGGCGTGCTACAGGCAGTCAATGACTTTAATCTCGAACGCGAAGGCGATCAGTTCGACGACGAGTTCGCTATGCTGGAAGCCTTTGCGCGGGCCGGTCAGCGGCCCTGCGCGATTTCACTGATGCAACGCGACTTTGCACCGGATCAGTGGCAGCGCATCCTGACCGAGACTGAACGCGTTAATGCCGATGGTGTCGATTTTCGTGTCCAGGTTGCGCCGCGGGCGATTGGCGTCTTCAACGGCTTGCAGTGCACCTTCCACCCGATCCTCGCGCAGCCGAGCTACCTGGCTATCCGCGACCAGCCGCTGGAGGAGCGCGTACGCATCATGCGCGACCCGGACTTCAAGCAGCGCTGCCTTGCCGAGACGCCGGTAAAGCTGTCGGGTGAGGGTTCATCTGTGCCGCCGATAGTCGACCGTATCATTAGCGAAATCGATACGATTGCGTTCAAGCTGTTCAGGCTTGGCGAACATCCCGACTATGAACAGAGCGCGGAGCAGTCCCTCGGCGCTGAAGCGAGGCGCGAAGGCGTGCCCATCATGCACAAGCTCTATGAGGTCTGCCTCGAGATGGACGGCAGGCAGCTCATTTACTTTCCGATCTATAACTACACCGAGTTTTCCTACGATAATGTGCACACGATGCTTACCCATCCGAATGCGCTGCTCGGCTTGTCCGACGGTGGTGCGCATGTCGGCACCATCTGCGATGCCAGTTTCCCGGCCTATCTGTTGTCGTACTGGACTCGTGATCGCGCCCGGGATCGGCTGAGCACGGAGCGCTCCGTGCAAATGCTGACGGCCGACGCAGCTGATTATCTTGGCCTTGAAGATCGCGGTCGGATAAGGGTTGGACAAAGAGCGGACCTGAATATCATCGACTACGATAAGCTGGCGCTGCAGCCGCCGCGGATGGTGCGCGACTTGCCTGCTGGCGGGCAACGGCTGCTGCAGGGCGCCAGTGGTTTCCTTGCGACGCTGGTGGCAGGCGAGCCGGTGTTGCTGGACGATGAGATCACCGCTGCGCGCCCGGGTCGACTGGTGCGCTTTAATCAGGCCTGAGCTCCGGGAGTATCGGGGCAGGCTGAACAAATTGCCGGGTCTACCCGGCCTGGAGTGAGTAATGAGCAGGTATCGTGATTATGGGGCGTCGCCACTGGCCGGTTTGCTGGTGTGTTTGCTGGCGCTAGGGGCGTGTTCAGGTGCGCCGGTCTCAAAGACGACGATCGACAGGGTGCGTGCGGCACCCAGCATGCCGAATGCACCGTATGCCAATATCGTCGTTGTCGGCATTACGCCAAGCAGAAATACAGCGCGTGAACTCGAAGAGGGCCTGACTACCGAGCTGCGCGCCCACAACGTAACCGCGCACTCTTTCGTAAAGCAGAGTCCGGCGAAATCACCGACGCCCGATGCCATCGATGAACTGGTTGCAAAGACCGGAGCAACGGGCATCCTGCTGATCAGCGGCCGGCTGGCCGGGGCCAAGCTTGAAGAACATACGGTGCAGGGCGAAGACGCCGAGGCAGAGGTGATTGGCGGCAGCCTGCTGAACTTCTTCCGCTATGAGTACGAGAACGTGTCGCGTCCGACCTATACCGATATCACAATGGATGTCGTGCTGGTTTCTGATTTCTACGATGTGCAAAGCAGCAAGCGGATCCACACGGTGGACTCAGCAACGAAACACGGTACGACAAGCTATGAAGTCATCGTTGCGCAAAGCAAGCAGATAGTAGGGCGCCTGAAGAAGGACGGTGTGATTCGCTGACGACCGGTGCACGCACCGGTCGCCAGCGCATCGACCCCGCCCCCGTTTACTCATAGCGCAGTGCCAGGACAGGTCGTGATCGCGCGGCCTTCCCGGCCTGTACTGCAATTGTCAGCCAGGCAGCGGCCAAAGCAAGCAGTGCGCTCGCCACGAACAGCCAGGCCCAGTCGCTGAACGGTGCCTTGTAGGCGAATCGACCGAGCCAGCGTGACATGAAGAAGTAGGCGACCGGCCAGGCAATGAGGTTGGCGATCAATACCAGTCTCGTGAAATCTGCGGTCAACAAAAAGATGATGTCGCCAACCGACGCACCCATGACCTTACGTACTCCAATCTCCTTTGTGCGCCGTTCAGTCGTGAAGGAGGCAAGCCCGAACAATCCAAGCGTTGCGACAAATATTGCAAACATTGAGAACACGGCGAACATCTTTGCCTGTCTCGCTTCGGATCGATAGCGTGCATCGAAACGGTCATCAAGAAACTGCCAGCTTACCGGGGCGTTAGGCACGAGACGTTCCCACACTTCCTCAATCTTGCTGATTGCCGCGGCCGGGTCGCCTGCGGCTATCTTGACAGAGAGGTTGCGCGCATAGTTCGCATTGGGCTCGGCATAGACGGTCGCCTTCATCTCATCGTGCAGGGATGAGAAATGAATGTCTGGAATAACACCAACAATCTCGCGGTCGGCAAAGCGGTTGAGGTCCCGGTTGAGTGGCTGGCGAATCACCTTGCCAACCGCTTCTTGCGGCGACCAGTTAAAGCGTCGCGCGGCTGACTCGTTCAGAATAGCGTAGGCTTTCACGACCGGGTTCTCGTCGGTCGGACCATCGATGCGAACTTCGTTTGGGCGAAATGCGCGGCCGGCCAGGAACTCGACGCCGTAGTGCTCGAACCAGTGTGCATCAACCTTGATGTCGGAAATGCCCACTATGTTGTCGCGCGTGGCCTGTGTGCCTTCGGGGATGTAGCCGGAACCGTCGAGGTTCTGCATGCTCGGTACGCGGGACGAATAAACAACGGACAAGATATCCGGGTGCGCTTCCAGTTCGGCGCGCATTGGCTCATACAGTTCCCAAAGGTCGGCAAAGTAAGGCAGTCCCATGACGATATTGCGCTCCTTGTCGAATCCAAGGTCGGCGGTGCGCGCGTAGTGCATCTGGGCCATCACGACACCGGTCGCGATCAGTAGTGCTATCGACGTGGCAAACTGAAATACGACGAGCAAACGCCGCAGAATCGCCGAGCCACCGCCTTCGCTGGCGCCCTTAAGCACCACGACGGGCCGGAAGTGGGACAGATAGAAGGCAGGGTAGCTACCAGCCAGCAAGCCGACCAGCAGGGTACCCAGTACCAGTGTGCCAATCGTGGCAGGAGTCGCCAGAGAGAACGCCAGCGGTTTCTCGAGGAACGCCGAAAACGGTGGAAGGGCCAGTTCGACGATAGCGACTGCCAGCAGCATCGCGATGGCGCTTAGCAGTATGGATTCACCGAGAAACTGTGTTATCAGTTGGCTGCGCCTGGCACCCACGACTTTCCGGATGCCTACTTCCTTGGCACGCTGTGTCGAACGTGCCGTCGTAAGGTTCATGAAGTTCACACAGGCTATCAGCAGTACGACCAGCGCTACTGCGGAAAATGTATAAACGACCGCCAGACTTCCGTTCTCCCGCCATTCAGCATCACGATTGGACGTCAGGTGAATGTCGGTTAGCGCCTGCAGGTTGAGTGCCGTGTCGCTCGGCGCGTCTGCTCCACGGTGCTTGACCAGGAAATCCACGAACCGGGCTTCAAGGCTGGCAGGGTCGTAGCCCTCGGGCAGGCGCAGATAGGTGAAATAGTTATTGCTTCCCCAACTGTCCAGTTCGTCCGGGCCCATGATCATCGGTACGACTTCCATCGACACGAGCGACTCAAATCGCATGTGCGTGTTGTCGGGAATGTCCTCGATGATCGCAGTCACCGTGAGATCGGCCTGGTCCATGATATTCACGCTCTTGCCGATCGGGTCTTCGTTACCAAACAGGCGCGCGGCAGCCCGTTCGGTCAGAACAATATTCGAAGGGCGGGCCAGGGCGCTGGCCGGATCACCGCTAATGAACTTGAGGTTGAAGAACTCGAATACGTTGGGATCGGCAATAACGAGAGAGTCTTCCTGAAAGGATTCGCCTTCACGACTGAGCGTGATAGTGCCAACTTCCAGGATACGCGTTACATCCTCAATCTCGGGGAAATCAGCTTTGAGCAAGGGCCCGATGGGTGGTGCAACCGGAGCCAGATGCAGGTCATTGCTGAAAAAGTCGCGCGTTACCCGGTGGATGCGGTCGGCATTCGTCCAGTGTTTGTCATAGGACATCTCATACTGCACGAAAATCGTGATGATGATGCAGCAGGCGAGGCCGATTGCCAGTCCGAGGATGTTGATCGTACTGAACAGCGGATTACTGATTATGTTGCGCAGGGCGATCTTGAGGTAATTCTTAAACATGGCGGGCCGCCCCGCTTTGCTGCATTCCAATTACATTCTCGGAGAGCACGCGGCCATCCAGCATATTGACAACCCGCGTTGCGTGATCGGCATGCGACTGGTCATGCGTCACCATAATGATCGTTGTGCCGTCACTGTTAAGTTGGCCGAGCAAATCCAGCACTTCTTCGCCGTTGCTGGTGTCGAGGTTACCCGTTGGTTCGTCGGCGAGAATCAGTTTTGGCGCGGTTACAACGGCGCGGGCGACAGCAACGCGCTGTTGCTGGCCGCCGCTTAACTGCTGCGGTCTGTGGTCGGCACGGTGCGCGATATTGATCCGTTCAAGCACCTGCTGCACGCGTTCCTTGCGCTCCGCGAGGGGGATCTTGTGATACAGCAGCGGCAATGCAACATTCTCCGCAACGGAGAGTTCGTCGATCAGATTGAAGCTTTGAAAAATAAATCCAATATTCTGTTTCCGCACACTGGCCAGTTGTCGTTCCGAACTGCTGGATATATCAGTGCCCAGAAAGCGGTAGCTGCCGGCACTCGGTGTATCGAGCATGCCAAGTATGTTGAGCATGGTCGATTTGCCACAGCCGGAGGGCCCCATGATGGCGATAAACTCGCCGCGGGCAATTTCCAGATTGACGTGATTCAAAGCCGTGGTTTCGACGTCAGCAGTCCGGTAAACCTTGGATATGTCGTGTAGTTCAATCATTGCGTTGCCCCTGGCTAATTTGCGTTGTGCCTTAGCGGTCGATGAACAGCCGGTCGACCGTGATGAAAGATGAATAGGAAGAAATGACAACTTCGTCGCCTTCAACAAGGCCGCTCAGCACCTCTATATGGTTAGGGTTGCGACGACCTAACTGCACGTTGCGCCGATCGGCGGCGCTGCGGTCGTGATTGAGCACGAAGACCCAGGCGCCACCCGTGTCATTGAAAAAGGCACCGTTCTGCAGCAGCAGGGCCTGCTCGGAAATATCGCCGAGTACCAGGCGCATTTGCAGTGTCTGCCCGCGCCGGATGTTTGCGGGTTCGTCGTCAATGAAACGCAGGTCTATGCGGAACTGGGACGACTGCACCTGTGGATAAATCTTGTTCACTTCCAGCAGGTATTGCCGGCCTTCGATCTCCAGTTGCGCCTGTTGCCCGGTGCGGACACGGCCCAGGTAGAATTCGTTGACGAGCGCAGACGTCTTGAATCTGTCTACGTCGTCGATCTGGCCCAGCCTTTCGCCGCGCGCTTTGGACTCGCCGATTTCGGCATTCAGTGCGGTTAGCTGACCTGCCCGCGGCGCACGTACCAATAGGTTGTCCAGATTTGCGCGGGCCAGGCTGAGGTTTTTCTCGAGTTGCGCAACGGAGCTCTGCAGTTGCTCGATTTGTGCAAAGCGGATTTTTTCGTCCTGGACCTGGCTTTCCCTTGTGACCACCCGACGATTTTTCCAGTACTCGAGTTCATCGGTGGCGTCTTCGTACTCGTTTCGCGAAATAAACTGTTTGCCTTCCAGTTCCTCGAAGCGTTTGACAAGGCGCGACAGGCGCACGATCTGGTAGTCGATCTCGATGAGTTCGCCCTTGAGGCTCAGCCGATTTTGCTCGATCGCAAGCTGCGTGTTGCGCAGGTTGTTGAGTTGCTCGCTGACCTCAGCCTCACGCGCGATGACGTCGAGCTGCAGGGAGGTGTTGGAGAGTTCGAGCAGCGGCTGGCCTGCTTCCACGAAGGCGCCTTCTTCAACGAGTATTGCCTCGACCCGACCGCCTTCAATAGCGTCCAGGAATACCGTCTTCTCGGGTTCGACCGCGGCGCGCAGCGGAATGTAGTCCTCGAACATGCCGTGCTCAACGACGGCTGTACGAATGCGCTGGCCGTCGAGGGTGAATGAGGTCGAGCTGTCGGTACCAGCCCAGATCAGTGCCACTAGCGCCACAACGCCGAGTCCGATTACGCCGAGGATCAACGGGCGACGGTTCGTTCGTTGAATCTTGCGGTCCATTCCGGCGGTCGGTTTGTTTGAGTTCATACCTGTATGGGAGCAAGTCGCATGCCAGTCAGTGCCGCTATAAAAATCAATAACTTGTGCGGTGCCCTCGGCTGCCGGGTGTTCGATTTCGCAATCAAGTGATCGATTTCGAACACCTTAGCCGCTACAGTCTGCTGATGAGCTCAAACGCAAGTATTCTCGTGGTGGATGACGACCGCGACGTTTTGACCGCCGCGCGGCTGCTGCTGCAAAAGCACTACCGCCGGGTGCTCACGACGAACGACCCGCAAGAGATCCCGCGCATCATGGCTGAGGAAGCCGTGGGCGTTTACCTCTTGGATATGAATTTTGCGATCGGTCGCAATACAGGCGCCGAGGGTCTGCGCTGGCTGCAGGCCATTCTTGAGCGCGACCCGGACGCGGTGGTTGTGTTGATGACCGCATTTGGCGACCTGAATACCGCCGTAACGGCTATGCGCGAAGGGGCGGCGGACTTCGTGCTCAAGCCCTGGCAAAACGACAAGCTGGTCGCGACCTTGCGCGTGGCCGCCGAACTGCGGCAGTCACGTGCCCGTGTTTCTGCTTTGAGCGAGCCACCACCGGGCCAGACAATGATCGCCGGCTCGCGTGCGATGCAGGAAATCAAGAGCGTAGTGGCCAAGGTTGCGCCGACCGATGCGACCGTATTGATTCGCGGTGAGAACGGTACCGGCAAGGAGTTGATCGCGCAGGCTTTGCACCGGCAATCACTGCGCGCGGACAAGGTCCAGGTAAGCGTGGATCTCGGTGCAGTCGCCGAGCACCTGTTCGAGAGTGAGCTGTTCGGTCACCGCAAGGGTGCTTTCACCGATGCCGACCGGGACCGCGCTGGTCGTTTCCAGGCGGCTGATGGTGGCACGCTGTTCCTGGATGAGATCGGTAATCTGCCCACATCGTTGCAGACGCGTTTGCTGCGCGTACTTGAGGCGCGTGAAGTAACGCCAGTCGGCAGTGACGTTGCTTTGCCTGTCGATGTGCGGCTGGTGACGGCCACCAATCAGCCGCTTGAGCAGTTGGTTGCGGAGGGCCGGTTTCGCGAGGATCTTCTGTATCGCATTAATACGATTGAGATCCATTTGCCGCCATTGCGCGATCGCCTCGACGACCTGCCGGCACTCGTTGAACATTTCATCGCGGTCGCAGCGCGCAAGTATCACCAGCCCCGGAAAACCGTGTCAGCCGCTGCGCTAACGGCGCTCTCCCGGCATCCGTGGCCCGGCAATATTCGTGAACTGTCGCACACCGTCGAACGGGCTGTCATTCTGGCTGAAAGTGATGAGTTGCATGCGGACGATTTTCGTTTGTCGCGAACGCCAGCAATCGACCGGCAAGTAACTCTTAATATTGAGGCGAATGAAAGGCAGTTGGTTGCCGCCGCTCTCGAACAGTCACGCGGGAATATTTCACACGCCGCCGATGCATTGGGTATTACGCGCGCCGCCCTGTATCGGCGTATTGAGAAGTTCGGCTTGTGAAGCAGCGATTGCGTGCACGCTTTCGTGTCATGACCGTGTTTCAGGTTGTGCTACTGGCATGCACAATGGCGGCGCTGGTTTCGATCTTGCTCAAGACAAGCTACATAGCCGTACCAATCCTGTTGCTGCTCGTCGTCGTGCTGCAGGTTGTGGTACTGGTGCGTTCGGTGCAGGCACATGTTCAGGCGCTCGAAGAGTTTTTCGCCGCCGTGAATTACGAGGATTTTACGCGCCGTTTTGTCGAAGATGATCTCGATGCAGAATTAAAAGATGCGTTCAACAAGGTAATTGAGCGTTTTCAGGATGCCCGTGCAGACCGTGATATGCAGGCGGGCTATCTCGATACTGTTATCAGGCACGTACCGGTGCCTTTTATGGCTGCGCGCGATGACGGCAAGCTAAGCCTGGTCAACGCGCCTGCGCGCAGGTTGACTGGTTTGCCGGGGCTTGCACACATGGAAGATCTTCGTGTGCTGGACGATACCCTGCCCGAACGACTGGCTGCGATTGGCCCCGGCAAGCAGCGTCTTCTTCAGACAAGCATTCGCGGCCTGCCTGCTGAACTTCGTGTGTCGGTCTCCCAGATTCGCATGCGCGGCGCGATCGAGCGGCTTTATTCGATAGAGAACCTCTCGGGTGAGTTGTCGGCCCGGGAATCCAGTGCCTGGCGCAATCTTATTCGGGTGCTGACCCACGAGATCATGAACACATTAACCCCCATTACCTCGCTGGCCCAGACCACCGTCGACATGCTTGATGATTCGGTCGAACTCGGGTCAGAAGGCGCGGATATTCGTGAAGCGGTAGCGACGATCGGACGGCGAGGCGAAGGTCTGATTCGCTTTATCGCGGGTTACCGTGAAATGCTCAAGGTGCCGGAACCGAAAGCCGAGAACTTCGCTATTCGGCCGGCATTAGAGGCGGTTGCGGCCTTGCTCCAGAGTACGCTTGCGAATACTGAGCTCAATATTACTGTTACTCCGGCGACGCTGGAGGTATATGCGGATCGACACCTGTTTGACCAGGTGCTGATTAACCTCGTAAAAAATGCGGCAGAGAGTATTGGCGCCCCCGGGGGTGGTGAGATTCGCCTGGCGGCCCGGCTCGATTACGGGCGAGTGCTTATTGATGTTACGGACAACGGCGGCGGCATTGCTGCCGAAGATTTCGACCAGGTGTTTATTCCATTCTTCACGACCAAGCGCGAGGGCAGCGGCATCGGCCTGAGCTTTTGCCGCGAGATCATGGCCGCGCATGGCGGCGAAATTACCCTGGACAGCAGCCGCGACGGGACCACGGCCCGGCTGGTTTTTCCCTAGTTTGTTATCGCGGTTCGTGCGATGAGCGCCAACCCCCCTGACTATAGGTTATCAAGATCGGCCAGTGTGCCGTAGACGGGTTTGCCACCAAACAGTGTCACTACAACTTTGGTATCCGAAATATCCTTGGCATCAATCTCAAACAGGTTTTGATCGACCACGATGAGGTCGGCCAGCTTACCGGTTTCGATTGAGCCGGTTTCCTCGTCAAGATGATTGACAAATGCGGAGTTGATCGTGAACGCTGTAACTGCCTGTTCGACTGTGATGCGCTGTTCAGGGTTCATGACCTCGGTCTCATGACCTATCGCATCGACCCGGGTGACGGCGGTTTCTATTTGCATGAACGGATTAGCTGTTGAAACGGACCAGTCACTGCCAAAGGCAACGCGACCGCCGGCATCGATGACGGACTTGATCGGGTACATCCACTGCGCACGATCTTCACCGATGAAAGGAATGGTCAGGTCAACGATATAGTCATCTGCGTAAGCCCATAGCGGCTGGAAATTCGCGACCACATCAAGCTCTGCGAAACGAGGAATATCGGCTTCGTCGATCAATTGCAAATGTGAAATATGATGCCGGTAGTCCTTCCTGCCGTTGGTTTTCTCGGCAACTTCAATAGCGTTGAGCGCCTGGCGGATGGCACCGTCACCGATGGCGTGGAAGTGCACCTGGAAACCGGCCGCATCGATCTGGGTGACGGCTTCCTTCAGGAACTCAGGTTCTACCATTGGAATGCCGCGCGTTGGTTCGGGCAGGAGATAAGGTTCGAGCATTACGGCGGTGTAATTTTCCATGACGCCGTCTTGCATTATCTTGACACTCGTCGCTTGCACGTTGCCCCTGGAATACTTCTCACGCAACTCGACAAGGTGCGGAATCTGTTCCTCGGTCTGGTCACGTTCCCACCAGAGCGCCGTAACCAGCCGCAGGTTCAGTTCACCCGCCGCATCGAGTTCGGTGTAAGCGCGCAGGTCCGGTTCGTGCGCGTAGGCGACCTGCGCGCCGGTTATGCCGTAGCGGTGCAGCATGTCGCGGGCATACTTGAGCCCCTGCATGCGAACCGCCTGCGTAGTTTCGGGAATGTGTTTTGTAACGAGGCTCATGGCGCCTTCCTGCAAGCTGCCGATAGCTTCGCCCGTCGCTGGATCACGGTCGATGATGCCGTCGACGGGGTCCGGTGTGTTCCTGTCAATACCGGCAATCTCAAGTGCTTTGCTGTTCGCCCAGCCGGAGTGGCCGTCTGCCGACGACAGGAATACCGGCCGGTCGGAAACCAGTTCGTCAAGAATCAGTTTGCTGGGTCGTGCACCGGGGCCAAATTCGGCCATCGACCAGCCGCCGCCCAGTATCCATTCAACATCCGGATTTAACTGCGCGTACTCTGCGATCCGTGCCCGGTACGCGGCGACGTCACCCAGTTCGTTGAGGTCACAGGCCGAAGCTTCGATGCCACCTGAAATGGGGTGAATATGCGCATCAATAAAGCCTGGCAACATCAGCCGGCCGCCAAGCTCGTGCACCTCGCTGGTGGCGCCGGCAAAGGCGGCAACGCCCTTGTCGTCACCGACATAGATGATGCGTCCATCCTTGATCGCCACCGCTTCGGCCCAAGCCGACTTGCCCGCGACAGTAAAAATCTTTCCGCCTTTAAGAATCAGATCGGCTGCATTCTCGCTGACCGGCGCAGGCGTATCGGCCGTATTGTCGCTGCAGGCGACGAGCGTGAGCAGGCTAAGCAGAACCAGGTGGCGCAACGACATGCAAGTTCTCCGGGCAAGGGGTGCTGTTTGGCCAACAGTAGCAAGCGAATACCGTCAATGTGAAGTAAGCTTTTTGCTCATGGATAGACAAACCTCACGCATTACGCTGCTCGACGGCGGACTCGCGACCGAATTACAGGCCAGGGGATGGGCGCTCGACACGGTTTTGTGGTCTGCCGAGTACCTGCGCTCGAATCCGCGCGCACTTATCGATGCGCATTGCGCTTACCTGGAGGCCGGGGCCGATGTGCTGACGTCGGCAAGTTACCAGGCCAGTCGCGCCGGCTTTCATCAGTTTGGCGTTGGCGCGGCAGAGGCCGATCGCCTGATCGTATCGTCAGTCGCGCTGGCGCGCGCGGCCTGTGACGAATTTGCGGCGGCCAACCCGGACGCGAGCCCGCGCAAATTGGCTGCCAGTGTCGGCCCCTACGGCGCAGTGCTGAATGACGGTTCGGAGTACAGCGGTGATTACGGTGTTCCTGCACTCACGCTGCGGCAATTCCATGCGCAGCGCCTGAACCTGCTTGACCGTTCAGGAGCCGATTTCCTGGCCGTGGAAACGCTGCCGTCCTTGCTTGAAGCCAGGGTGTTGTCCGACTTGCTCGCGGCTTGCGCCACACCGGCATGGGTCTCGTTTTCCTGCAGGGACGAGCAGCATATCTGCGACGGTAGCGGGATCGAGGAAGCGGCCGCACTGTTCAGCGCGCATCCGCGCGTATTTGCAATCGGCGTGAATTGCACTGCGCCGCAATACGTTGCCGAACTCGTCAGTCGTATTCGTCTTGCTGCGCCGGACAAGGTGGTTATCGCTTACCCGAACTCCGGCGAAATTTATGACGCACAACAACAGGCGTGGCGCGGCACAGCGTCTCCCGTGGATTTTCTCAGTGCTGCTAAAACCTGGGTGGCGGCCGGCGCGACCTGGGTAGGAGGCTGTTGCCGGACCGGGCCGGCACACATCAGCACATTGCGTAAGGGGCTACGCCAGGCCCGGCTGCGCGCGACGCCGCCGCAGTGAGCCGTTAAACAAACGGCTACGGATCGCTTGACAGCATCCGGATAAAGAGTAACCATATGGTTACTTATGAAGCCCGAGTCAATGGACAAGGTATTCCACGCACTGGCGTCTGCATCGCGACGAGAGATCCTCGATATCGTCAAGGCGAATGCAGGTTGCAGCGTGGTCGATGTCTGCAGGCACTTCGATGTCAGCCGGATTGCGGTTCTGAAGCACCTCAATGTGCTGGAAGAGGCCGGGCTTATCTTGTCGGAGAAAGAAGGCCGGGTTCGGCGCCTGTATTTTAATGCTGCACCCATTCAGATGATCTATGAACGCTGGACGACCAAGTACAGCGCGGACTGGGCCTCACGACTTACGGAATTCAAGCGCACGGTTGAGGCGGCGGCGAGCAGTGCGTCGGCAGCGCCGAAGCCGCGCAAGTAACACGCGCGATATAGCGCCAGGAAAAGCGGAGATGGCAATGGCACGAACACCCGAACAGGCCGCGCAGGCCATGATAGATAACTTGCACAAGAACACCGGGAAGACGTTGAAGCAGTGGTTCACCGTGCTGCAGAAAACCCGGTTTGACAAGCACGGCGAATACCTCAAGTTCCTGAAAACCGAGCATGATGTGACGCATGGCTATGCGAATCTCATCGCGCACCAATACCGTGACTCGCTGGCGGGCAAAAGCAAAACCGCCACCGATCCTGTTGCACAACAGTATGCAGGTGCCAAGGAAGCACTGCGGCCAATCTACGACAAACTGGCAAAGATGGTGCAGGGCTTTGGTAACGATGTTGAGCTGTCGCCAAAGAAAGCCTATGTAAGCCTGCGGCGCAAGAAGCAGTTCGCCTTGATTCAGCCGTCGACCAAAGACCGTGTCGATTTGGGTATTAATCTCAAAGGCGAGAAGCCGGGCAAACGGCTTGAGGCGTCCGGCAGTTTCAACGCCATGGTGAGCCATCGCATCCGGCTCGCCACCGCCGGCGATGTCGATGCCGAAGTTAAAAACTGGCTCATGAAAGCCTACAACGCCGCCGGCTAGGAGAGACCTATGAACGAAACCAGTACCGCAGAACCCGGTTCCGGCCAGAGCAACACGGACGATGCCGAGCGTCTATATTTTCGCGTCACGATCCGGGCGCCCATTCACAAAGTCTGGGCAGAACTCACGCGCTGCGACAGCGTGCTGCCATTTTTCTTTAATAGCCGCTGTACTACCCCGGGCCTTGCACCCGGGGCGCCGATTCGGATGTTGTCGAAGGATGGCAAATACGCGTCGGTCGTTGGTGACGTTCTTGAGTTTGATCCGCCGTATCGATACGCGCATACCTTCAAGTTCACAAACCTCGACGATCCGCCGTGCGTGGTCCGTTACCGCCTCAAAGAGGTGGACGAGGGTACGGAATTCACGCTGATCAACGAGAATGTGGCGGCCGGCTCGAAGTCCGAGAAGTACATGACCATGGGAGCGCATTTCATTACGCGAAATCTGAAAGCGGTCGTCGAAACGGGCAAAGCAACCTGGGCAGGGCGGCTGCAGTTGTTCATGATGGGCTTGTTCGCGCCGTTCACACCGAAACGATGCCTTAGCAGCAACTGGCCTTTCGACCGCAAGATCTGATTCGGCTGGCGCGCGTCGAGTCAGTTACAATCGCAAGCCTGGACCGAAGCGCGCAAGGCAGAAGCTATCAGTAGTCGGGCACAAAAAAGCAACAAGAGCCACGGGCAGCCCGATACCTGGTATCGGGCGAGCGCGCGGGGGGCGCTGGATCATCCGGCACTCGAGGGTTCGATCAGCGCCGATGTGTGTGTCATAGGCGGTGGCTTTACCGGCTTGTCCGCGGCGCTGAACCTCGCCGAGCAAGGCCTTGATGTCGTACTGCTGGAGGCCGAGACCATTGGCTTCGGCGCTTCAGGCCGAAATGGCGGCCT
>TARA_R110002049_G_scaffold46286_4_pt1 | contig 14551 bp, 12 predicted proteins | sample TARA_R110002049 | Tara Oceans TARA_R110002049 (sample SAMEA4396941) | marine metagenome | biome: Polar Biome; feature: [SRF] surface water layer (ENVO:00010504); material: water (ENVO:00002006), including particulate matter (ENVO:01000060) such as... | depth 5 m | reverse complement strand
AGTCGGAAGTGGCAACACCTTTCTTTTTAATAATTCTTGCTTCTCCACCTTTTTCTTCGTTAGCTTTTAGGCCTATGGTAAAAATATAAGTTTCAGTGGTAAACGCAAAAGGTAACTCTATTTTTACATCAATTTTATAATCAGAAAAGGTAAAACTATCAAAAGCTTTTAATTCTGGACCAAGATGATGAGATTCATAATTTTCATAAGTGCCTTCAGAGCCTCCAGATTCAAAAACTGTAGCTTCATTTGCAAAAAGTTCTTTTGTTCCTTCGGTAGTTAAATTTTGAACAGCATCCTTGTAGCTTTTCATAACTGCTGCGACAGCTTCTTTTTCTGCTGAAACGTCTACAGCAACTTTTTGTTCTTGCTCTTTACAGTTTGTAAATGCTAAAAGAGTAATAAATAGTAATCCAATTGATTTTAAATACGTGTTCATACTTTTTGTTTTAGTGAATTAAATGGTTGTTATCTAATTTACAAACCTAAAGATTTTAATTATATATAAGCCATTACGCATTATGATTTAACAAAAAAAGTTGTTCATATTACTGATAATTAGCAGCTCATTTTAGCGATAAAACATTAATTATAAGTAACTTAAATGTAAATTACGGAAGAATATTGGAAGTATTACAAAATACAACTTTTTAAATAGTTTTTCAACTTTGATGCTCTTTAAAAACGGCAAACAACTTTGGCGAGAATCTGGCGTGCTTCAAAAAAACGATATACTTACCATTATAAATCAATACTCTTAAATAGTATTTGTCATGATGGAAATCATTTTATAATAGTAACAAACATCCTATTTTAAAAATACTAAGTCATGAAAAAACTACTAATTGTTCTATTATTAATACCTGTTTTTGTATTTGCACAAACACCAGAAGAACTTGATTTTGTGGCATCTTTTAATGATGGTATTGCAGCTATTAAAAAAGATGGCTCTTGGGGATTTATAAATGATAGGGGCACTATTGCCATACCTTTTAGAAATGATTTGGTTAACTGAAACCAACGGTTATGAATATCCTGTTTTTCAAAAAAACTGCTGTTTGATTTATAAAAAAAAAAGAAGGCATTTTATACTTTGGGTATATGGATAAAACAGGCAAAATAGGGCACGATGCATTTGAAAAATTAAAAATGCTAAACATAGCCCATTTAGCAAAAAAAAAGAGCATCAAGAGTTTCTGGAGGCGAAAAACAACGTATTGCTATTGCCCGAGCATTAATAAATAACCCATCTATTATTATGGGCGATGAACCCATGGGAAATTCAGATAGGCATAATGCTGAAAATGTCTTCAGTATCTTCAAAAAGTTGAGTGATGAGAGCGGTTTATCGCTGTTAATCTAAATAATTCCCCGATGGCTCTGCCTCCGAGGAGTCGGTTTCAAGAAATTTTTTATTCGTAACATATGATGAAGATTTTGCCAATAAAACCGACCGTATTATCCAAATGGCAGATGGTAACATTATCATATAAACAAAAATATTACTACGCTTCAAATGGAACAGACCTGATACAGGTCATTTTTAGTATAGCATCCATCAGTTAACTTTATAGGATATGAAATGGATTGAATTTATTAAAAATTGGATGGTCGGTCACCCAACTGCTTTTATTATAATAAGGTATGTACTCTTGGTAGTGAGCGTAATTCTGATAATTCAGTTTTTTAGGTACTTATTAAGAAAAAACATTCCGAATACCACATGGCGCTATAAATCACAAAAAGGCATCGAAATTATAGGTTACATTGTTTTAATTATTTTGTCCATCTCATATTTTACTGGAAGTGTTAAAGACTTCACATTGGCCATTGGCTTATTTTCAGCTGGAGTTGCCATCACGTTGCAAGAGCTTTTTTTAAGTATTGCAGGCTCTATTTATATTTTTATCGCAAAAGTTTATAAACCTGGCGACCGTATTGAGATTAACGGTATTAAAGGCGATATTATTGATGTAGATAGTATTTACACCAACCATGATGGAAATTGGGCAATGGGTAAGCAGTGATAATTACAGTGGCCGTATAGTAAAGTTGAGCAATGCCTTTGTTTTTAAAGGGCCCATTTATAATTACTCGCAAGACTTTCCTTTTATATGGGATGAATTTAATTTACCCATTAGGTGCGGGTCTGATATGGAGTTGGCAAAAACCATAGTCATTAAAATTGTTTCAAAAACCTTATATGACTATACCGCCAATTCAAAATCACAGTGTCAAGACGTCATTAATAAATATTATATTGAAGCTATTGTTGACCCTACTTTAGCAATTACCCTAACAGATAACTAGATCCAATTTAATCTAAGGTATATTGTTGATTACAGAAAGAGGCGGGTTGCGAAGCATACTTTAAACGATAAAATTCACAGGGAAGTTGAAAAAACCAACGGCAAAGTTGTATTGGCATCAACCACTATAGAGCTTATTAAAATACCTGAATTAAAAGTTGATATTCAAAGTAAATATAAAGAGGGGGTTTAAGGCCTTCTTTTTGAAACCATCAAAAACTGATACGGTATAAATTAGATTTTACATGACGGATATCATTGTAGCAAAACTTACCTAAGGTTACTTTTGCTTTTATTAATTAGTAGGAAGGTGAAAAAAAATGAAGATTTAAGGCTTAAAACACTATTAATTTCAATATTTATAGTGTTTACTGCAAACATGGCTGTTTTTGCACAGCAAAGAAATACGGGTTCGGGTCGCAACTCAAGCTATGGAAGATTTATTTAACCGAAAAAAAGTTGAAACTCTCACGGGTACGATAGAATCTATTGATAGCGTGCCATTTGATGATAACTAGGGCTTATGGCATTCATTTAAAAGTAAAAACAAAGTATGAAACCTAGAGGTAAGTAACATTAGTTACATTTTTATAAATAAATACCTCTAATTTTGTAACCGAAATTATAATTACAATGAATAAAAACATACATATATTGTTGGTAGGGTTTTTAAGTTCTGTAGCACTGCTTCAGGCACAAAAGCACATACCCATAACTCAGTCCGAAGTAGTAAGTAGAGCCCTTAAAGACAATCAGAACATAAAAATTTCAATACAGGATTTTAATTTGGCAAAAGCCGATTACAGACAGACCAATGCGGTGTTCTTGCCCAATATTTCAATATCGCACACAGGAATTTCTACCACCAACCCCTTAATGGCATTTGGTTCTAAATTAAATCAGGCCATATTAACACAAAATGATTTCAATCCCGATTTATTGAACAACCCCAGTGAAACACAAAACTTTGCGACCCGTTTTGAAATTCAACAGCCCATAGTTAATTTAGATGGTATCTATAAACGAAAAGCGGCAAAAAACAAAATGAGTGCCATGGTTTTACAAACCGAACGTACCAGCGACTATTTGGAGTTTGAAGTTCATAAAGCATATATGCAATTACAACTGGCCTATAAAGCTGTTGGTGTTTTAGAGAAGGCATTAGAGGCGGCAAGGTCCAATAAAAAATTAGCTGATGATAAGTTTAAACAAGGGTATTTGCAACGGGCAGATGTATTATCGGTCGAGGTGCGTGTTACCGAGATAGAAAACCAATTGCAAACAGCAAGGAGCCAAGTTAAGAACGCCTCAAATTATATCTCGTTTTTAATTAATGATAGTGAAGATGTTATTTATAAACCCACAGATAGTTTAACCGCCATTCCTCTAAATCCCAAGAATAACAGTCAGATTTCTGAAAATCGGGCAGATATTAAGGCCATGCAATTAGCCTCTAATGCTTATGAAAATTTCACCAAGGCCGAAAAGTTGACTTTTTTACCAAGTTTGAATGCCTTTGGAAGTTATGAGTTGTACGACAATGAAATTTTTAAGGGCGACGCCAATGGGTATATTATTGGAGCGCAACTAAACTGGACCCTTTTTGAAGGCTATAAACGCTTTGGGAAAGTACAAAAAAGTAAAGCTGAATATGAAAAATCAAAACTTCAGTATCAGCAATATATTTCGCAAAGTCAGTTAGAATTAAATAAAGCAAAACGTGCTTTTTTAGATGCTGAAAATAAATTAAAGTTAACCACTTTGGCTTTACAACAATCTGAAGAAGCGTTGCGTATTAGAACCGATAGATTTAAAGAAGGCCTTGAAAAAACATCAGACCTGTTATTGGCAGAAACACAATTTTCCCAAAAAGAACTGGAATATTATCAAACCATTTTTGAATACAATTATGCCCAAGCCTATTTAGAATTTTTAACCAAAGAATGAGAACAGTTTGCAGTCGCAGTATTCAGTCAGTAAATAGCATAAACATGATTATCCTGCAAGGTTTTAAAAACTTGTAGGTATTAAAAGAAAAAAATAAATTTAAAATGAAAAAATACATATACCTATTAACATTTACTACCGCATCTTTATTCATTACAAGTTGTGGAAACGAAGACAAAAAAGCGATTACAGATAATTCGCCAGTAATCAGCGTTAAAGTTAACCAAGTAGAGGCTAATGGCAACAGTCCGGTTTTGTCGGTTAGTGGTGAAATCCAATCGGTTAACAGTGCCGATTTAAGTACGCGAATGATTGGGTTTGTAACCCAGGTTTATGTTAATGTTGGTGATAAAGTCCGTAAAGGACAACTACTTATTTCTATTAATAATGCCGATTTACAAGCGAAACGGGCCCAAGCAAATGCAGGTATTACAGAAGCATCTTCGGCATTCACTAATGCCCAAAAAGACTATAACAGATTTACAAATTTGTTTAAAAACAACAGTGCCTCCCAAAAAGAGTTAGATGATGTTACGGCCAATTTTGAAATGGCAAAAGCACGTTTGGAAGTTGCCAAACAAATGAAAAATGAGGTTAATGCACAATTTGCCTATTCCAACATTACGGCACCTTTTAATGGGGTAATAACAGGTAAATCTGTTAAAAAAGGCGATATGGCAAATGTGGGAATCCCTTTAATTTCTATTGAAATGCCTAACAGCTTTGAAGTTATTGCAATGGTTCCGGAAAATGAAATAACCAAAATTAAAGACAATACAGAAGTTGATGTTTTAGTAAAATCCATTGATAAGATTTTAAAAGGAAAAGTGACCGAAATAAGTACATCTGCCAAAAACACAGGTGGGCAATATTTAGCCAAAGTAGCATTAGATAAAACAGATGCCAATATTTTATCCGGAATGTTTGTTACCGTACAATTTCCTATTGAAAATCAAGAACAAACAGATATGGTTTTAATCCCAACAAACGCTATTGTAACCAAAGGACAATTATCTGGGGTTTACACTGTAAGCCAAAGCAATACAGCATTATTGCGTTGGTTGCGTTTAGGCAGGGTTTATGGCGATAACGTAGAGGTTTTATCTGGTTTATCAACTGATGAATCCTATATAGTTTCAGCAGAGGGAAAACTTTACAATGGGGCAAAAATTAGTATTCAGTAGGCAGTGTTCAGTAGGCAGTGTTCAGTTGGCAGTCGCAGTGTTCAGTAGGCAGTGTTCAGTTGGCAGTTGCAGTCGCAGTTATCATTATATCCTGCGAGGTTTTAAAAACCTTGTAGGTATAAGACATAAAAAAACAAATATTAACTAAAAAATATCCCATAATAGTTCTCCCCCCTTTGGGGGAGTTAGAGGGGGAAAATTATGAAAGAAGGTTTAGCAGGAAAGATTGCCAAGGGTTTTATAAAATCCAAGCTCACGGTACTTCTCATGATAGTATTCATGGTTATTGGCGTGTACAGCTCATTTTTAATTCCGAGAGAGGAAGAACCGCAGATCAATGTGCCTACGGCAGATATTTTTGTTGGTTATCCTGGGGCTGGCCCTACCGAAGTTGAATCTCGGGTTGTAAAACCTTTAGAGAAATTAATTTCGAATATTAAAGGCGTAGAGCATGTCTATTCTACCTCAATGCAGGAACAGGGGATGGTGACTGTGCAATTTTATGTGGGTGAGGATATTGAGCGCTCATTTGTGAAATTGTACAATGAAATTAATAAGTATATGGACCAAATGCCAATGGGCGTAACGTTTCCGTTGGTAAAAACACGTGCTATTGATGATGTGCCTGTTTTGGGCTTAACACTTTGGAGCGAAACTTATGACGATTACCAATTACAACAAATTACAGGAGAATTAATCAACGAAATAGAAAAGGTTAATGATGTATCTTCAACGCAAAAAATAGGTGGTAGAGACAGACAATTACGAGTCCTTTTAGATAAAGCTAAATTAGCTGAAAGCGGACTGGATTTTTTATCGGTTTCTGAAATGATTAAGGTTAACAACCAACAATTGAGCTCAGGAAGTTTTGATAAAAATAATACGGAATTTTTGGTTACCACAGGAAAATTTTTGGAAACCGTTGAAGATGTTGAAAATCTGGTAGTTGGCGTTCAGCAAAACAGGCCAATTTATTTAAAACAGATTGCCACCATTGTTGATGGCCCAGAAATACCCGTAAATTATGTGTCTTTAGGCTTTGGTCAAGCCAGTGAAAAGGGGACCACTTATAACTCAGAATACCCAGCAGTTACCATTTCCGTGGCCAAACGAAAAGGTGCTGATGCCATGAAAATTTCGGAAGTTATTATTGATAAAGTAGCACATTTAAGAGCCAATTTGATTCCTGATGATGTACATGTTGAAATTACCAGAAATTATGGCGAAACGGCTTCCCGTAAAGTATCAGGATTATTGATGCACCTCATTGGGGCAATTGTAGCCGTAACACTTGTGGTTATGCTGGCAATGGGTTGGCGCGGTGGTTTGGTCGTGTTTTTATCGGTACCCATTACGTTTTCTTTAACCTTGCTGAGTTACTATATGCTTGATTATACACTAAACCGAATTACATTGTTCGCTTTGGTATTTGTAACCGGTATTGTGGTGGACGATTCTATTATTATAGCCGAAAATATGCATAGGCATTTTAAAATGAAACGCCTACCTTTTAAACAAGCGGCCTTGTATGCCATAAACGAAGTAGGGAACCCTACCATTTTAGCAACTTTTACGGTAATAGCCTCCGTATTGCCTATGGCGTTTGTATCTGGGTTAATGGGGCCATATATGAGTCCTATGCCCATTGGTGCTTCCATAGCCATGCTTTTATCATTATTTGTAGCCTTAACAATTACACCGTATTTGGGCTATGTTTTCTTGCGCGAAAAAGATAAAAAAGGTGTTGAAAAAAAGGTTGAAAAACCAATAAATGACACATTAATTTATAAGATATACTCAAAATTTGAAACCCCTTTAATTGAAAACAGGAAAACACGCTGGTTATTTTTAGGTATTACATTTTTGTTGCTTTTGGGTTCTGTGGGTCTGTTTTTCACCAAATCGGTTGCCGTAAAAATGTTGCCTTTTGATAATAAAAATGAATTTCAAGTAATTATCGATATGCCAGAAGGCAGTACCTTAGAGCGTACAGCTGTTGTTACTCAAAATATAGGGCAATATTTGTCTTCCAGACCGGAAGTAGTGAATTATCAAAACTATGTGGGGACCTCGGCACCTATTACCTTTAACGGACTGGTTCGTCATTATGACTTGCGTGGCGGTAGTAATATGGCCGATATTCAAGTAAATCTAACCGATAAAAAAGATCGAAGTCTGCAAAGTCATGATATTGCAAAATTAATGCGACCAGACATCCAAAAAATAGCCAAAAAATACAATGCCAATGTAAAATTGGTAGAAGTACCACCAGGACCACCTGTACTCTCAACTATTGTTGCAGAAGTTTATGGGCCGGATTATAGCACGCAAATTGAAGTAGCTAACGAGGTCCAAAATATTTTAAAAAACACCACCGATGTTGTAGATATAGATTGGATGGTTGAAGCAGACCAAGTAGAATACGAATTTATTATTAACAAAGAAAAAGCCATGTTGTACGGTGTGGCGCCACAGCAAATTGTATATACCATGAATATGGCATTATCTAATAAAGCGGTAACCAATTTATATGATGAAAATGCTTCAAACCAAGTAGGTTTGGTTTTAGCATTGGATGAAAAAGAAAAATCGACCATCCATGATATTTCACAATTAAAAGTAAGATCCAAACAAGGAAATATGGTTCCCATAGGCAATTTGGCAACTGTTCAACAAAATATAAAAGCGAAAAGTATTTACAGAAAAAACCAAAAACGAGTGGTTTATGTTCTGGCAGATATGGCAGGAGCATTAGAAAGTCCTGTTTATGCGATACTGGGTATGGAAGAGAAACTAAAAAAAATCAAACTTCCAGAAGGGTATAAATTAAATGAATTATACTTAAATCAACCCGATTTTGAAGACGATTACACTGTGAAATGGGATGGCGAGTGGCAAATAACTTTAGAGGTTTTTAGAGATTTAGGAATTGCTTTTTTAGGGGTTATCATTATCATTTACATTTTGATAGTTGGTTGGTTCCAAAACTTTAAAGCACCGGTGGTTATGATGGTTGCCATACCGTTATCATTGATCGGTATTGTTTTGGGACATTGGATTTTGGGCGCCTTTTTTACCGCCACTTCATTTATAGGCATGATTGCCCTTGCGGGTATTATGGTTAGGAATTCTGTGTTGCTTATCGATTTTATAAACTTGAGGCTGGCCGAAGACATTCCATTAAAACAGGCTGTAATAGAGGCTGGCGCAGTACGAACCACACCTATTTTATTAACTGCGGGAACCGTTGTTATTGGTGCTTTTATAATACTTTTTGACCCTATTTTTCAAGGTTTGGCCATTTCGTTAATGGGCGGTACCATTGTAAGTACTTTTTTAACCTTGTTGGTAGTGCCTTTGGTATATTATATGATTGAACGCAAAAATTATAAATAATGTTGATGTAAAAATCACGTCGTATTTCCTGCAAGGTTTCCAAAACCTTGTAGATATAAAATCTAAAATAAAACCTACAAGGTTAGTAAAACCTTGCAGGTTGTTAAAAATACACACATGAAATTAGTAATCGTTACATCGGTAGAAGAGTTTCAAAATGATGTTTTGAAGTTATTTAAAAAAGCAAATATTGAAAGCTTTAGCAGTTATGATATTGATGGGCATAAAAACATCCCATCCGTTTTAATAACAGCCAGCTGGTTTCCGGGTAAAACAGGTGGTAACGAATCGTATTTGTTCTTTTCATTTACAGATGATGATCATATTGAAAACCTATTCAACTTAATAAAAATATTTAATAAAAACTTAGAGACCAACAACCCTGTTAAAGCGGTTGTATTACCTATTGAAAAACACATTTAAAATTATATATTATGAAAAATAGAATCGTTAGAGCAGTAGCTGGAATTTTTATATTAATAAGTTTACCACTTGCCATTTATGTTAATATAAATTGGTTATGGTTTACAGCATTTGTGGGTGCCAATTTATTACAATCGTCTATGACAAAATGGTGCTTAATGGAAACTATATTAGAAAAAGTGTTTAAAGTGAAAGATTAGATATAAAAACGTTTATTATTTGAATGGTAAGTACATGACAAAAATTCATTTTAATAAATAAACTACTCGCAATTTTCAGGATAACAAGGACCTCTCAGGTTTTCAAAACTATGAGAGGCCTTAGCAACGAAAAAGACGTAATATGCTATATATGTGTGGTTTACATTTCTATTCTAAGTTTTTGTCATGTACTAAAATTTGAATGACACAAAAAAATATTTTGGGTTATGTAATTTTTGTTACTCTCCTAACTTTATGTTTTTTATACCTTCGTCAAACGTATGAGTAAATTTATTGCTATATCATATTCGGTTTTGGTGCTTATACAGAGTTTCAGCATAAATCTTGAAGATATTTCAAAGTTCAAGGTATTGTTGGAGCACGCTGAATTTCATCAGGAAACTTATGGAGATTCCTTTGGAGATTTTCTTGGTGAGCATTATGGCAACAAAAATGTTGAACATGGAAACAATCACAAAGATCATAAAGACTTACCTTTTAAAGATAGCCACCATATGTCTTCTCATATAAATACATCTTTTACCATAAATTCAGTAAGCTATGATATTAAGTATTCAACTTTTATAGAAATTCCTTTTAACTTCTTTTATAAAGAATCTACTTCAGTTTTTGATAAACTTTCTGTTTTTCAACCGCCCAAATTAGCATAATTCATTAATGATTTAAGTCATTTTTTATTACCATGTTTTATATATGAATTATGTTAGAAAATATTATAAAATTCAGTTTAAGGAATAAACTGATTGTTCTGCTATTTATAGGCTTTGTTATAGGCTTCGGAATCTTTTCGGTTATGAGAATTCCTATTGGAGCAGTACCGGATATCACCAATAACCAAGTACAGGTTATTACCACCTCTCGAAACCTATCAACTCAAGATGTGGAACAATTTATTACCTATCCCGTAGAGCTGGAAATGGCAAATCTTCCAGGAATAGAAGAAATTCGCTCCATTTCAAAATTTGGCCTTTCGGTTGTAACGATTGTTTTTAGTGACGATTTAGGAACTTATTTACCTAGACAGCTGATTGCTGAAAAAATAAAATCAGCTGCAGAGAAAATTCCACAAGGCTTTGGAACTCCCGAAATGGGACCAATAACTACTGGTTTGGGTGAAATATACCAATACATTTTAGATGTAAAACCTGATTACGAAAACCGTTATTCAGCAACCGAATTACGTACCATTCAAGATTGGATAGTAAAACGTCAATTGTCCGGAATTCCGGGAGTAGTAGAAGTGAATACTTGGGGAGGTTATTTAAAACAATATGAAGTGGCCATTAATCCACAAAAACTAAAAGCAATGAATATCGCTATTACTGATATATACAATGCTTTAGAAAATAACAACAGTGTTGCAGGTGGTGGTTATATCGAGAAAACCAACAAATCCTTTTTTATTCGTGGCGAGGGTTTGGTAACCTCACTAAAGGACATAGAAAACATTGTTGTAAAAAATGATGGTTTACCCGTTTACATCAAAGATATCGCAAAAGTAGGTTTTGGAAGTGCTACTCGTTTTGGAGCCATTACAGGAAATGGCCAAGGCGAAAAAGTACTTGGACAAGTGATGATGTTAAAGGACGGCAACTCCAAAGAAGTCATTGATGCTGTTAAGCAACGGGTGGCTTCCATACAAAGCTCTTTACCGGAAGGCGTTTATATTAATGGTTTTTTAGAACGAAGTGAACTTATTGGGAAGACCACTTTTACTGTAGCCGAAAACTTAATATTAGGATCGCTTATTGTTATTTTTGTTGTGGTTTTACTTTTAGGAAACTTGCGTTCTGGTTTGGTGGTAGCTTCCGTTATTCCGTTAAGTTTACTATTTGCCATTTCGTTAATGAACATCTTTGATATTGATGCCAACTTAATGAGCCTTGGTGCCATCGATTTTGGAATTATCATAGATGACGCAGTTATTATAGTCGAATATATTGCGTTTCAAATTACCGCTCAAAGCAATAAAATAAAGGCATTGTCTAAAAAAGATCAGCAATTAATATAGATGCCATAACATCAAAAAGTGCTTTAAAAATGATGAATTCTGCCATATTTGGCCAGCTCATCATCCTTATCGTTTTCATTCCAATTCTATCATTAAGTGGTGTAGAAGGCAAAATGTTCAAACCCATGGCACTAACTTTCAGTTTTGCATTAGTTGGTGCCATGTTGTTCTGTTTAACTTATGTTCCAGTAATTTCTTCAATGTTCTTAAAACCAAACCAACAAAGTGATAAAAACATTTCTGTTAGGTTAATGAAATTCTTAACAAGAATTTATAAGCCTGCCATTCATTGGGCCTTAGAACATAAAAAAACAGTGGTTTCCCTTGCGGTGCTATTGTTAGCGTTAAGTATTTGGGTTTTCAGCACAATGGGAGGGGAGTTTGTTCCTACTCTAGATGAAGGGGACTTTGTGATACAACCCGTTTTAAAAACAGGAACTTCACTTAGTAAAACCATTGAAACCACCACAAAAATTGAACAAATTCTGATTGATAATTTCCCAGAAGTAGATCAGGTAGTAAGCCGAATTGGAGCTGCCGAAGTACCTACAGATCCCATGTCCATGGAAGAAAGTGATGTTATCATTAAACTGAAACCAAAAAGCGAATGGATATCTGCCTCAAGTAAAGATGAATTGGCCGATAAATTTAAAGAAGCACTTAAAGTCATTCCAGGTATGGAAGTGGAATTTACGCAACCTATTGAGATGCGTTTTAACGAGTTAATTACTGGAGTTAGAGCAGATATTGCTGTAAAAATTTTTGGTGAAGATTTGTCCATTTTAGCTAAAAAAGCGGATGGGATTAAAACCTTGATTCAACATGTAGAAGGCGCATCTGATATTACTGTTGAAAAAGTGGAAGGCTTACCACAAATGAGTGTGACTTTTAACCGAAGTAAAATTGCACGTTACGGATTGAATATTACCGATATAAACCAGTTGATTTCTATGGGATTTGCCGGCAAAACCGTTGGAAGTGTTTTTGAAGGTGAAAAACGTTTTGATATGGTAATTCGTTTAGATGAAGCTCATCGGAAAAATATTGGAAACCTTCAAAATTTATATGTAGATACACCAAACGGAACAAAAATTCCGTTGAGTGAATTGGCAGAAATAAAATATACCACTGGTCCTGCAAAAATTTCGAGAGATGATACCAAACGACGTATTGTGGTTGGTATTAATGTTAGAAATAGAGATTTACAATCGGTTGTAGATGATATTCGAAATATTATTGAAAGCAAATTAAAATTACCAACAGGCTATAGTGTTACTTATGGAGGACAATTTGAGAATTTGCAAAGTGCCAAAGCACGATTAATGGTTGCTGTCCCCATAGCATTGGTACTCATTTTTATTATGCTGCATTTTGCTTTCGGCTCCATTAAAGAAGCTCTTATGGTGTATTCCGCAATTCCACTTTCCGCCGTTGGAGGTATCTTGTTTTTATGGATCAGAGATTTGCCTTTTAGTATTTCTGCAGGAGTTGGCTTTATTGCGCTTTTTGGTATCGCAGTATTAAATGGTATTGTTTTAATCGAACACTTTAAAGAACTTAAAGAACAAGGCATTACCAATATAGAAGAGCGAATTAAAAGAGGAACAGCAGAACGTTTACGTCCTGTTTTATTAACAGCGGCTGCTGCTGCTTTAGGGTTTTTGCCAATGGCAATTTCAACAAATGCCGGCGCCGAAGTACAACGTCCTTTAGCAACTGTTGTTATAGGAGGTTTAATCACTTCAACCATTTTAACATTAATTGTATTGCCTGTTTTATATGCTTGGTTTGAAGAAAAAACGGAAATAAAAATGAATAAAAATGGAATTGCTTCTATTGTGATCATAATGCTTTCATTTACAATACATGCGCAACAAAAGCCCTTAAATATTGATGAAACAGTCAATTTGGCAATTGAAAACAATGCGGGTTTAAAAGCATCATCTTTAAAAGTAGATGAAGCCAATACATTAATTGGTAGTGCGTTCAGTTTTGATAAAACTTCAATATATTACAGTTATGACGAAAACAATTTAGCACTCAATGGAGATCCTTTAAAGGTATTTGGAGTTTCACAAAATTTTAAATTCCCAACGGTTTATTTCGCAGATAAAAAGGTAAATAAAGCACAACATAGTCTTCAGGAATCCAATTATAATATCAGGCAACAGTCTTTAAAACGCGATGTATATTTAGCATATTACAACCTAAGTTATGCTAAAAATAAGGCTAAAACAGTTCTGTTTTTAGATAGTTTGTATCAAAATTTCGCAAAAGTTGCCAAACGACGTTTTGAATTGGGCGAAACCAATTATTTAGAAATGATTACTGCAAAATCTAAGCAAAAGCAGATGGAAACCTTTTATAAACAAGCACAACAAGAAGTAATTTTATTTACTGAACAATTAAAAAAAGCAGTACAAGTTGATGCACTTCAAACTGTAGATGAGCCTTTAATGAAATTAGAATTACTATCTATTTCAACAGAAGATAATGTTGGTCTTTTATATTTTGAAGATTCCAAAATGTATTTCAAAGCTTTAAATCAACAAGAGAAACAAAATTTATTGCCTGATTTAAGCATAGAATATTTTCAGGGTTCTCATAGCACATTGAATGACAATTTAACAGGATACCAATTGGGTCTTAAAATCCCATTATTTTTTAATGGCAATGCATCAAAAATAAAAGCATCAAAAATTGCCAGAGATATTGTTGAAGAACAGGAACAAGATTACAAGGTCAAATTAAATGCAGAATATCAATCCTTGTTGGCTAAACTTCAGCAGTATGATGAAGCTATTAGTTACTATGAAACTCAAGGAAAAACACTCTCCGAAGAAATCATAAAAACTGCTGAACGCACCTTTAAAGAAGGAGAAATCGATTTTTTTCAATATATACAAAGTATAGAAACGGCAAAGGATATAGAGTTAACATATCTCGATAATCTCAATAAATACAATCAAACCGTTATTTTTATCAATTATCTAATCTTATAAATTCAATTAAAATGAAATATATATATATTATTTAAGTACATGACAAAAATTAGTTTAA
>TARA_R110002049_G_scaffold270939_1_pt1 | contig 14562 bp, 30 predicted proteins | sample TARA_R110002049 | Tara Oceans TARA_R110002049 (sample SAMEA4396941) | marine metagenome | biome: Polar Biome; feature: [SRF] surface water layer (ENVO:00010504); material: water (ENVO:00002006), including particulate matter (ENVO:01000060) such as... | depth 5 m | reverse complement strand
CTATCACTACATCTCCAGGTTTGTTGGTCTAATATGGTGTGACGTGGATTTACCTGCTTTTCAAATAATGTCGTATATTTGTAGGGTACAACGGTTGTACATCTTTGACATACTGGCACATACTTTTGCACTTGGTGCGACCTACGAAAAAGCGAGAAATAATCGTCTAAGGGGAAAATTACGCTTAAAATTTTAAGATTCCGAGGTCGGAATTTTTATGACAATAACGCTGAAAATCAGCAAATTAATTACTAATAATAACGCCAAAAATGGCAAGAAATTTTTACAAGATGAAAAAAGCAGAACAAATTATCGGATTATCAACAATTGAATTACAAAAAGTTGCGGAATTAGTTTTAAAAACTGTAACTGAAGACGAGGCAAATGAATTGTCTAAATTAAGGAATTATTACACCGTTTACTTGAAATTAGAGTTAGAATCTGACAAAAAAGTATATGCGGAAAACGTAAAGTTTGTATGCAAAATCGGCAGAATAAATGAAAATACGTGGTCTAAAAAACGCTCTTTATTTAATCAATGTCTTAAGATGGGGTTAAATGTAGATAAATTTGGAAGTGAAACTACATTACAAAAAGCGTTGAAAGCTGTTAAAGGAGGCACAAAAAAAGTGTTAAAAAACGGTAACGTTAAGACAGATGTTGCAAATAGCGCAAAAATAGAGGCTGAAAAAATCGAAATTCAGGCAGTCAATGACAATGAAATTATCTCACTAATGGCAATGTCAGAGTTTAAAACTGCAGTTAAGTTTTTGGATGCTAACGGTATCTTAAAAGCTACATTTATGAAAGCGTGGGCAAAGCACCAAGCTGAAAACAATAACTAAAATTTACTAATAATAGGGCTGAAATATGCCCTTTTTAAAATCTTAAAATCATGAAATTATTTACAAAAATTACAAAAATAGTATGTGTCGGATTTATCGCTTTTTGCGGTGCAATGGTTATTATTGATATGATAATCTACGGTCCACAAATGTAAGAAAATTACCTCAGAAATGGGGTATATTTCTACGCATGTACGTGTGTGCGTGTGTGTACGCCTGTACATAATTCGCCTAGCGTGTATGTCGTGCGTAGCATGCAATATGTTAAACGAGATGTCAAATAAATTTTTTGATACTTGAGATTTTCTAACTTTATAAAAAAAATAACATTATGAATTATTACGATTTAACTATTATGTTTAAGATATTTTGCCTATGCCTAATTTTTTGGGCTATGATTGCATTTTCAACTATATTTACTGTGTTTTTTATTGTTTTGTGTATATGGAATTTCATATCGCATTGGGATAGATTGCATATTCTAGGAGATAAATTTCTAGATTTATTTGATAAAGAAAAATTTTAAAGGGATAATTACGTTTAATTAATAAAAAATTCCGAGGTCGGAATAATTAAAACAAAAAAAATGGCAAGAACAATCGATTTAAGCGAAGCTTACAAACAAGTTAGACAATTAGAGCTAGATATACCATATGCAAAACAAATACTCTTAAACGAGCTATTTCATGATTTAGCAAATAGCCAATACACTAAAGGTATGGATATGGCTACAAAAATTCACGATAAATATAGATAAAATAAAGATTATGGATAAACAGAAATTAATTAGTAAAATGTCAGACATACAAACTAATTATGATTGTGGTTTTATTACAATTGAGGAGTATATAGCGCAGAATAAGGTAGTAATAGATTTATATTACGTAAATTCACCTAATGCATTACCGCTATATGGCTCATTAGATGAATCATCTTCTGTAAATACAATTACTCAGAAAGAATTACAAATTATATTTGACAATAACGGTTTAGATAGCTACTGCGTTTATAGTATTGGGTTAAACCACGTAGACAACGGTGATGTCGTTATAGATAATGATTTATATGAGTATATGTCACCATTTTCTTTCTTGATTAATCATTTGTATTAATCATTTGGTCTTGTCGTCTAATAAGCACATACTTTGTATGAGGACGCTAGTGCTTTGCCGCCTAGAAATTACAGTGCAAATCTGTACGAGACTACTATTATTAACTTAAATTATAAATATTATGGTAAAATTATCGCTAAATGAAGAGTTTACTCAACTACAGAAACTCTATGGCAAGTACTACACCGCACAAATGTTCAATGACTTTTACGGTTATAAAGAAGTAAGAGCAATGGTATCTTATACAGATATTCTAGAAGAATTATTATCATTAGAACAAATTACAGAAGAATGGAATTAGAAGAAATAAAATTTAAGGTTGACGAATACTATGGCGTAGATATATCTGCTAAGAGTAGAGATAAGACGCATTCAGATGCAAGAAAGCTATTTGTTTTTATGGCTCGTAAGAGAGAGTTTAACGGTAGTAAAAGGAAATACATTTACCAAGAGATAGGAAATCTAATTAATCGCAACCACGACACTATTATATACCATTACGAGGTAGCTAATCAGTGGTTCGAATCTGGAGACCACGAATTTAAGAGAGATTTGTTTGCTGTATTTGATATAGTAGAAAAAGGTAATAAAGAAGCTAAAAGATTAGATAGATTACGTGTTGCTTATGATGATTTATTATTATCTATTCCTGACGGAATGCACGATGAGATTATGGAAACTATTAATTTAAAGATTAAAGCTAGAAACTGGAAGTCTGCTAAGTATTCTTAGGGGGTTAGAATCTGACCACATAGGGTATATAATATACTTCTAATATAAAATTACTTATAAATAGCAAATATGGCAGTCAGAATCCGACCACATAGGGTATAAATAGTGCTTACCTATAAAACACCAAACATATGAATTAGATAATATTATTATTATGTCACACAAAACCTATACTAAAAAAGGTTTGTTTACAGAAGATTTTATACTGTATTCAGAACTAAAATTAACAGAAAGAATTTTACTTGCAGATATTTATACTATGACTAAATTAGGTACAGTAGAATATTTCAAGTTAAACGAAACTATTGGTATATTATTAGGTTGTGGTATTTCAAGTGTAAAAATAGTATTAAATTCATTAGAGAAAAAAGGTTTTATCAGACGAGTATATAAACGTTATGTTGGAACTATTAAAACAGAACGTAGAATAATTATTGTACAATCTAAAATATTGGAATTAAAAAACAATTATAAAAAATAAAAACAATTAGAAATTATGAGAAAATTAACAGTAGTATTATTATTATTAGTAGGTATATTCACAAGTTGTGAGAATAATGTAATGGAAGATTGCGGTTGTGTTAAAACAGTCTTTGATAACCATTATGAGATATCAGAAGGTATTAAGAATTCTGAATTGATATCTGAAGAATATGTAGTATGTCAAGAAGAGTATTTTACTCAGACATTTGAATTAACAACAGAAGTAAAATGTAATACTGTAAAAATATATTAATCATGAAAAAATTTAACGAATTCGAGAATTACTTTATTACAACTGCTATAGATGCGGCTGTCAAAAAGGCAGAAGATGATATTATTAGAATAGAAAACGATGGTAACGGTAGACGAAGTATTTTCGCTTCAGGATATTTTACTAGAGTTGGCAAGGAATTAATAGACAGAGTGGATTCAATGACAACTAAAAAAGCATTAAAAAATGGGAGAAATAAAACTTAAGAGACATTCACCTAATTGTGTATCAATTGGAGGTAAGGTATATAGCTATGAGACTCACGTAGCTGACGTGTGCGGTACTTTTGTAACAGAAATAGGTTGGTGGTCTAAAACTACATCTAATCACGTTAGAAGCGTTGCAAATGATTTAAACTTAATTTATAAAAAATATAAAAAGTAATGGTAAATTTAGATATAAGAGAAGATAAGGTTTTCATCATTGAGATGATATCTAAATCTGATGATGGAAATACGTATAAAGCATTTAGTGATGCTTATTGGATTGATACAAGAGATAAATTTGCTAATAGATACTACTTTAGTAATTTCTCTATTAGAGGCTTTGAAACTTACAAATCATTCTATTCATACGATGATGCGTCAAATGACGTTAAACACCTCTTAAATAGCCTCCATGAGGCAGATATTAGGTATATGAGTGAGCATAAAAACATAATAGTGTTTTGTGAACAGCTTTCAAGAGCTAAATTTGATAGATTGACAAGAACTGTCTAATCGATAAAAAATTCCGAGGTCGGAATAATTAAAATAGAAATTATGAAAAAAATATTTAGAAACAGTAAAGAAGAATTATTATTTGTTTTAAAATTATTAACAATGGGCGGTGTAGCTTTGCTATGTGCTTTATTTATAGATTAATTATTAAAAAAATTAGAAATTATGGCAAAATTATCACATTCACAAAGATGTAAGTATGAAGAAAATGGTACTATTAATGTATGTATGATTGACGAAAGAAGAACTTTTTTCGATTATAAAATATTAACACCTGCAATAAAGAAAGAATATTTAGAGATATTAGAGTTTTCATTCTCGGATACAGCTAAAAAAATGGGTTGGATGGAAGAGAAAGTATCTAGTCATCAACACTTTAAATATTGCGAAAAAAGAATTAGGATAGCTAATAGATTTCATGGTCATAGAATGATGTCTAACAGAACAGTTTACAATCAAAGTATATTATCAATGGACTATGGAGAGTTAACAACTTTCAGAAACACTGAGACCGTTTATAATCAGAAGGTTTACGAAAAGTTAAGAAAACTAACTCATGAGTATATTGAAACTAAATTAGGTTTTAAAAGTAAAGACGATGGTTATTATAATCCTGATTACAATTATTCTTATAGGTTAAATAGAACAATTAGATATGACGAGTTAAACCATACTTTAGCAAGTGTTATTAATACTACCATGCCAAAATACGTTTTTCCAGGAAAACCTCATAGTCTTATGTTATCTGAAACAGATGGTATGATTCAGTACAATCATCATGGTAGGATTGTCGAAATGAGAATAGGAAAAGGTATTAAAAAGTTTTTCAAGTTACACAATATAGTTCTAACTGATGAGTCTATTAAGAACGCATCCAATAGGCTTAATTTAAAAACATCTGACTTTGTATTAAAAGTAGTAGAGGGTAAAGATATAGATAAATACTATAGTGGTGATAAATACGATAATAGCTTTGATACAGGTTCATTAGGTTCTTCTTGTATGAGAGGTGATGATGCACAAGACGATAATTTCTTTGAAGTGTATAAAGATAATGCTAAAATGATTATACTTATCAATGAAGATAGCGATTTGATTATAGGTCGTGCTATTTTATGGCATACAGCTAAATATGCAGGTGATGAGATTCTAGAAGAAGAAGGTCTCCTTTCTGGAGATACAGTACTTATTATGGATAGGATTTATTCTAACGAATCAGTTTATTCTGTATTTAAAGATTGGGCTAGAGATAATGGTTATTACAGAAAAAGATATCAATCTTATAATAATGAAGTATTATGGAAATCACCTAAAACAAAAGATGAGATTGAGTTACATTTTCAAATGGATATAAACCTTAATCAATATGACTATGTGCCTTATATGGATACTTTTGCGTGGGGAGATAATGACGAAGTTAGAAACGAAGAAGGATTTGGTTATTATGCCGCTAGAAGCACCGAGGGTATATTAGAGGGTGGTGATAACGAGGATAGATATAATGATGATTATGACGAGGATGACGATTGTGAATGGTAAAATATAAAATATAAATTATGAAAGAATATACACAAAATGTTCCTAATCTAGAGATTAGCGAAGAAGAACGTAATAGTTCTATTGAATTAATGAGTGCTATTTTCAATGTTCAGAGTACATCTGGAGATATGAAAGCAATGAGGTCTTTTATATATCATTTTATCGCTAACTTAGTTGATGATAGAATACATATAGAAAGTGACGATAGCGGTAATATATATGTAACTAAAGGTAGAGCAGATACTTATCCTTGTATAGTTTCTCATATAGATACTGTTCATGATATTATACCTGATGAAGATTATTTAGTTTTAAACAATGGTTTAGAATTCTTTGCTATTGACTTAGCTTTAAAAAGCCCAACAGGTATTGGTGGAGACGATAACAATGGTATATATTGCTGTCTTGATAATTTAGTCAGAGAAGATAATATAAAAGTAGCATTCTTTGTAGATGAAGAAATTGGTTGTGTAGGCTCAAGTGCTTGCGACATGGAATTCTTTAAAGATGTTTCATTTGTGTTACAAGCTGATAGACAAGGTTACAATGATGTAGTTAATAATATATCAGGCACCAAGATGTTTGGTAGTGATTTTCTTGACGCTATTTCAGATGACCTAGACAATTACTCTAGACTAGTAACTAGTGGTGGTATGACAGATGTTATGCAATTAGCACATAATGGATTAGAGGTGGCTATGGCTAACTTTAGTTGTGGTTATTACAAGCCTCATTCAGACAAAGAATATGTTATTATTGATGAGTTGATACTTACATCGCTACTATTTAGAGATATAATTAAATCAGCATATTCAGATGGTCTTGTAAACGAATACTTTAGAGAGCCTTATGAAGAGTATAGACCATCATGGGATTATAAGTTAGGTAGTTTCGATGTATTTGAGACACCTCCACAACTTAAACCAATGCAAACAAAATCAGATTGTAGTTATTGTGGCGGTGAGTTAGAATACGATAGTACTACAGACGCTTACTATTGCTTCGGATGTTTAGATTACGATTATATAAATTCTTAACAAATTAAATAAATATAGATATGCTTACAAGCAAACAAAAAGAAACGATAAGTATTTTAAAAAATGCTTACAAAAAAATTAATTCAGAGACTAATTGTGTTGGTGTTTTTTTAGACGTCAATTCTATAATTAGTGAACATCAAAAAGGTAATAATGCGATTGCAGAACTACATCTTCATAACAAAGCTATTAAATCAACCTACAGAGATATTCTTGAAGATTTTAAAAACAAGGCTCAAGGAGACTTTAAGCAATTAGGATGGAAAATTTACTTTAAAGAAGGAAGCAGTTTCGTGTATTTCTCTAGTCCACACTCTACATCTAGTTTAGGTTATTTCGAAATAGAATCTAAGTACTTACCTATAGAGACTATTAACAATCAACGTTTTCAGAAAATACATTCACCTATTTATAAGGTATATTTTTCATTCACTAATAATTCATACGGTTCTTATGAAGGATTTGAGGAATTGTTAAAGCGAGACGAAGTTAAAAAGGAGATGTTAAAAACATACAACAGAGATAATAGATAATAGTAAAAGGGTAGCCGAAAACTTTAACTAGAGTAGGCAATAAGTAAAAAAAGTAAGAATGAAAAAAGTAATTTTAAGTGTAATGGTATTAGCAACAATGTTAACATCATGTAGTGAAAGTGTTAATGAGGTTAATGACATTCAAGAGACAGGTATTATTCAAGCAGTTATTTCTACGCCTAAATCAAATACAGCATCAAGGACAGATGTTAAAAGAGGAAGTGTGTATGCATGGGTTAAAGATGTTACAATTTTAGCAGAGAGTACTGTAACTAATTATGATGTAAATGAAACGTTTGATTTATTAAATTCAGGTGATGATGGTTATAGTGATGCAGATGTGTTATTTCAACTAAATGATGTAGCTTTAGGATTAAATATGGTAAGTGCTACAACGACATCTAATGTGACACCGATTACAGAGTATGATGCAAGTGGAGATACGTCAACGCAATCTAAACAAAATTGGATTCATAATCACATTAACAATACTAATCCTTATGCAGTTTATCAAACAGATTCACCAGTTGAAGCAAACGTTTTACAAAGTGGAACATCTCCTATTCAATTAGAAATGAATACACAAAATGCTAGATTAATTTCTGCAATTTCAATGAATAGCACTAACGCTAATGCTCAATACTTAACTGATAATTTTACCTCAACATCTAAAGTAGAGATAAAAGAAGTTAATGGAGCATGGATTACATTAGGAGAGTCAGTTGTAACAGATGAGTTATATTCTACATTCTATTGGAGTGATGTGAATTCAATAGGAGGTGCTAAATACAGAGTTACTGTAACTGTAACAAGAAATAGCGATGGAGTTCAGATGGCTCAAGCAGATAGAGTAGTTACACTTCAAGATTCTACTTCTTATAGATGTAATTTTGTTATGAATGTAGATAGTAACGAGTTATTTGGAGATGTTCAATTAGATTTAATTTGGCAAGAATGGATTGAAGCTCCATGTCCAGGATGTTAATTAACATAAGTTTAACATAAAACATATGCTTATGTAAAAAAAAAGTAGTAAATTTGAATATTAATTAAAAACAATAAATATGGAATTAAATTTCGATTACCCTGTTGTATTTGAAACATCAGAAGAAACAACAAACATTATTGGTGCTTTATTAATCTTTAACAAAGAAATGGGAGTTGTTGGTAAAACCTCTAAGAACCCTTTCTTTAAGAGTAATTATGCAGACTTACCAACTATCTTAAAAGCTATTAAAGAACCTTTAGAGAAAGCTGGATTAACTGTAATACACTTTCCTGTAGGTGATAATAGATTAATTACTAGACTAAGTCATTCTAGTGGTGAATTTTATCAGTCAATGAACTATATGAAAGCTGTTAAAGACGACCCACAAGCACGTGGCTCAGTTATTACTTACATGATGAGATATGCTGTAGGTGCTGTATTAGGATTATCAATAGATAAAGATGATGACGCTAACAGTTCTACTAGACCGTCTGCACCTGTATTAAAAGTGATGACACCTGCTATTAAAGACGCTATGTTAAAGTATGTAGAAGATGGTACATTTGATTCAGTAGAGAGACAATTACCTAAGTATTCACCAAACGCAAATAAGACAGTAGTTCTTAAGGCATTATCAGATGCTATTGCGGTTAAAACCCTAGAAGCAAATGACTAGTTACGACAAATGGAGACAGCTTGAAGATGACATTAATGACATCCATGCTAGAAGAGATAGAGCAATAGCTACTAATGGCAATGATGGTATTAATTACGAATATACATTTGTACCTGAATTTAAAAATAGTGACTTACCTGATATAGCTAGTGAGAGAAAAGCGACACCTGTATTTACAGGAGTTCTAGCTTACTTTCCAGATGCTATTAATGATGTAGCTAAATGCAGTTACGCAGGACAGCAACAACATAATCCTAATGAGCCATTGGCTTGGGATAGAAGTAAGTCAGGCGATGAATTAGACGCACTTGCTAGACACTTATTAGATGCAGGTACATTTGATACAGATGGAATTAGGCACTCAGCTAAAGTAGCGTGGAGAGCATTAGCTAACCTTCAAAAAGAAATAGAACGAGATGGCAAATAGAATCCTAGTAGAAGTAGATGACAAAGGTGTTGTGAGTTATGATTTTAATATAGATAATGCAATGACAATGCTCGTTGCTTTAATGGATGCTATGAATCATAGTTCAGACTTAGCTAATATAATTGACGGTGCTTCAGAAGCACGTGTAACAATTAGAGACGCTCAAGAGAAAGCTATAGCTGATGATATAGATAAGGCTCAGATAGATATGTTTAACAATGTAATAAATAAATAATGGATAACTTAAAAACAGGAGACAAAGTAATTTGCGTAAGCGCAACTGGATATTTAGTAGAGGGTGAGACTTATACAGTAAAACACACCTATGGTGGAGTTACTAGCCACAATGCTATAACTGTTAATGAATGTTCTGTAAAAAAAGGTTTTGAATATTATAAGATTGATAGATTTGAGAAAGTGCAACCTCCTAATCTTGTTGCTATTTCAATTGATGACTTAGAAACTATATTAGATGCCTTTATAGCATTAGATTACTATTCAGAAGGTACTTACATAAATATGTCAAGCTACAGTAGAGTTGTAGATAAGATTGAAGGTCAAATAAAAACAAATGAAAATTAGATGGAAAAACTAACAGAGGCGCAAATAAGAGAAAGAGCATTGAATAAGATATATGCTAAGTCTTTTTTCGCTGTAAACAAGTTGAAAGAAATATTATTAGAAGTTGAGGGCGTTATACCGTCTAAGATTGGTAATGATATCTTAAGGAGAAACTATGAATCTCAAAATAATGAGGTATTAGTTTTGGATTATATAATGAATAAACTAAAAAGCAAGTAATGGCAAAAGTAGTAGACGACAATACAGAACCTACAAAGGTAACTTACAGCATCGAGGATATGAACCAATTATTAGGTTTCTTGAGCCAACAAAAGTACTCTGAAGTAGCAAGTCTTGTAGATTTATTAAAATCAAAAGGAGAATTATCTTAATTAAATTAAAAACAACAATTATGAGTAAAATTATCAACATTAGTATAGACGTTAAAATGATTAACAAAGAAAAAATCAAAGTTAACGCAAATGGTTCTCACTATTACAGTATGACTGTAATGGAAAGAAAAACTCCAGATGACTATGGTAACACACATTACGTAGTTGAGTCTCAAAGTAAGGACGAACGTGCCGCTAAAGCACCTAAAAACTACCTTAAATCAAGTGGTAAGGAGTTTGTATTTGGTGGAGAAGCTCAAGTAGCATCAAATGATGTAACTTTAGATGACGGTGACGATGACTTACCTTTCTAGTATTAACTTACCAAATTTAATTGGGGAGGTTCCCTACCTCCCCTTATTATTAATGTAAAACTATAAATATGAATAAGTTTAAATATGAGTTAGAGCCTTACAAAGGACAGACCTCAAGACATACTTGTCCTAATTGTAATAAGAAGAAGAGTTTTGCTAGATACATTGATAACGATGGTAATTATTTAGGAGATGATACTGGTAGATGTAATTCAGAATCAAGTTGTGGTTATCACAAGAAGCCTGAGAGCAACGAAGTTGTTGTAAGCAACTTTCAGTACGTACCTCCTATTACTACATACTTAAAGGAATCAGATGTATATACAGAGCAATTCAATGACAATTTATACAAGTATTTAATAACTAGATTTGATAAAGATGCAGTTCAATCTGTATTTAAAAAATACCTAGTCATGTCAACTGATAAGAAGTGGAGAAACTCAACTGTGTTTTATCAAAAAGATAAAGATGGTAGATTTCGTACAGGTAAAATAATTCAATACGGTACAAACGGTAAAAGAATTAAAGAGCCTTACTCAAGAATATATTGGAGCCATAATTTTTTAGATGAATTTGTTTTAGAGCAATGTTTATTTGGAGAACACTTATTAGATAATTTCGACAGAAGTAAAGGAACAATTTATTTAGTAGAGAGTGAAAAGACTTGTCTTATAGCTTCACTATTCTTTAAGAATGATTTGTTTATAGCTACTGGAGGTTTAAGTAATCTTAGTCCATTAAAGCTATCAGTACTTAGAGGCTTAGGTGTTGATGCTATTCCTGACAAAGGTGGTTATGATTTATGGAAAACTAAATTAGAACCTATGGGAATTAGTGTTAATAGGATTATGGAAGACTGCGACACATCAAATGATGGTGATGACGTTGGTGATTTAATATTAACAAATAAAAAACCATTATGAGTAAAGTAAGTCATAACCTATTAGTCGATAGATTAGATGGGTTAATAAGTAAAGAGATACAAGAATTGCAAGAACTAACAGATTTATTATCAGATAATAATACTATAGTTGATGCAGACTTAAAAGGAGATATAGGAATTTTAACACAAAAGATGAAGATATACACAAATGTTAAGGGTATGATTCGAAAAGCAGCATTAGGTAGCGAAGACTTTGATTCTAAAACCATTATGAGTTTAGAAGAAAGAAAGTTATTTATGAGGTTAGTTAGATTCATTATTAGAATTAGAAGAATATTTAAAATAAGTAAATAATTATGATAGATTTAAAAGAAAGCAAACCAAACAATGAGAACGTACACAGAATTGATAGTGTTCGTGCTAATCTAGATTCTCTAAGAGAGAATGGTTTAAAGCGTGGGAATCACGTAGGCTTCGAGAACTTTCATGAGAAGTATTCTGTTAAGAAAGGTAGTATGACATTTATAATTGCTTCACCTGCAGTAGGTAAGACAGCTATATTATATGAGGTGCTATTAAATTTAGCAGAGCATAGTGATTACAAGATAGCAATATTTAGTCCTGAAGGCGGTAGCCCAACTGACCTATATGCTGAGATGTTATGGGCAAGGTTACGTAAGCCATACCTAAGACATGATATTCCTAATGTAGCTAATGCAACTGAGAAAGAAGTAGAAGATGCTTATGAATTCTTAGCAAAACACTTTTATATTATTGATAGTGGTTTAAAAGATTTAAATGCGGAAGGATTCTTCAGAGCTGTAGAGGATATCGAAAAAGAAGATAATATCAAGATTGATGCAATAGTTATTGACCCTATTGTTGAATTAAACTTTAATCCAGATAACAAGAGAGATGATATAGCTTTAGGCTCATTTCTAACAAGGGTTAGGAAATTTAGTTCAGAGAAAAACATTCACACATTTATAGCTATCCATACGAAAGCTATGCAGATGCTAACAAAGAAGAGAGAAGATGGTACAATGATGTTGTATTATCCTCAACCAACTTTCTTTGATACTATGGGTGGTATGATGTGGAGTAGAAAGGGTTATATGGTTATGTCTTTATGGAGACCGCCAGTAGAATTAATTAATCCTGATACAGACCAACCTTATGAACGTAATGAGACTATTATTCAAATACTAAAAGTAAAACCTAAAATTATGGGTGCTGTTGGTAGAGTAAGTTTATTTTACGATAACATGAGTTCTAGGTTTTATGAGAAGGATGCCTTTGGAAACAAATTGTTTTCTAGAGATATACTTGCTCATGAGAAAAAAGAGAAGCCTGTAAAACAGGAGGAAATAGAATTTAAAACAAAATAATATGGATTGGTTTAAAGATGGCGAAGAGGTTTTAGTACCTCAAGGTAATGCTATTGGATTTGTATATGTTATAGAATTCAATAACGGTGATAAATACTTAGGTAAGAAAAACCTCTACTCTAGAAGAAAAAGAAATTTCGGAAAGAAAGAGGCGGCACTTGTCACTGATAAAAGAAAGAAGCTTTATGAAATGGTCGTAAAAGAAAGTAATTGGAGAACTTACGAATCATCTAATGGAGATGTTAAACAACGAATAAAGAACGGAGAATGTCATACTAAAACAATTTTAGATTGGTCTTATACACCTAAACAATTAACTTATTTAGAGATTAAATATATGTTTAATTTAGATGTATTAAATCCTAAAGGTAATTGGCTTAATGACAATGTATTAGGTAAGTTCTTTAAAAAAGAGTTAGAGAAATGGGAGCAGATAAAAAGATAGGTATCGAGGCTGAAGATAGAAGAATCGCTCAAAGATACGCTACTAGATTTGGCTTAGTTGATTTCTCTTTAAAAGTAAGTAGAGCAAATGGTTTAAGAGCTATCTACTTTACAGGTACAGATTACGATGGAGTTGTCTACAGGTTAAAAATGTCTAAGTTAAAACAAATGAGAAGTCCTAAAGGAACACAAGTTGTAAACAGGCATCATTACTTAGTAGTACAATCAGAAAAAGTTCATGGCGGTAAATATGATTACAGTTTAATAAAAGAAGAAGATATAACATTCTCAAATAAACTTAAAATTATATGTCCTGTTCATGGAGTATTCCATAAAAGAAAATCAGCACACGTTACAGATAGAGAGGGTTGTCCACAGTGTTCAGCTAATAGACTTAGGCAACTAAGGAAATTTTAAAACTAAACAAATGAAATCAGAAGAGCAGTTAATTAAAGACGAAGGGTATATTCCTGTAAAATATAGTAAAAATAACGACCAAGAAGAAGATATGAGTATAGATAGAGAGGATAACATAAATTTCAAGAATACAATTATTAAAGCTGTTTTAGCTATAAGCGAACAAAACCTAAGACTAAGCCCTAGAAGAATAAGTAAATTCTCAAGATACAGCATGTATGAGATTGAACTTAATCTAAATGAGATTGATAATATTATTAATGGATTAGGATTAGAATAATGACGTTAGATAAAAAAGTCATCCAGAAAGCAGTGGAGGAGACTATCTCATTAGGAAAATATACAGAAGAGCTTGGTTCTGTTATACTACTATTCGCTGAGGTATCAGTTTATAGAAGAGGATTAAAATATCGTTTCTCAGAGTTTGATGTTGAGTTCATTATCAAACCTAAGATAGTAGATATGTTATTGTTAAAAGTATTTAAGTATAATAAAGATTTCGCATCAGCATACACTTACTTTAGTTTAATAACATCTACAGCTATACTTGACGCAATCAAAGATACTAGAAGAGCTTTAAAAGGTGAAAGCCATGGAGTTTACTATATCGAAGACATGAAGAAAGAGATAGCACAACTAGGAGACGGAGATGCTGATAATGCATTCGAAAAATTATCTATAGAAAACGGAGTAATTAAATTAATTTAAAACAACAATCATGAGTAAGAAAGGATTAAAGTACGAGGTATTTAGTTATTTAAAAAAGCATAATATAGATGTAAATAACAACAAGATTAAAGA
>TARA_R110002049_G_scaffold9444_18_pt1 | contig 14566 bp, 11 predicted proteins | sample TARA_R110002049 | Tara Oceans TARA_R110002049 (sample SAMEA4396941) | marine metagenome | biome: Polar Biome; feature: [SRF] surface water layer (ENVO:00010504); material: water (ENVO:00002006), including particulate matter (ENVO:01000060) such as... | depth 5 m | reverse complement strand
CATTCCGGGGCACAGCGCGGTGCAAGCCGCTTTCATCGACAGGCTCGAAGCACAGCTCGACGGCTTTAACGAGCATCTGCCGCGCCTCAAGGAATTCATTCTGCCAGGCGGCGGACCAGCGGCGGCCAGTTGCCACCTGGCGCGCACGATCGTGCGGCGTGCGGAGCGCCGGACCAGCGCTTTGGCCGGGGTTGAAACGGTTCGGCCCGAAGTGATCCGTTATCTGAATCGCCTGTCGGACCTGTTGTTCGTTATTGCGCGTCAATTGTCACGCATCGAACACGGCGCAGAGGTTCTCTGGCAGCGCGAACGCTAGTCACATCGTTCGGGGCGCTACTGGCTACTCCCTGCCCGCGACGACGCCATCGCGCTGTTTGCGCGCTATGTCCAGCTGTTCGCAAATGCGGCGCGCACCGGCAATGACGCGTGTGCCCGCTCGACTGATCTCGTCGGGATTCACCACAAACAGGTTGCCGTAGCGATTTGCATCCATACCCGGCCAGCGCTGCCATACCGCGAACGTGCTGCTTGCGTCATCACCGGCCGCGAGTAATACCTCGGGATTGCGGTCAACGACCGCTTCAACAGCGACCGCCGGGGCAAGCTCACCGAGGTCGGCGAAGATATTCTGTCCGCCGCACAAACTGATAATCTCACCGATGTAGTGCTGATTGCTGACCGTGTACAGCGGCCGTTCTGAAATCTGGAAGAAAACCGATACGGGCGCACCGCCGGCATGACGCTTGCGCAAGTCTTCCAGCGACTCCGAGAATTCCGCTGCCACGGCGGCCGCGTGTTCTGCGTGTCCTGTTAACTCGCCAAGGCGCCGGATCGCCGGCGCGATGTCGCCGAGCGATTGCGTGCGCAGAACTTCGACGGCATAGCCGGCTTGGCGCAGCTCCTCAACCACGTGCGCCGGCGTGCCGCTTTGCCACGCAAGCAGCAGGTCGGGCTGCAGCAATGCGAGTTGTTCCTGGTCAACCGTAAAGGCATCACTGACGACGGGAATGGCGCGCGCTGCGGGCGGATAGTCAGAATAGGCACTGACACCGACCAGCGCGCTACCGGCGCCAGCCGCAAAAACCAGTTCAGTGAGTTGTGGCGCGAGCGTAACAAGCCGCGACGCCGACTGATTGTTGTCCGGCCCGGCAACTTCCTGATCACACCCGAGCAGCAGGCAGCCGGCCATCGCCAGCAACAAGCCTCGCGTCACTGCGACCAGCCGTAGAGTGTCAGGCCGGCAATAATCACAGCCCAGATCAGCAGCAGTCGAAACACCAGTCGGTTGGCCGCCGATGCGCCACGGATAGCGCGACTGTCGGATGACTCACCTTCTTGTGTCTGCAATGCGAGGGCCCCCACGCCAACGCGGGCCAGTACTTGTTCGCTCGCAGCCGAGCCGGTTGCAGAGGGCGGCGTCGGCGCACGCCAGGCACTGAAAGCCGCGTCGAAATGGCCGGCAATGGCATAGCCTACTGCGGTCAGGCGCGCGGGCACCCAGGCCAGCCAGCCATGCAGACGCACGGCCGCATCGCGAACGTCATCAGACACGGTATCGGCATCTGTCCCAACCGCATCGCGGGCCGTGTTGAACACCGCGCGCCGCCGGATAAGATCGGTAACGCGATAAGCCCACGCACCCAGCGGCCCGAGCGGCCCGAGCGCGACAAACCAGAAGATGACAGCGAACAGGCGATTATTGGCTTGCACGAATACAGCCTCTTCCACTTCGCGACTGCGCTCCTCGGGATCGGCCGAAACAGGCCCTTCTACCAGCGTCTTCGCTCGCTGCCGGGCAAGCTCTTCGTCACCGGCTTCAATGGCTGCGCAATATTCGTCGACGTCCTCGCCGATATCCTTGGGGCCAAGCGAGAAAAACAGCACCACGATGGCAAGGAAGAAATAGGGAAAGCCGTGCAGCGCATCGCCAAGCGCGAACATCACGATAAAGACCGGCAGGATCAGGATAATTGCCAGCAACAGGACCAGCAGGATGGCCGGCCAGTTGGCGACGCGCATGGCCACTCTGAAGCCCGTATCGATAAGCCGCTCAAGCCAGCGCATGCGACGCCAGTGGAACAAACGCGTCGCAAGGCGTTCGATAATCAGTCCAATGAGCAGGGCAAGCAGGTTCATGCGAGCCCATCATACAGCCGCAGCCAGTCGAAAGCAGGGCCGGGGTCGGTTTTTCGTCCGGGTGCGATGTCGCTGTGCGCGACCAACTCGCGATTGCCGATCGCCGGGTATGCGGCCTTGATCGCCGCAAGCACTTTGACGAGACAGGCGTACTGGCGGTCCGTGTAGGGCGTTTCGTCTTCGCCTTCGAGCTCGATGCCAATCGAAAAATCATTGCAACGGGTACGGTGTCGATAGCGTGACTGGCCGCAATGCCATGCGCGCCGATGAAACGGGACGAACTGTATGACTTCTGCGTCCCGGCGAATCAGTACGTGCGCAGAAACTTCCATGCCACGAATCTGGGCAAAGTACGGATGCGCATCCCAGTCAAGCTGGTTACAGAATAGCGCCTCTATCTCACTACCGCCGAATTCGCCGGGCGGCAGGCTGATGCCATGCAAGACGAGAATTTCGGGCTGCATGCCCGGCGGCCGATCGTCACAGTTCGGACTGGCGACCTGGCGCGCAGGCCGCAGCTCGCCACGCTGCGCATCAATCGTGAATTCAGGAGGCATGAGTACTGGAGATAAGGCATGATTCTGCAGACATGAGTACGAGGCTATTTGTTTCTGCGCCGCTCGGCAATGGGCGGGCAATCGAACTGGCCGGCGAACAGGCGCGCTATCTTGGTCGCGTCCTGCGCCTGGCGACGGGCACGCGCGTGTCGCTGTTTAATGGCGACGACGGCGAGTGGCAGGCAACAATCACCGCGATGACCAAGTCGACAGTGACACTCGAGATAGAAAGTGAAATCCCAAACCGCAGCGAATCCGCGCTGAAGACACACCTTGTGCAAGGCATTTCGCGCGGCGACCGGATGGACTTTGTAATCCAGAAAGCAACCGAACTTGGCGTCAAGCGCATTACGCCGGTGCTTACCGATCACGGCATGGTGCGGCTGGATGACAAGCGCGCTGATAAACGCCGTAGCCACTGGCAGCGCATCGCCGAGAGCGCCTGCGAACAATGCGGTCGCATCCGGCCGCCGCTCATCGATGAGCCGTTGCCACTGAATCACTGGTTTGGGGCCGGGCATGCCAAAGGCAGCACGCAGTTGGTGCTGCAACCCGGCGCAAGCATGCCGCTGGCCGCGCTGGACACCGTGGACGAAAAGATTTGTTTGCTCATCGGCCCCGAAGGGGGCTTCAGCGAGCGCGAGTACGAGGACGCGGGTATCGCAGGCTTTAGCGCCGTTTCGCTCGGGCCGCGCGTGCTGCGCACCGAAACGGCCGCACTAACGGCGCTGGCGCTGGTGCAGGCAAAGTTTGGCGATCTTTAAGCGCGCCCGGCTCAGGCCTGAACCGACTCGCGCGCCAGCAAGAGTTCGAGTTTTTCGAGGTCGGGAATCAGCGGAAACTCATTTATCATTTTGACGCGGCACAAGACAGGCGCGCCGTCAGGCCACCCGTCAGTCGCTTCAAGCTTGAGCACATCGCGGTTCACCCGGACGAGTTGCGGAAAGCCCTGTGTGATCACGCCAAAGTAGCCGGTCTTGAGTTGGCCTGTGCTCGCCACGAAAACCACGATTCGGGTACGCCCCGTCGGTGCCGGCACCGCTTTGCCCAACACGCCCTCGTACGAGACAACCGGCAGGTCGCGACCGTTCCAGCTGACAGTTCCCAGCATCCAGTCGAGATCGCCTTCCTGCTTGCGCGGTGGCGCAAAACGCACAACCTCGGCAACACAGGCACGCGGCACTATCAAGCGGTCCGAGGTCAGCGGCACCAGCAAGCTGTAAACTTCGTCTTCCGCGGCACTCACGGCAGCTCTATTCCTTTCTCATCGAACTGGCGGCGAATCGCCTCCAGCAATTGTGCATCCTGGTAAGGCTTGCCCAGGTAGTCGTTGACACCCAGTTCTATTGCACGCGCCCGGTGCTTGTCGCCCACGCGCGAGGTAATCATGATAATTGGCACGTCCGCGACCCGGTCGTCATTGCGTACATGGGACGCAAATTCATAGCCGTCCATGCGCGGCATTTCGATATCGAGCAGGATCACATCGGGTTTTTCGTCCTGCATCACACTGATTGCATCGAGGCCATCTTTCGCAGTCACCACTCGCAGTCCATTACGTTGCAGGAATCGCTCGGTGACGCGCCGTACGGTAATTGAATCGTCCACAACCAGCGCCAGCGGCCGTTGATCTGTCGGCGCAGGCGCCGCTTTCTTCAGCTCCACCACGGGCGCACCGGTTCGCACCAGCGCATTAATGTCGAGGATCAAGACGATCCGGCCGTCGCCAAGAATGGTGGCGCCGGAAATACCACGGATACCCGCCAGTTGCGGTCCCACCGTCTTGACCACAATCTCGCGGCTCGCGAGCATTTCATCGGTCAGCAGTGCCGCCGAACAATCGCCAGCGCGCACCAGGATCACCGGTATGTGCGCTTCGTCCTGCGGCAGGTTTGCGGCCTGGCCGCCGAGGTACATGCCAAGGTGGCGGAATTTGTAGGACTGCTCACCGTACTGGTAGCTGGGCTCGGCCTGGCTGAGCATGTTCTCCAGATCGGCGCGCGGGATACGTGCAACGCCTTCGACGGAAGGCAGCGGCAAGGCATACACCTCTTCGCCGGTGCGCACGATCAGCGCCTGTGTAATCGCGAGTGTAAACGGCAAGCGCACCGTGAAATTGGTGCCCTGCCCGGTCACCGATGAAATACGCAGCGATCCGCCGAGCTTCTTCACTTCGTTGGCCACGACGTCCATGCCCACGCCGCGGCCGGCCGCCTGGGTAACCGCCGTGGCTGTTGAGAAGCCCGGCGTTAGAATCAATTCCATAATTTCTTCGTCGCTGACCTTGCTGTCGGGTTGCAGCATGTCGCGCTCGTAGGCTTTGCGCCGAATCGCATCGACGTCGAGCCCGCGGCCATCGTCCGCGATGTCGATGACCATTTCGGAGCCTTCGCGGTGCAAGCGAATGGTTATGCGCCCGACCGCCGCCTTGTCGTTCGCCTGTCGTTCTTCCGGCGGCTCCAGCCCGTGCACGACGGCATTGCGTAGCATGTGTTCGAGTGGCGGCAGCATCTTGTCGAGTACCTGCCGGTCGAGTTCGCCCGAGGCGCCTTCGACGGCCAGTTCGGCGCGCTTGCCCGCCTCCTGGGCCGCCTGCCGAACGAGCCGTGTCAAACGTCCAACATGCCGTTCGAACGGCACCATGCGCGTGCGCATCAGCCCGTCCTGCAGTTCTGCTGTCACGCGCGACTGCTGCACCAGCAAGCCTTCAGCCTCTGTCGTTAAACTCGCGAGCAGGTCCTTGAGGCTGCCAAGGTCGCTGGCTGATTCGGACAGCGCGCGCGAGAGCTGCTGGATGGTTGAATACCTGTCGAGTTCCAGCGGGTCAAAGTCGCGTGCGACCAGCGTGTCCTGGTGGCCATGCATGATCTGCGCTTCGGTTTCCATTTCCAGCTTGCGTAGCTGATCACGCAAACGCGCAACTGTCTGCTCAAGCTCGTCGACATGGAATTCGATGGAACTGACCTGCTGGCTCAGACGTGAGTGATAAATACTGATCTCGCCTGCGGCATTCAGCAGGTCTTCGAGCAAATCGGCATCGATCCGCGCGAATTCCTGGCGCGCCTCGGTGCCGCGCACCGCGCGCAATTCAGCGGTTTTCTTCGGTGCTTCGGCGGCCGCTGCAGGTACCGGATCGGCGTCGGTGACGGCCTCGGGTTCAGCTTCAGGTTCAGAATCAGGTTCAGGCTCAGAATCGGCGGGCTCTTCTGGCGCCGGACCCGTCGCTGGCGTGGTCGGCTGCATGCCAATGTCGGCAATCTCGACAGTCGCGTCCGCGGCTGTGAAGTCAACGAGCGGCTCATCAGCGGCCACGGACTCGAGCGGTTTGTCATCCACCGGCGTGTCGACGATCACCATGCTGACCGTGTCTTCGGGCTCCATCGTAAAGCTTGCAGCAGGCTCCTGCGGTGCCGGTGCCTCGGCTTCCACCGGCGTTTCCTCGGCAAGTGCGAACCCGGCATTGGCCTGCTTGATGCGCTGCTCCAGTTCGCTGGCAGCCTTAACCGGCTTACCGGCAATAACGGTATCGCGCATGCGGTGCAGCTCATCGATGCTGCGTTGCAGAAGCTCTTCAATCGTCGCGGATGCTTCAATTCGGCCATCATCGACAGAGATCAGCAGCGTCTCAATTTCATGGCTCAGATTGCCCATCGCCGTGATGCCGGCCATTCTCGCGCCACCCTTGAGCGTGTGCAGGTGGCGTTTCAGTTCTTCTACAGCGGGGCGTGCCGTCTTGTCCTGTGACCATTCGACAAAGGCCTTGTCAGCCGCTTCGAGCAATTCGGCTGACTCCTCGGTAAAGATCGCGGCGATCTCGGCATCGTAGTCCGCCTCTTCGCTGCCGGTTTCTTCACGCTCAATCTGCGGCGGCGGCTCAAGCGTTTCCTCAACAACCGGCGGAGCCGCTTCAGTGACAGGCGGCTCATCCGCAGCAATCACGTCGGGGACATCGACCTCAGTATGGTCAGGTGCCTGCACCGCGTCCGTAAGGCGCGCAATGTGCGCGATAAGCGCTGTGTAGTCTGCACGCTCGCGTTCTGGCTGATTAATGTCGGCCACGATGGCGGCGATAGCCCGGGACCCTGCCCGCAAGGCATCGAGACCCGATTTTTCGAAACCCACCTTGTAGTCGTAAACACGTCGTACGAAACGGTTCAGCGCGCCGGCAACCGCAACACCGCGCTCTACGTTGGCCATGTTCGCGCTGCCATGCAGTGTGTGGCAGGCGCGATGCAACTTGTCCGTTACTTCGAACGGTGCACTGTGGCCTTCGCAGGCGCTTAGGAATTCGTCGATGACCTGCAGGTGGCCCGCGGTCTCCTTGGAGAAGATATCCAGCAGCACCGGGTCCATCTCAAGCGCCTGCTCTTCTTCCTCAGGCTCCTCACCGGGCACGTCGATCGTCAGCACAGCCGCGTTCGGGTCACCCTCAGCAAAAGCATTTGCACGTGCGATGTAGAGGTCTATGTTTGCTTTCGGACGAGTACCGACTTCGAGCTGTTCGACCAGTTCCGGAACGGCGTCCGCCGCTTGCAGAATAAACTGCACCATCGGTGGCGTGCGGGTAAGTGTGCGGTTGATCAGGCGATTGAGCAGGTTCTCAACGCTCCAGGCAAACTCACCCATGCGCTCCGCACCCACCATGCGACCGCTGCCCTTGAGCGTGTGGAAGGAACGACGCACGGTAATAAGCGTTTCCATGTCGTCCGGCGCTTCACTCCAGGCAGGCAACTTGCGCTTGATCGATGCAATCTCTTCCTTCGCTTCCTCGATAAACAGCTCAAGCAATTCCGGGTCGAGGTGTTCTGCATCTGTGGCGACCACGGGCAAGGGCTGTGGCGCCTGCGGCTTCGCCGGTGGCGCGGCATCCGCCGCGGCGGCCGCTTCAATGTCAATCTGTGGAATGCGCGCGGTGGCGGCAGCGGGCTGTTCGTCAGCCTGCTGCTTGAAGCGCGCCTCAACATCGCGTAACACCGCAAGACAGGCCTCGGCGTTGTCGAGCATGTACCACGGGTCAGAGCGGCCGGCCTTCACCGTCTCCATGTAGTACTCGATACTCACGATGGCATCCGCCAGCCGGTCGGTTTCTTTCTGGCTCAGTTGTGCAGGTCCGCCTGCCTTGAGCATCATCACGATCAGCTGCCCGACGCGTTCGACGACCTCCATCGCTCGGGTCTTGTTCAGCATCATCAGGCCAGCCTTGATGCCGCGCAGCAGCGACGGCAGGCTGTCGAGCCCCTGTGACGTCGCCTGCGAGCCCATGCTCTGGCTGACGGTTTCCTTGATGCGGGCGAGATTGATAATGCACTCGCGCATCACCGATTCGGCTACCTGTCGGTAATCGGCCGCTTCAGCGGGCGGCAGGTCCTGCCGGTTTGCAGGGCTTGCTTCCTGCGGCGCGGTCAGCCGCAACAATTGCTGATCCAGGCGATCTTCAACGCGCAACAGCGTCGACGCGATATCCAGAATGATCTGGTCACTCGCAACCCCGCCGCGCTCTACGACAGACTTCAGACGATCGATTTCACCGTCGATGTCACTGCGCAGCTCGCCCAGCCCCAGCACGCCCAGCGTATCCGAGATTTTCTTGAGCAGCTCGAGTTGCGGCACGAGATCGGCCGACTTGTTGCGGCCCGTACGCACGAAGATATCCAGCACGTCCTTGACCCGCGCCAGGTCTTCCTTGATGGCTGCAGCGACCGTCTTCATGAGCTTTACGCTCGGCGCCGACAGCGCATCCCGTGCTTTTTCAACCTGCTCGTCGCCCGGCAGCAATTCCGAAAGATTAAACGCTGCACGAATCTCGCTGATACGTTCACCGGCAGTCGCTGAGCGCGCAACGTAATAAAGCAGATTGTTCAGAAGATCGGCGACCGGGTGCGCGTCATACGCAGCCACCCCTTCATCAATCACGTATTTGATCTGCCTGTCTGTCTGGCCAAGCAGGCGTTTCAGTGCAACCGACGTTTCAAGTCCGCCATTTTGCAGGGCTTCGAGCACACCACCGACCACCCACCAGAGCTGGTACATGTCGTCGCGCGTTGCCGCGTTCTCAAGCGCACTCGCGACTTTCGACAGCGTTTCCAAATGCCGCCTGGTTTCGCCACCCTTGATCCAGCCAAGCAGTGCGAGCTGGAACTTGGGCCGCAGGCGCCTCGATACTTCAACCGGTTCGGCCCCGCTGCCGGCGCGGTCTGAAATTGATTTGTCGGCCCGGCGCGGCGACAGGTTGAGTAACAGCAACGTACCCTCGGACAGCAGGGGTTCGCCGCGCGCTGCACGCAAGTCATTCAGCATCGGCAGCAATACGAGCGCAATATCGCGCCCCCCGCCAAGCAGTCTCTCGATATAAATGGGCAACTGCACCATTGAACGGGTCAATGCATCCAGGCCATCTTCCCGGCCCTTGCCCGGGCGCAATGTCACGAGGTATTTGCAGGCCAGCTCCATCTCTTCGACGAGCAATGCCGCGCCATAGGTTTCACTGATCTGCAGCGCACCCCGCACCTGGTGCAGCAATTCGCCTGCACGGCTCAATGCCGCTGTGCCACCGCGGCCATCTACGCAGTCCTCCAGCGCGAGGTGGGCATTGCGTATCGTCTCGTTCAGCTCGGTGCTGATGATCGACAACGCCCGCACAGGACTCTCGTCCATGCCCGCCGTGCGTACTTGCTCTGTGCCGGTAGTGCCCGTCATCTGCGCGTTCGTCTTCGTGTCCGTTGTGTCTGGCGGGGACTAGCCCGCGCTCGCCTGTCGCTGTTCTTTATCCGGCCCCGCGTCCGCCGTTGGCGAACGCAAAGGCGCGGCCGACATGGCCTGGCGCGGCAAGGTGAAGCCCGCGACGCTCTTTCTTAGTTGCGAGGCAAACTCGGACAGCTTCGAGATAGCGGCGGCGGTTGCCGTCGTTGCCTTGCCGGTTTGCTCGCTGATCTCGCTAAGGCGCTTCGTGCGCCGCGTAACATCGGCCGCAGAGCTGGCCTGTTGCCGCGCCGAACTTGAAATATTCTGTACCAGGCTCGCGATCTGGTTTGAGACCTGCTCGATCTCCACCAGCGCGGCGCCCGCGTTTTCGGCCAGTAACGCACCGCCGACCACGTCGGTAGTACTGCGTTCCATCGACACGACAGCTTCCTTTGTGTCTGCCTGAATCGTGCTAACCAGCACTTCTATCTGACGAGTGGCGTTCGTCGATCGTTCGGCCAATCGCTGCACTTCATCGGCAACCACGGCAAAGCCGCGACCTGCTTCGCCGGCCATGGATGCCTGGATCGAAGCGTTAAGTGCCAGGATGTTGGTCTGCTCGGCAATGTCGTTGATAAGCTCAACAATATTGCCGATTTCCTGCGAGCTCTCACCCAGCCGCTTGATACGTTTCGACGTATCCTGGATCGTTTCGCGAATCGTGTTCATACCGTCGATTGTGCGGCGCACGGCTTCACCGCCCTTGTGCGCAACTTCCACCGAGTGCCGCGCCACGTCGGACGAGCGTTCAGCATTGCCGGAAACTTCTTCAATAGAGCTGGCCATCGACACAATGGAATCGGTTGCAGCATTGATTTCTCTGGTCTGATTTTCCGCCGCGCGTGCCATGTGCGCCGCCGTGTTCTCGGTCTGCTTCGCTGCCGAGTCCACCATGATCGCGGTTTCGTTAACCGTCGTTACGAGCTTTCTGAGCTCTTCAATCGCATAGTTGAAAGAGTCGGCAATCGTGCCCGTGATGTCCTCGGTAACCGTGGCCTCGACAGTCAGGTCACCGTCAGCCAGGCTGCCCATTTCATCGAGCAGCCGCAGGATAGCCTGCTGGTTACGCTCATTCTGCTCCGCCTGTTCCTTGGCGGCGCGCTCAAACACGGCCGATTTCGAGTTCAGTGACAAGAGCAGGAGAACGAGCAGCAGGCTCAATGCGATTAATGCCAGCGGCAGCCAGTTGCTTTGCAGGAACCCCGGCAAGACGCTGCCTGCCGACGAACCCGTGAAACCGTTGCCCATCAACCGATCCGCCGCCGCATGCAGGTCATTCTGCATGGCACCGAGATCGGCGATCTGCCCTGCGCTCGCGCTCAGGCGATCGACGGCCGGCTCGAGGGTTGCCATCAGTTCTTCGAGCGGCGCCACGACCAGTTCACGGCCTTCGGCATTCAGTGGCCGCACATCAAGGTTGCTGGCAGCGCCCGCCAACGCATTACTGACTTCGCGCAGAAACCTTGCGTCTTCGATGACCTCGGCGGCACGGGCCGCCGGATCATCGCTGCTCACCAGGGACGTTGCCGTGCTGGCAAGACGGCTGGCTCGTTGCTGGAATTCCTGCACGATCGCCGTGCTTGGCGTTCGGTTAATAAGTTCGCTCGAAAGCGCCAGCATGGCATTGGCACTTGCGGCAATTTCCCCGCCCGCCGCGTGCAGGGTTTCGATTTCTGTACGTTTTGCCAACAGGGCTGTCGCTTTTGACTCAAGCTGCAACCAGTCCGCCGATTCGCCCGGCACCTGGCCCGCACCGCGCCGCAGTTCAGCAAGTCGCTGCAAGCCGCTGTTGAGCGCCTCGAAACCACCCTCGTCGCCGAGTAGCGCACGGTCGGCTCGTTCCGGCATCGCTTGCGACAGGGCGGCCAGTTCGGCGGCAGCCGGGTTGGCACCTTCCGAGCGCAGGAAGACCAATGCGGCGGCAGCGATCAACGCAAACACGACCACGATCGTAAGTAGGCGAAACAGTGACGATGTTTCTTCGGTTTTAGCCATGACGTTTCTCAATTATGCGTTGGCGCCAGTTTCATTCTGCGGCTGCCTGCAAAAATAAATTGCTCTCGATCAAGTCGAAGAGATTGAATACCGGCCAGTTTTCGTTGCCTCGCTCGAAGGCACCGGCCAGGAACCGGTCACAGCGAACGATGGTCTGCGGCACGGTGCTGGTTTTTTCTTCGTTCATGAAACGACGAAAGCCAATCACTTCGTCGACGACAAGTCCTGCGGGAATTTCGCGGTGATTAACTGAAATTACACGGGTTGTGCGGCGCAGACTGGTGCGCCCGCTGCCCAGTAAAAGTTTGAGGTCGACCAGCGGCAGCAGGTGACCGCGCAGGTTGGCAATACCCAGCATCCAGCGCTTGGCGCCGGGTACCCGGGTCATGGCTTCCGGCAACATCAGCACTTCACGTACCTGCTCGCGATTGGCAATAAAACGCTCTTCACCGATGCGAAACCCGACACCGACCCATTCGCTTGCACCGGGCGCACCGCTCGCGCCGCTGTGCGCGGTGGCGCTGCGCCGCTCGATTTCCCGCAACAACTCGAACGGTTGTTTTACCAGCGTTGCGAGGTCAACCGCGTTATGCATGCTGCGAGCCCATTCAGGCAGCCATCACCTTGTTAATCATTTCGACCAGCTGTTTTTCGGCCACGGGCTTCACAAGGTATTCCACGGCCCCCTGGCGCATGCCCCAGATCTTGTCCGTTTCCTGGTCTTTGGTGGTGATGATAATGACCGGTATACCGGCGGTCTCCGGATCCTGGCTGAGTTTCCGGGTCGCCTGGAATCCGTTCATGCCGGGCATTACGACATCCATCAGGATGCAATGCGGCCGCGCCTGTCGCGCTTGCTTAATGCCCTCTTCTCCGCTGTCGGCAACCAGCGTATCAAGGCCATTCTTCTCCAGCATGCTCTGGAACAGGTGCAGTTCGGTTGGCGAGTCGTCAATAATAAGTACCGTGGACATTCACAGCTCTCCGATTAATTGATCTGGTTCGATATAGCGCCAAGCAGTTCGTCCTTGGTGAACGGCTTGGTGAGGTACTGCTCGGAGCCGACAATGCGGCCGCGCGCGCGATCGAACAGTCCGTCCTTGCTGGACAACATGATGACCGGTGTTTCTTTGTAAACCTTGTTGTGCTTGATCAGCGAACAGGTCTCGTAGCCGTCGAGGCGCGGCATCATAATGTCCACAAAAATCAGGTCAGGCTGGTGATCGGCGATCTTCGACAACGCGTCGAATCCATCGATTGCCGTAAATACCTGGCAACCTTCTTTCGTTAGCAGCGTTTCCGCCGTGCGACGAATCGTCTTGCTATCGTCAACAACGAGAATCTTGAGGCCACTCAGACTTCGAGATGCTTTAACTGACACCGGATATCCTCCAAACCCGAATACAAGAATGCAGGCGCCCACACCTGCAATGCCTTCGGGAAAACCGACTTGTACCATATTGACATAAGTCCTGCTACGACCCCTAACCCAGACCCCAAAATTCTTGTTAATTCCGAGGCTTGCTGTGCAAATTCGGAGCGGTATAGTGGGTCGCTCTGATTCCTGCCAGGTTTTTCTCGTCATGCCCGATAAAGCACTCCGCGTCGGTGTCGTCATGGACCCGATTCACTCAATCACGCCGAAAAAAGACAGCTCGCTGGCCATGCTGCTGGAAGCCACGCGGCGGAATGCCGAAATTCACTATTTCGAGCAAGCCGATCTGCGTATTTTCGCGGGCCAGGCGCGCGGTCGATCCCGACGTCTTGAGGTCCGGGACAATAATGACGCGTGGTTCGAGTTCGGTTCCGAGCAAGACATCACACTTGGCGACCTTGATGTCATATTGATGCGTAAAGACCCTCCATTTGACATGGAATTCGTCTATACGACGTACATTCTGGACCGCGCAGCCGCCAGTGGCTGCCTGATTGTCAACAATCCGCAGGCGCTGCGGGATATGAATGAAAAGGCCTATACCGCCTGGTTTCCTGACTATACGCCGCTTACGCTGATTACCCGCTCGATGGACGATATGCGCGCTTTCCTGGCGGAACACGGTCATGTGGTGGTCAAACCGCTGGATGGGATGGGCGGCAAGTCAATCTTCGTCATCAAAAAGGGCGATAACAACGCCAATGTCATTTTCGAGACGCTCACCGATTACGGACGGCGTTTTGCGATGGCGCAGGAGTTCATTCCCGAGATTACGCTGGGCGACAAGCGTATTTTGCTGATAGACGGCGAACCGGTGCCCTACGCACTGGCACGGATCCCCTCAGCCGACGACAACCGCGGCAATCTCGTCATGGGCGCCACGGGCAAAGGCCAGCCTTTGTCCGCCAGGGACCGGGAAATCTGTGCGGCGGTAGGACCGGTCCTGCGCGAGCGGGGGGTGATATTCGCGGGCCTCGATGTGATTGGTGACTACATGACTGAGGTGAACGTCACGAGCCCGACTGGCATTCGGGAACTCGACCGCCAGTTTGACCTGAATATCGCAGGCCTGATGTTTGATGCGATTGAACGCAGGCTGGCCTAGCGCGCTGACACTGCTTGCGCTGCTCGCAAGTGCTTGCGATGCAGGGCGTGATTTTCGGCACGACTTTGTCGCGTTGGGTACCGTCGTTACAGTGACAGCCTACGGTGTTCACGAGCAGGAATTTCGCTCGGCCACGGATAGCATCGAGGCTTACTTCGCGAGAATCGGCAATGAGTGGTACGTGGACACGCCGGGGGAACTGCGCCGTGCCAACGAGGCGATTGCTGCCGGCCAGCCCGTCAAGGTGTCGGCCGCACTCAAGGAGCTGATCGAGGCCGCGACGGTCTATGAGTCCCTGTCTGACGGGCTGTTTAACATTTGTATCGGTCGCACAATCCGGCTGTGGGGGTTCTATGCCGCCACGCCGCAGCCCGCGCAAGTACCCGATCCGGCGCAGATTAAAGCCTTGCTCGCATCCGGCCCCGGCACCGCCCAGCTAAGCTGGGATGGCCTGACGCTCAGGTCGGCGAACCCGGACATCCGGCTCGATGTCGGCGGCATTGCCAAAGGTGCGATCGCACTGAATGCAAACCGGATTCTGCGGGCACACGGCATCGACAATGCGATCGTTAACATCGGCGGCGACCTTGCCGTCGC
>TARA_R110002049_G_scaffold308893_1_pt1 | contig 14600 bp, 18 predicted proteins | sample TARA_R110002049 | Tara Oceans TARA_R110002049 (sample SAMEA4396941) | marine metagenome | biome: Polar Biome; feature: [SRF] surface water layer (ENVO:00010504); material: water (ENVO:00002006), including particulate matter (ENVO:01000060) such as... | depth 5 m | reverse complement strand
TGTTCTGTAAATTACCAAACATTTCCGATATAACTTTTTAAGCGGCAATAATTTTCCTACAAGACCGTAAATTCATTACTAAATACACTCATAGCCAACACCACCAAAGAATTATTATTGGCTTGTTTTTTGCTTCCATGTCATCGCATCTGTCGATTTTATATTTAATAAGGAAATTTTCATGCACATAAATAATAATGCTCAAGCAAATCAAATTTATCAAATGCAAAATATAGCTTCTAATACTTCGGAACACGCATCGGGCACTACTATTCAGAATAAAACAACAACAAAAACCGATACAGTGAGTATAAGCAATGCAGGTTTTAATGCCAAAAGTAATTGGCAGAAAATTGCCGATGAGTATGATGTTAAAAATATATCACAAAACGAAATAGGCAGTATGGTTTCAAGTCTAACTGACAATAAATTAATATCTTCAACAGATGGCTTATACTTAATGGCACCTACTAGTATGAATCAAGATCCAGAAGTTAAATATGATTTATTAGCATCTATGCGTAAAAGACTAGCTTCAGCTATAGCAAATGGAAGCTCTCCAGAGCATATTAAAAACACAGAAAGTGCCCTTAACATTATAGAAGAACTAAAAGCACTATCAAACTAGATAAAAAAGAACTAAAGAGCAGCAAATGCCACGCAATTAAGAGCCCTAACAACTTAATAGGAGGCAACTTGCCTCTTTTACAGAGAAAAAGTTTCCACCTTATTTATTTTACATATTAATAACAAATCCTTGCAGTTAATGCCACCTCTTAGCTACAGATAAATACAACGTTTTCGTTTTTAGACGAAATGAGGCAACATGCCTCATTTCTTGACTTGGGAGGAAATACTATTGTGCTGTGTATAAATACAGTGTTCCAAAGGAATTAAAATGAAGACAAAATCTCCTTTTCTAAATAGTGTTGTCGAGAGCATGTATAGTCGCCATTATGCAAAAAAATCTATTGAGACTTACATTGGTTGGATATATACACTTTCATACTCAATTTTCTCATTCGATGACGTGTATCTCATTATTTATGGCGAACCACACTTCGAGACTGCGCTTTGATTAACGGCTAATACCTTCATTTCATAAATCTGCAATATTTGTGAAACCCGATTGTCATATAGAACCATTAAAATTTTGCCAAGTGATTAAGCTGTTGACGTTTTGTTTAAGCTTTTGTTTAGACAATACCGCACTTAATAATTTTCGCTTCTATAAGGTTTTATGGACAATGAAACAAAATATTTTACCTCAATGTATGCAACTTGCTTTGATCGCAGCAGCGATGGCAATGCCTGCATTAGCACAAGAAAACCAGTTAACTGATGTGGTTGCTGCAGGACAAAAAATTAATCAGTCTGCTAATAAATCACAACAAAAAGTTGATGTCATTAATAACAGCATTTTAACGAAACTTCAGCAGTTTAAAACGGTTAACAAAGAGCTTGATGGCTTAAATGTTTACAACAAGCAAATGAATAAACAAATTAAAAATCAGCTCGCCGAATTATCTCAGCTCGATATTTCAATGGCACAAGTCAGTATTATTGAACGTCAAATATCGCCTTTGATGGCCCGCATGATCAGCACGCTTGAAGCGTTTGTTACTTTAGATATGCCATTTCTTCCCTCTGAACGCAGTCAGCGTTTAACCGGTTTAAAAACTATGCTCGAACGTGCGGATATTGCGGTATCTGAAAAATTTCGTCGTGTGCTAGAAGCCTACCAAGTCGAAGTTGATTATGGTCGTACGATTGAAGCCTATACCGGTTTATTGACCGTAGAGGGTGTCGAGCGCGATGTCGACTTTTTACGTATTGGCCGAGTAAGTTTTGTTTACCAAACACGTGACGGTGAAAAGTTAGGTATGTGGCAGCAATCATCTCAATCTTGGCAGCCATTGTCTGGTGAATACCGTTTACCGGTTAATAAAGCATTACGTATTGCACGTAAACAGCTTGCCCCTGATTTAATCATTGTGCCTGTTGCACAAAACTCAGCTGAATAAGGAAGGATAAACATGATGTCTTTCAATAATAAAACGTTTATCAAGCCGCTTTTACGCTCACCTCTACGTTCGTCTTTGCGTTCACCTTTACGTTCGCCTTTACGTTCGATAGGCACTTTAGTTTTGAGCTCATTATTTGTTGTTAGCTCTGTTTGCGCACAACAAGCTAGTAACTTAGATGAATTATTGTCGCGCTTAGAAACAGGGCAAATAGCCCAAACCAAGCAAAACCAAGCGAGAGAGCAAGAGTTTACTTTAAAAGTAAACGAGCAAGGGCGCTTACTTAATCAAGCAAAATCTGCTCGTGATCAAGCGATTAACACCAGTACAAGCTTAGAAGCTAACTTTCAAGATAACGAAGTTAAGCTCGGCAATAAAACTGAGGCCTTAACGCGTCGCATGGGCGAATTAAAAGAACTATTTGGTGTATTACAGCAAGTGGCTGGTGATACTAAAAGTAAGTTTCAAACCTCGGTTATTTCCGCTCAAATAGCAGGACGAGGTGAGTTTTTAGATGAACTTGCACAAAGCATGGGTTCTTCTTCAAAGCTCGCATCCATTGAAGAAATTGAACGTTTGTGGTTTGAACTACAACGTGAAATGACCCAAAGCGGCAAAGTACATACTTTCACCCGTGATGTGGTGATGGCCAGTGGTGAGAAGCAGTTAACGCAAGTAACACGCGTGGGTGGTTTTAACCTTATTGCTAACGGTAAGTACTTAGAGTACATCGATGAAACGGATTCAGTCGCTGAACTTATTCGTCAACCATCAGGTCGTTATCTTGACAGCGCCGCTGCATTAAGTTCAACGCCAGATCAAGCCGTACCTTTTGCTTTAGACCCAACCGGTGGTTCAATTTTGAGCTTACTTGTACAAGCACCTGATACGCAAGAGCGTATTGAACAAGGTGGCCCTGTTGGTTATGTGATTTTAGCGATAGGTTTGGTTGGTTTACTGATTGCTATTGAGCGCTTTATTACCTTGTTTTTAATTGGTGGCAGAGTGAATCGTCAGTTAAAAAGTGATAAGGCAAACAGTGACAATCCATTAGGTCGCGTTATGTTAGTGAAAGAGCAAAACCCGAAAGCGGATACGGAAACATTAGAGCTAAGGTTATCGGAGTCTATTTTGCGCGAAGTACCTAAGCTATCGAGTCGCTTAACGCTGATTAAAATAATTTCTGTGGTCGCTCCTTTAATCGGTTTACTCGGTACCGTTACCGGCATGATCAACACCTTCCAAGCGATTACCTTGTTTGGTACTGGCGACCCTAAATTGATGGCTGGTGGTATTTCACAAGCCTTGGTTACCACTGTTTTAGGCTTAGTTGTCGCGATACCTATGGTATTTATCTTTACGTTATTGCATACCCGCAGCCGCTCAATCATCAATCTACTTCAGCAACAAAGCGCTGGCATAATTGCTGAGAGGGCTGAGAGGGCCGAGAGAACCGAGTGGACGGAGCGCAATGAGCAAGGAGCATAAACCATGATTTGGTTTATCGAATTAATGAATACCATTGGCGAGTTTATGGATACCGGTGGTCAGGTGCTCACCGTTATTGCTGTTGTTATTGCTGTGATGTGGTTGCTGATATTTGAACGCTTAATTTTTGTTTTTTGGGGTTATCGCCGTATTAAAAAACAACTTAAGCACCATTGGCAAAGCCGCAGCGAACAGCATTCGTGGCATGCCGAGCAAATTCGCTTAGCTTTAGTGGCTCGTGGTAGCGCCATGCTAAGCACGAATTTACCTTTGATTCAAAGCTTGGTCGTGTTGTGTCCGCTTTTAGGCTTGCTCGGTACCGTAACGGGCATGATTGAAGTGTTTGATGTGATGGCAATTTCTGGCAGTGGTAATGCGCGCTCAATGGCTTCAGGTGTTTCGCGAGCAACGATACCGACCATGGCGGGTATGGTTGGCTCATTATCTGGGGTGTTCGCGGCGACATGGTTACAACGCCATGCTAAGCGTGAAACCGAATTGCTTGAAGATGCGATGGAAGTCGACCACTAACCCTGGTCGATTAGCCTAATAAACTGTGCTCGATTAATCCAGTAGATTGGGTATCGACGTTACAGCAAAGCTATCTTAATAAAAATTGATAAGAATTAATAAGAGGACAGGTTATGCGTTCGCAATTAAATAAAATGCTCCAAGAGCAAGAAGAAAGTGAAGAGATAAACATGACACCGATGTTGGATGTGGTTTTTATCTTGTTGATATTTTTTATCGTCACAGCGTCATTTGTTAAAGAGTCTGGTATTGAAGTTAATCGACCAGAAGCGGCAACGGCAGTAAAAAAAGAGCGAGCGAATATTTTAGTCGCTATTAGTGACAAAGGTGAAATTTGGATCAATAAACGCCGTATCGATGTGCGAGCGGTACAAGCTAACATCGAGCGTTTAAAGGCTGAAAACCCACAAGGTACTGTGGTTATTCAAGCGGATAAAAAAGCCACCACCGATATATTGATTAAAGTGATGGACTCTGCCCGAGCTGCGGGCGTTTACGATGTGTCTATTGCGGCGCAAGAGGCTTAGTGATGTCAGATTTAAGCATGTCTAACGCAAGTAATACAAACAATGTTAGCGATTCGCGAACACCTTCCGTGTTTTTACAAACCGCTAGCCGATATCTTTTGGGATTAGTGCTAGCGGTGGTAACAACGATTGGTTTGTTATGGGGCATGCAGGCTTTGATTGCTGGCGGTAGTGAAGTGATGTCAGAGCCGCCTCGGGGCAATGTACTCGACTTTATTCGCTTAAAGAAAGAACAGCAAACGGTGAAGAAAGAGCGAAAGCCGCAAAAGCCCGCTAAACCGAAAACACCACCACCGCCAATGGTACAGCCACAAATGGCGCAAGCTAACCCGAATGCTCAAGAGATCAGTAGTAGCTTCTCAGCTGATATTGCACTTGATGCTGGCTTAAGTGGTGGGCTTAGTCTTGAAAGCGGTGACGGAGATTATTTACCAATAGTAAAAGTAGCGCCTATCTACCCACGTCGAGCTCAATCTCGTGGTATTGAAGGCTTTGTTATTGTTGAATTTACCGTGACTAAAACCGGTGCGGTTCGTGATGCCGTGGTGGTAAATGCTGAGCCTGAGAGTATTTTTGATCGCGCGGCGTTAGATGCAGTACTGAAATTTAAATATAAACCTCGTGTTGTTGATGGCGTAGCGATGGCAGTTGCTGGCGTGCAAAATAAAATATCTTTTGCCATTGATGGTTAATATCTCATTGCAGCTTATGGCAATAATGAACTTGAAAAAAGAGGAGAGCAGAGCATGTTAATGAAAAAAATAGCGGTAACCTTATTAGGTGCAGGTTTTTTGTATAGCCTGGCAGGTATTAACCTAGCTTACGGACAAGTAACTGATAACTTGAAAAGTAACTCGGCAGACGTGTCTAAAGATAACTCAGCGAGCAGTAAAACGGTAAAGCTAACTAAAAAGCGCACGGCTAAAAAAGTGCCGGCGATGCGAAATCGTGTCTATAGCCAATTAGCACGAGCGCAGAAGTTAGCCGATGAAGGGGTTAAAATTGCCGGTTTTGACGTACTCGATGAAGTAAAAGACAGAATTGATAGCTTAAATAGTTATGAGCGCGCCATGTTGTGGAATTTCTATGCCTTTATGTATTATGGCAATGAAGATATCGATTCTGCTATCGAACATTTTGAATTGGTGATAAAAGAAGACGCTATTCCTGACTCTTTATATTTATCAACAGTTTACTCTTTAGCTCAGCTATCGATGCAACAACAAAATTATCCGCAAGCCTTAGCATATTTACAACAATGGCAAAACAATAACACCAAGGCGTTAACAACGTCGCAGCATATGATGTTTGCCCAAATTTACTACCAAGATAAACAATTTGAAAAAGTGATCACCGAAGTTGAGCAAGCGATTAGCTTGGCGCAACAAAGTAATACTACTGTCAAAGAAAATTGGCTGATTTTACAACGCGCTAGTTATTATGAGCTTAAACAACCAGCGCAAGTGATCAAGGTCATTGAGCAACTCGTGCGACTTTACGATAAACCGCAATACTGGTTGCAATTAGCGGGTATGTACGGCGAAGTTGGCCAAGAAGATAAGCAGTTAGCAGTGATGGAAGCTTCATGGCAAGCAGGGCATATAACTAAGGGGAGTGACGTGATGACATTGGCGCAATTATATCGTTTTCACCAAGTACCTTTTAAAGCCGCCATATTGTTAGAGCAAGCTATTGCCAAAGGGACTATTGTCGCGAGTGAAAAAAGTCTAGAAGCACTAGCGCAAGCTTATGTTGCCGCTAAAGAAGACGAAAAAGCATTGCCGGTACTTATTAAAGCGGCAGAAATCGCTGATACGGGCAAGTTTGATGTTCAACTTGCTCAAGCCTATTTAAATTTAGAACGTTGGCAAGATGCGATAGCATCAGCGAATAATGCCTTGTTACGCGGCGGCATCAGCAGAGAAGGTGATATGTACTTAGTGATAGGTATGGCGAAATTTAATCTACAAGCTTTTGATGAGTCTTTAATTGCCTTTACGCAAGCGCAAAAAATTCCCAAATCAGCAAAAACCGCTAAACAATGGTTTCATTATGTTGAACGAGAGCAAGGTCAGCGTGAACGCTTAGCGATGTTAAATTAAAATAGATTAGCGTTTACTGCCCAGTGCTCGACTTATCGCACTATTTATAGCTATTTTTATAAGCAATATTGTTGCTAATAAAACCGGTAAGAAACCTGACAATAAAATAGCGAATCAAACAGGCAACAAAACAGGTAATAAAAAGGCTTAGCTGATCACTCAACTAAGCCTTATTTGTTTTCGGTAGGATATCAACAAAGTAAGTCTTACTTATTACCACCAACAGAAACTTCTAAATCTTTTAAAATACCGTCATGTATATTGTAAACAAAGGCATGTACGGTAATCTTTTGACCCGCATCCCAAGCTTTTTTCAATATCGTTGTGTTACAAATGTTGGCAACTTGTTCGATAACATTTAACTCGCACAGTAAATTTAAGCGTTCAGTATCATCTTCAACCGCATTTAAACGCGCTTTATGGAAACGATATACGTCTTTAATATGGTGTAACCAGTTATCGATTAGACCGTGGCTTTGATCATCTAACGAGGCAATAACGCCACCGCAGCCATAATGACCGCAAACAATGATATGTTTTACTTTTAAAACATCAACAGCATATTGGATAACAGACAGGCAATTTAGATCGGTATGAACCACTAAGTTAGCAATATTTCTGTGGACGAAAACTTCACCCGGCTGCATGCCGAGTAATTCATTCGCGGGCACACGTGAATCAGAGCAGCCTATCCACAAATATTCTGGATTTTGTTGTTCAGATAAATGCTTGAAAAAATTAGGCTCTTCTTGCTTTATTTTTTCAGCCCACAGCTGATTATTGTCAAATAAATGTTGTATTGAACTCATGAGGGGAACAACTAAGGAAAATATACCGTGATTCTAGGTTGTTATGCTAACAAGTAAAGCAAAAACTGGTCTTATATCTCAGCTCCCTGCGGGCAAGCCGATAACGAGTTATCTGTGGCGTTATTGATTTCGATAATAGAATAACTATTCTCGGCTCTGGCATCCTGCTTTGCCCTACCTTCACCATCCATGGTTTCGTCTTCAATCAATGGCTTGGTGCTAACCTGTTATCGGCTTGCTGAAATCTGCATTTTGAAGTGGATCGGGTATACTAGCGTTATCAAAAAAGAATTGGAGAATAGTATGGCTTCAGCCTGTGCTCGTCATATTTTAGTTAAAAGCGAAAAGCTGGCGCAAGAACTAAAAGCTAAAATTGCTAAAGGTGCTGATTTTGGGCAGTTAGCAAAGAAAAATTCGACTTGCCCGTCAGGGAAAAAAGGCGGTGACTTAGGAGAATTTAAACCTGGTCAAATGGTTAAAGCTTTCGATGATGTGGTGTTTAAAAAATCAATATTAACTGTCCATGGTCCGATCAAGACCAAATTTGGTTATCATTTGATTGAAACCATTTATCGTAATTAATTTTTCTCAGCTTTTATCGCTATTCTTGTTCTTTATCCTTTTTAAGTTGTTCAGCTTTTCGCTGAGCAACTTTCTCTTGTTGTGCTTTTGATAGCTCAAACTTACTAGCCGATTGCTTTATTAATAAGATACCTGCGATAACTGAACCTACGGCAATAATAATGATTAAAACAGTGGTGAAAGTCATATTTTTATCCTGATAATGTTGCGTATAAATGAATAATTTTTTTAGCGTTGATTATTTTTTATTCTGAATATTAAAAACAGATAGTAAAATAACACAATAGCATGTAATTTATTTGTAAACTTAGTAGGATTATTATGCAGTTAATGATACTAACCCTATTGATTATAACAATAACTATAATTTAGTGATAATTGCTTTTTATGTGCTGCTTGTTACCTGCATGAAGTTCGACTGTTGCTTAGTATTTGGAATAAATAATGTTAAATCGACTCAGTATTAAATTATTAGCCCCCACTTTTTTCGTTGGAATATTTAGCATTATGGCAATAACGCTACTTGTCGACAGTGTGAGTAAATTCACAGTGCTGATATTAGTCTCTGTTATGGTGATTGTCCAAGCGATAATAGGTTATTTATATACTGAGAAAAAACTTACTCAGCGTCTGGTGATGTTGCAACAGTTTATTAATCAGGTTGCCAGTGTTGATGAAGCACCTAGCAAGCTGGCGAAAGATAATAATCAAGACGATTTAGCAAAAGTAACCAATGATTTATCAACATTTATTGCTAATTTAGCCGATGTTATTCGGGAGATACGTGCTGAATCGGAAACATTAAAGCAAGGCTCTGCGTCGTTAACCATACAGATGAATGATTCAGTTGCTGCAGTTGATGAATCTGCTAATCAAATTGAACAAATGGCCAACTCAATTGACCAAGTCGCTTTAACATCAGCGACACTTTCAGACAGTGCAATGCAAGTCAGTGAAACAACCAGTCAGGTTTTAGCTATTTTAGCGCAAGGAACCAGTGCTTCAAATACCAGTCAACATACGGTTGAAAGCTTTGCTGATGAAGTTACGGTCATGGCTGCAGGTTTGGCACAATTACAAGCAGAATGTTCACGAATTGGCACAGTGCTAGAGGTTATTCGTGGTATTGCCGATCAAACCAACTTATTGGCGCTAAACGCGGCGATTGAAGCTGCACGAGCCGGTGAGCAAGGCCGAGGTTTTGCGGTTGTTGCTGATGAAGTCCGGGCGTTGGCCCATCGTACACAAGAATCGACAGTTGAAATTCACTCAATGGTTGAAGGATTACAAGAAAAGTCGACTAACGCGGTTAACGCCATTAGCAGAGGGCAAAGCTTATCTCAAGAGAGCTTAACTCATTCAGAGCAAGTGGTCGATGCACTTCAACAAATTGGTAAAGTATTTTCTGAAGTTGATACATTAACCTCGCAAATTGCCCAAGGAACGAGTGAGCAACAACAATCAACAGCATCGATAAACGATAACATGTCTATAGTGGTGAAACTAAGCCGAGATCTTAACAGCAGCTTGTTGTCAGTCGCAGAGTTGGCAGAATTACAACAACAAACGGCAGTGGACGTTGATACAACATTAAATCGCGTTTGTGTTTAATGGTTTATTATTTTTAGGTGAATATCGCTGATTTTTATATCGAGGAAATCAACGATAATATTCAGGATACTGTAGCTTAAACTCATTGATAATCTTCTTAAATTCACCACTCTCATACATAGCTTTTGATAACTCGGCAAACTTAGGCGCGAGATGGGCGACTTTAGATTTTTTTGATAGGCCTGTAAACAGCAAATAAGCATGATCTAACTTCACGACTACCTCTTCAATCCTATGAACTTCATCGTTTATATTTTTAATTTTGTCTAAATAAAGAAAGTCAGTTGAAATAAACACATCGACTTTACCCGCGACTAACACCCGAATGGCAGCGTCGAGATCACTGACATAAACCTTTTCTAAATAATCATCAGGGGCATTATCAAATTGCTTAAACTGCTTAATGTCTCTGAGTACCGCTACTTTTAAACCTTTCAGATCTGAGAAAGTACTAATGTTTTTAAGCTTGCGATTATTAACGTAAAATAATTTTTCATTCAATGAACCATAAGCAAAGAGGTGGGCAAATTTTCGTCGTTCTGGCGCATCTAATAAACCAGACATGAGATCGACCTTACCCGCTTCTAACATGGCCAAACAACGCCAAAAAGTATTGTTTTCTGTAAAGCGAATAGTAAAGCCTAGTTTTTCAAAAAAATAACGGGTGACGGCAATGTTTTCGCCCATAGGATTTTGGTTGGAAGATATAACTTGATATGGGGGGTAATGAGAAACACACATAGTCAGTTGTTTATTCTCATTGTTATCTATGCTTTCTGCTTGTGCTAAGCACGAGATAATGAGCAGGCTTAAGATGAGTACTTTTAACAATAGCGCACCTGAGATAGCGATAAATAATGAGTCTATCTAGCCTAAGATAATTTACCAGGCAAGTAAACACAATAAATAATATGTTATAAAGCTGTCACTGTACAGACGGTGATGTCTGTTATAATTTTAAGGACAGAGTTTTAAGGTCAGAGTTTTAAGGTCAAAATTTTAAGTTTGAATTATAGCAAGTGTATTTAGCTACATGTCAAGAATACACTTGCTATGACTTAAAGGTGATAAAATATCGTTTATTGAGTGGCTAGCCTTGTTGGTAATATTGTCGACTTCCATCCGTTTGCTGACATAAATCGCTTAAAGCATTCAAACTGCGTGTAGTCATGCGGTGCACAACATCTGCATCAAGCTTGATAATCTGTTGATGTTTTACCGCCGGTAATATTGGCCACTTCTGCCAAGTATATCCTTCTTTATCAGCTTGATTTTCAGATAAAGGCTGAATAATAATTTCGGCATGAGTTTGTAATATTTGTTCAATATTGACTTGCGGATATCTAGCATCAGATTGATAGAAGGGGTTACTAATGCTACAAATATCTAAAAATTGTTGTGGCCAGCTGCCTTTGGCAATGGTAGTTAATGGTCGAGACCATACTTCATAAAATCCGGTAAGTGGTTTTTTCTGCCCATATTGTTGTTTAATTTTTGCTAAGTCAGCTAGAAATTTACTTGCCACCTGTTCAGCTTGTTCGCTGTGGCCAGACAACTTTCCGAATAAACGTAGCTCTTTAGCAACATCATCAAAGGTATTTGGCTGAGAGTATACGACATTAAAACCAAGCTGTTTGATACGCGCTAAATCATCACTAGGGTTACCACTTTGCCAGGCAATAATAAGATCGGGCTGCAATTCAATGACCCGTTCAAGTTGAATACGTAAAGAATTACCTATTCTTGGTATCTCCTGTGCGGCGAGTGGGTAATTAGCATATTCGGTTGCAGCAATAATTTGCTCACCAGCACCGATATCAAAGAGCATTTCAACAATATGAGGCGCCAAGGCAATGATACGTGGTTTGTTTGGCGTGGTTTCTGTACTATTTTCTTGTGCGTTTACGCCAAAAGTTAAGCAGAGAAAAATCATAGCTAGAGAGTGAGTGAATTTCATTTAGATTCCATTTTTTAGAGTGTTCTTGGTTACCAATCAATACCTTTTTGCGCTTTTATACCATTATCAAAGGCATGTTTAAGTGGTTGTACTTCACTGACGGTATCGGCAAGTTCAATAATGCTACGATGACAAGCTCGGCCAGTAATAATGACATGTTGCATAGCAGGTCGATTGACGATGGCTTCAATCACTTCATCTAAATCTAGATATTTGTACGACAACATATAAGTTAACTCGTCAAGTAAAACTACGTTGATACTCTCATCTTTCAATAAGCGCTTGGCTTCTGCCCAAACTTTAGTTGCTGCTGCGATGTCTTTTGATTTATCTTGAGTATCCCAAGTAAAACCCGTTGCCATCACGTGAAATTCAACACCATTATTTTCCAGTAAATTACGCTCTCCACATTCCCAATCCCCTTTAATAAATTGCAAGGCCGCAGCAGTGTAGCCATGACCAACTGCGCGGGTTAGCGTACCAAAACCTGATGTTGATTTACCTTTACCATTGCCGGTAATTACAATAAGTAAGCCACGCTCTTCTTGAGCTGAATTAATGCGTGCATCAACTTTGTCTTTAATACGTTGCATACGTTCTTGATGTTTTTGGTTTTTGTCTGCATCTGTTGTCATAATTTTTATCCTGTTTTACGGGTGCGATACATGATCGCTAAAAAGAAAATACTGCCGATGGCTGAAGTAATAATACCAATAGGAATTTCTACGGTACTGAGTGCACTACGGGCTAAAACGTCGACCCAAACTAAAAAACAGCCACCAACCAAGGCAGAGCCGACAATTAATGGCATGGTGGTTACGCCGACAAGTTGTCGTACAATATGTGGGATCATTAAGCCAACAAAGCCAATACCGCCACAGTAAGCAACGATGGTGGCGGTGACTGCGGCACATAAAGCCAGTAAGATGATCCGTAATTTATCAACATTAACCCCGAGACTTGCCGCACTCTCGTCACCTAATAACAGTGCATCTATTTGTCGGTGAAAAGCAAAGATGGTAATTAATGTTAGTAATACCATGATACTAATCAAATAGAAGTGAAACATTTCGACACGGGTTAAACTACCCATAAGCCAAAAAATAACTCGATTGGTGGCAAAGGGATCACCTAGGTAAAGAATGAAATGGCTAATTGAACCAAGCATGAAAGATACCGCAACACCGGTTAGCAGTAAATGATTCATATTGCGAAGTAGGGTCGCGATACCAAAAACAATTATTACCGAAAATAAAGCGCCTAAAAATGCTGCTAATGGTAGCGCAAGCATTTGTTCTTCATTTAATACTAAGGTGGCGATGGTTGCCCCTAGGCCGGCGCCCGAAATAATACCAAATAAGTAAGGATCAGCAAGCGGGTTGCGGGTTACATTTTGTAAAATTGCGCCAGCACAAGCTAAGCCCATTCCTGCGACTAGACCGACTAAAACTCTGGGGATGCGTATTTGCCAAATCACCATATCATGCATGGGGGATGCACATTCATTAACCACACACTGAAATATATCGAGGCTGGTAATGGTCGCTGGACCAAAAGTAATTGACATCACTATAGAAAACAAAGTTAAGATGATCAGGCCAGAAAAAACCCAAGCATTTTTACCTTTAATAGTACGAAAAATATTCACGAAAGCTTACCGATATTGTTACGGGATAAATTGGGTTTGTGGCTGAACGTTGCGTCAGGTGCAGGGTAAAAATAGACTCGCGGGATGCCACTATGTTGAGCGTCATCTCGATGGCAAGGTAAACCAAAAACACTTGTTAAGACATCAGGCGTTAGCACCTTATCAACGCTACTGTTACTGACTAAATCACCTTTATCTAAGAGTAGTAATCTATTGCAGTACTGTGCTGCAAGATTGAGATCATGTATGGTCATGATCACGGTAATATTTAAAGCCTTAATTAATTGTAATATTTGATGTTGATAGAATATGTCTAAATGATTAGTGGGTTCATCTAATACTAATATTTTGGCTTTCTGTACCAAAGCTTTAGCAATCAATACTCGTTGTTGTTCACCGCCAGATAAAGTATTGAAGAATTTATTTTTGCTCGTTGCTAAACCTACTTTGTCTAACGCTAGCAGAATTTCTTTTTTATCAACGTCGTTGTCACGAGCAAATAGCGCTTTATAGGGCAGTAAGCCCATTCTTACTACGTCATAAACTTTTAAATCAAATATAGGAGGTGATTTTTGTACCACTAAAGCAAAGGTTTGTGCTAATTCATGTGGTTTATATTGACGGATACTTTTATTTTTTAGCTTTATACACCCTTGCCAGTTTTTATACTGATTTAATAAACACTTAAGCAACGAAGTTTTACCTGCACCATTGGGTCCTATTATGCCAATAATATCGCCACGGTTAATATCAAAAGTAATGTTGTTCAGGATCACTTGTTTGTCAACTGTCCAAGATACTGCTTTAACACTGAGTAATTTTGACATCAAAAATAGCCTAATATTAACATCTGGTGAATATTGGATAATGTTCCTAAGTATGTTTTCATTGCTACCTAAACGTTAACGCAAAAGTTTGTCGGGGATAATGTTATTTATTCGGGTGCTGAAAATAGGATACGAAGGTCTTTTAGACAGTGTAACTCACGTGTATTCCCGCACGGTGTTAACATTATTAGTGTTATTACAAATTTTGATACTAGGTGTCCTGACTTATAACTTTGAATAATAAAGCTATTTACAGTTGCGGGTACAGTCACGGCCTTTAACCATGTTCCCTATAAATTAACCTAAAGTTGATCTATGATCATCAAATACTTGGTTAAAGATATCATACAATATGAAGCTGATTTTACGGTTAAGTATGCCGCTTTACAACGAAAATCGTCAAGCAACATGAAGGGCGGGTCAGGGCGGATAATAAAAAAGGAGCTAATGCTCAATGCCGATCAGTTAAGAAAATGACCTGTTGACCGATCCAA